>Ga0208041_1001894_pt1 | contig 12204 bp, 11 predicted proteins | sample AD_SCU002_MetaG_FD_184453 | JGI IMG/M metagenome (GOLD analysis project Ga0208041, IMG submission 184453) | Active sludge microbial communities of municipal wastewater-treating anaerobic digesters from China - AD_SCU002_MetaG (SPAdes) (version 2) | ecosystem: Engineered > Bioreactor > Anaerobic...
ATGCGCTATATCGTCACCGGCGGGGCCGGCTTCATCGGCTCAAACCTTGCAGATACGTTATCACAGCACCACGACGTCGTCATCATCGACAACCTCGCCACCGGGCGGCGGGTGAACATCGAGCACCTCCGGGACCACCCCCGGGTGACATTCATCGAGGGGAGCATCACTGACCTCGACCTCCTGATGGAGACCTTCCCCGGCGCGGACGGCATCTTCCACCAGGCGGCCATCCCCTCCGTGCCCCGATCGGTGAAGGACCCGCTCGCCTCGAACGAGGCGAACGTGACCGGCACCGTGAGCGTGCTCGTGGCGGCGAAGGACTGCGGGGTGCCTGCCGTGGTTGCCACCAAGATTGTGTCTATTCTTCCGACAATCCTCTCAGCGCACTGGGTATCCGGAATACGCCCCGCCCTCCCCTCACTGCGCACACCCGGCAAGGGTAACCATCACCTCGTTGTGGGGCCATCCCAGGAACCCTTCTAAACCGGCCCGTTTACTCTTGATGCTGTATCAAACATTACAGTTACTTGCATGAAGAATCACAGCTTTGAAATGCATAACAGGAGAATATTCTACATAGCCGAAACTCTTGGAAGATGGCCATAAATAATTAGTTGGGGATAATAATGGGTAGTAAAATTACACGGATGAAAGAACTGTATATGGAGGGCACTTTATTGGAGAAAATTTATTCTATCATTGTCGGCCCATTTCAATCTACTCCCAAACAAGAAACTGATAACTATTCATTAAGTCACATTAATAAGAGCCAAGATTATGAGTCTATTTTTATCGATAATCCAGGTACCAAAATGATTTGGGATCTAGAACAACTTGCTCTTAAAAACATATTTAGCCAACGTTCTTTTAACCGGCATTTAGATTTTGCTGGAGGTACTGGTAGAATAGCTGCATTCATTGAAGGTCAATGCGACGAGCAATACATTCTGGATATAAGTGAGCAAATGCTCTCAGTAGCTCGCAAAAAACTACCAAATTGTAATATAATATGCAAAAATTTTAATGACGGTATCTCAGAATTGAATAGGGTTAAATTTGATCTAATCACAGCATTTCGATTTTTTCCGAATGCGGAGAGAGACTTAAGGTTTCAGGCAATGCAATTCATTTCAAGTAAACTGGACAAAGGTGGATTCCTCGTATGCAATAATCATCGGAATTTTTGGTCACCTTCATACATTATTTTACGTTTAACCCTGCTGGGAGGTAGAACTGGCATGACTCACGGGCAAATGTTAGATTTAACAAGTAGATTGGGGCTTGAATTAGTTGAAACACATTCAATGGGAGTTATTCCCCAAACAGAGAAAAGAACAATATTTTTATCCTGGAAGATCACAAAAATCATTGAAACTTTAATTTATAAGATATCGGGAAAGAAACACGTATTTGGATATAATATTATTTATGTGTTCAGGAAAATATCTTGAGTCTCAATTGGACACGGTTCATAGGGATAACATATGCGGCGGGTAGAATTTCTTGGAGTGGAAGGAATTGGAAAAACGACCCTATATAATGAGCTAATTAGAAAAAGGGGGAAAAAAGATAATTGGATAACACTAGATGAAGCAAGTGACAAAATCGCGTGTAAATATTCTAAAGAACGTAGTAGAACATCATTTATTCATTTGATTGCATCAATACTACTTAGATTCCCTTTCCAGAAACATATAAAGTCAAGTCTTTGTGATCTAATTTTACAGATGCCTCAAGAAGAAGCAGTTCGGCAAAATGGATCGTATCACTTATTCTTCCAATCGATTATGGATTTCTGCAATGTTAACCAATATAGTCAACAATTAAGACTATATAGAATAACTGAATTATATAAATTTGCTTGTAGAATAATATATTTAGAAAGTAATGATAATTCAGATCTAGTTGTTGTTGAGGGAGGGGCTATTTTAGCGTACGGATTATTAATGTCGCATTGGCTAGAAGACTGTGAGGATATGGTAAGGAACTTCTTTTTAAATACTCCTCCACCCACGGGTATAATATACTGCAAGTTAAACTCTGAAGAAACAATCAATAGGATACAAAGACGCAAGGAGAGTGGAATTATTACGCTTGCTCATCGCGACTCGAAAAATCACAAATCCTTAGTTGAAAATAATCAACTTCAGAATATAATAAAAAATCAGAGTGATATGGCAGCAATCGGGGTGAAAGCTTTAAAAAACAAGGGAGTCTTGATATTAGAAATAGATATGGGGGATACACAAGAAAAAAATATACTAAAAATACGAAGATTCCTATCTGAGTTAAATGTAAAATATTAAATTGAAAACTTTAATATTACATAGAATTATTTATGCGTGGACCTTAAATCCGATATAATAACCCTCATTTGAGGCTCCATTCGAAAAACATACAAATAATAGACTAAGCCAAATACTATTGTGATAATCACGAGAAATAGCGCTTCAATATTGGCAAATTTTAATCCGATAAGGGCCGCTCCAAACGGAGTAAATAATTTGAAACTTGTAAGAACGTGTCTTTTTACCTGAATCAACGGTACACTAGAAAAAAGTACCATTTTCATGCTGAGATAACCATAAACAAAAAAACCTGATATGGCAAATAGCAAAAGGGCAATAACAGGACTACCTACCGACGCACCAAGTATCAGAGATATAAGGCGTGTCACAAAATTCAACACCGTAAATTGTAGTCCAAATTCTTGCTTTTCCAACACCGCCCATAATAAACTAAGAGGTGAGGCAATAAACCATACAAACGCCCATAAACCCAATATTTGGGCATATAACCCTGCTTCAGCCCAAACTTCTCCAAAAACAACCGAAAAGATTTCCGGCCCAAGAAGTGTCACAGTAAGAATAGGAAACATCCCAATGATTGCCAAAACGCGAAACACATTTTCAACAAGAATGGGAAGCGTACCATTGAAACGTGCAACCGATGCCCGTTGTAAAAACACCCTACCAATGGATGTACCTATGAGATTCATGGGCATTTGAAAAACCATGAAGCCCAACACATAAAATCCCGCAACCTCAGGAGAGAAAAACGCAGCAAGTAAAAACACTGGAAGTTGCCACGAAATCGCATTTAAGAGGCGCGAACCACTGTCGACAAGAGGGAACTTTATGTAACGTTTCAGTCCATCCCACATACCATTCCAGGAGACACTCCTGCGCAACAACACATGGTCATCCCACCAGATCTGGCCACCGAGAATTCCAGTAGAAACCAGAGAACCCACCACCTGAGCACCTATTAGACCCCCCCCAGTTGCATACCCGGCGAACCCTGACCCAAGTCGAATGCCAGTTGATGCAAACGACTGAGTTACCTGAGCGACTGCGAGTCGCCCGAAGTGTTTGGTGCGAGAGTTCCAGGAGTTCAACGCGAGGAAAATCCCGCTGACAAAGACAGACGGCGGAACCAGTATGAGGTAAGGTCTAAGTTCTGGTGCCCCAAGTAGCCCCACAATAAACTCTTCTCCAAAGTATACCAGAGGTAACGTAAGTGAGGTGATGATCATCACCATAATGAGGCTCAACCCCAGGAGATTTACTGCTTTATCATCCTCTTTTGGAAGTAAGATTGCATAATCTAAAGACATGCAGGCGATCGTTCCAATAATTGTTATGATCGAAGAAAAGATACCAAGAATCCCGAAAGCTTCTGGACCATAAAGACGAGTGAGGATGGGTGAAGAGAGCAGCACAATAATTTGCGCAAGTGTAGTACCTGTAACGATTTTCAGGGTATCCAAAGCAAAGGCTGTTGACAGGGAATGAGACATGAATCATTTATGTTAGCTACCGGCAGATAATTATGTATTGATTTGCTTCGAAAGGAAGGACTAGACACTGACTTTAAAGTATTTAAACTCACCATTAGAGTAGAGGAATTGGAGACCGGGATCGATCATCAGTCGGCTAAAATCTCGTTGTGTATATCGGAACATTTCTATTTCAGGTAAAGTATCTATATACATTCTTTCATCTTCTTTTGTTATAATTATATCAGTTTCATGTGTATAAACAGATAGCATTGAGAAGTTAATATCATAACCAAAGTGATATGGGACGTGTTGGTTTCCAAGATATAAAGGCAACTTCTGAATAATCTGCTCATCCTTAGTAAGAAATGCATGAGAGAAGCGTCCGGGAGTAACCGAAATCCCTGTTAAGGGAACGGTAACGTCGCGATGACCGTAAACAAAAAGCATGCCTTCGGCCTCTGATTGGGTGTTTTGCCAACTTGAGGACAAAATATATGGTGATGGATAAAGAGCGAGCAATCCTCCTATAAATAGGCCGAAAATAACAACTATGACAAAAGCGGATCTCACGTGTACATTTAACAACATAGGATACCTTTTTGGAATGTTGGTTAAAAAAAATGAGAAGACATAGGCTGTAAACAATGTTCCAAACATCGATATTGCATATAGCAATCTCTGCGGGGTAAAAGCAAGATGGAATAAGTAAAAGCCAATTGAAAGGGGAATAACCGCAGCAAAGGCTAAGAGTAAAGAGAACGCATAAATATTCCTTCTTGCGTTAAAAAACTCTTTAATCATCAACGGCAATGATAGTGCCGAAATAGCGCAAAGTATGATCTGACTCCATAGATTCTTCATAATTTGTTCAATAACATTATATCCATATGCAGCAGTAGTTGAAGTTGTATCCATTAAATCATTTAGCCACGAATCGCCCCCCTCTAAGACGATTGCTTCGTAAACCGAGAGTAATTGATGATTAAATACGGAAAATAATGAGAGCCAAAAAATCCACCATATGACCATAATGAAAAATGGGATCAGTACTCTATAGTTAGAGTTTTTGAAGTGTTTAAGACATTTTGTCTTTGAGTATTTATTAATATAGGAGAAAAATGCAAGGGCACAAATGGATATGAACACTATGGCAAGGATCATTGTCGGTACTGTGTGGAATACCGGCATTACTACAAGAGCAATTATTAAGGCTATTGCCCACGTCCAGGTCTTTTTGTAAATGTTTTTATATACTAAAAATAAAATGAAGGGTAGAAAAAAGTTAGCTAAAATATTAGGTGTCAGTCTAAGATACCAACTATACACAAGACAGCAACTTATAAGAGCTACTAGTAGACTAATTGATTTATTTATAAAAATAGTCTTTGCCAGCACATACATAAACAAAATACAGAGCAATCCAAATATGAGCGGTACGATCTTATGCCAAAAAATCAGATCAAGATCCGTAAAAAATACGATCTCGGACAAGTAAATCTGAGTTAAAGGATAAATTACTGAGGTTGACACATGGCCAGTGTTGAGGGTCTCTTTAATCAGTCCAATATGAGTGGCTGGATCTCCCTCCATGCACCACATGTAGTAACCGCGAATGATAAAGAGAGCCAGACAAACAGTGTAACCTAAGAATACAAGTAAAAACCCAATCTTCCAAAGACAACTCAGATTTAATTTATCTTTTGCTATCGATACAATAACAGACGTAACCCCAACAATCACCGAAAAGATCAAGCTCACCCAAAGTATCAACGGTGTCGACTGATAGATCGAAGCCTCATAACCTCTGGCTGGTGTACTCCATGTGATAAAAAGCGCTACACTCAGGAGGATAAATGAAGAAATTAGAGCGACTTTTTGAGAACGCTGCCTGTGAATTACACTGGGACTAAACATGATCGTTCAATGCTCTGAAGAATGCCCTTCCAGCTCTCCACTGTTTTTTCAAACGAGAAATCCTCCTCCACAAACCGCCTCCCCTCCTCCGCGATCCACTCCAGGTCCGGAAAACTCAGCACACAGATCACGTTCTTCACGATGCACTCGGGAGGAGTTGTTCTCCATAATAGATCCAGTCTTTCCTCTATTATGGTATCCGGTATCGCCCCGAGGGTCCCACAGGCCATGGCCTCAAGCATGATGTTCGGGAGCCCTTCTGTGTGGGAGGGGGGACGAGAAGAAAGAGTTAGTTTAACTGCAGGCGACAGTGTAAAATACCGATATACATTGTCAGCGTAAATCCTTATCTGAATAAGTACAGGAAGACAGTATTTCAGTTTGAGAGATATGCATATCTTCACTCGCAGATCACCGATTAAGTAAGTCTATATATTCCTTAATGTTTACATGGATATCATGTTCTGCTTCGGCATAATTTCGGCCATTTTGACCCATTTTTTCCCTAAGGATGGGGTCCTCAAGGAGCCTACCCAGATCAGAGATCATTCTATTATAATCCCCTGAAACGATACCTACATTGTATCTTGTTAAAATGTTATCAGGATTCGCATTTAAACTTAAAACCGGAACATAGTACATCCAGGCCTGGACAAATGAATTTGGAAAACCTTCGTACATGGAGGTATTAATCAATAGGGATGCATTTCTATAATAGAATCCTATCTCGCTAAAAGGTACAGCACCTAGAAGTTTAAGATTTGGTACACGCTTTGCATGCTGCTTAACAGACTCATTTAGTACAATATCTGCTGAATCCCCTCCTATCATAAAAAATTGTATCTCGGGAAAGCATTGAGCTAATTGAACAAAAAGTAATGGTTGCTTTACAGGAGCGAATGCTCCAACCCAAATTATAATTGGAGGATGTGGTTTAACAGGAGTTGCATCAGCGGGCAAAGGAAATGACATTTTTATGAGTGTCGAATGTCTTTTATAGTTTTCCGTTAACTGGTGTTTTTGGGAAAGACTCTGTACGATAATTGAGTTAGCTAAATGGATATCTAAATAATTACCCAGTAACGAAAAGAATGGTACTGTGTTACGATATTTTCTATCAAGTATAACGTTTTCTTTAGTACTAAATACTTGCCAGTCAGAAGCGATTGAATAAATAAACTTCTTCCCAAAGATTTTGCAAGCTAATGAAACAATAGCGGGGATACCACCCGCTTGATAATAGATATCGGCATTAATGCGGCGCATTTCCCGTATTAATTGTACAGATTTGAATACTTTATTTAAAGCAACATTTTTACAAATGTCCGCTATTTTGTGTATATTTATACCTTCCTTGATTACTTTTCTCGGGAAACTATCATCACAAACAATAAAAGAAACATCAACACCTGAATGACACATTTCTTTAGCCAGAAGGTAACTATGTACATCAGGACCGATAATTCTTTCATTGACGCTATTCAAAAAAAGCGGATACGCCCCCAGCGCTATGAAACATATTTTATTATTATTCAAATAACTACCCTCTAATCCCATCAAACCAACTCATTGCTCTGTACTAATGGACCGGGAGCGCTAGGCGCCAATACATATCCAGTAGTCTTTTTTCCATAATATCCCAACTATATCGCTCTTCATAGGCTCCCCTACCATTTTGCCCCAGATGTCTACACAGATCAGGGTTATCCCTCATCAAAATTATTTTCTCCTTCAGTTCAGATAAATCATGAGCATCCACTACCAAACCGCAATCCTCTTTAAGCACCTTATTTGCGGTAGATGTTCCTCTATTCACTAAAATAGGTCTACCGCACATCATCGATTCCCAGAGTTTGGATCCACAGATGTACTTGTTAGTGTTCAGATTAGAGCTCCTCAGAACAACTAAGCAATCAGCGTCCAGACTCAATTTTAATGCTTCAGAATAATCTATTCGTCCAATGTACTCGATTTTACCATCGGACGTTTCTTCCCATTGTTTGATATCATCAACAAGATCTCCATATCCGGCGATTATAAGTTTAACACCATCAATATCTTTTATAACACTGTATAATTTGTCAAGATTCAGCTGTCTTATTTTGTACAAGACTCCAACATAGAGCATTACGAAAGTGGCTTCCGTTTTAGCATTGGTGGTCTTTGATCCCCTAAAATCATGAGCAGAATCATAAATTACATTCACATCATCATTCGGAATTCCTCTAAATTGTTTGATTTGGCACTCGTCGACGAGAATTATCGCATCCGAATATTTCATGAACATCTTATCAAAAAATATAATAGCATTCCGGAATGCCCCTGGCAATTTTAGTTCATCATAAGTTGTATCCATTATTTCATAAATTACGGGAATTTTCCTCATTTTCCCAACAATTATTGCAGGTAAAATTGAGTTATAATTTAAGACATGGAAAATATCTGTCTGTACACGTAAGAGCGAGTGAAATTCATAGACCCACCAAATTGGCCAATAGAATAATGAAGCGAAGTTTTGTCGGCCTTTTAATTTCAAATTGTGAATATTCACCCTATTGGATGTTTCAGGCTCATGCTTTTCACACATGCAGATTACGTTAGCACTATGTCCTCCTTTTATTATGGAACCCAACTCCTTAATCAGACGAGGATCGGTTCTGGGGTCACTGGGTTTGATAAGAGAGATGTTAAGTTCTTTCATGTTGTAGCCTCACCGTTGTTTGGTAGATTCTCGAATGTTTCTCTCACACGCAGTAAATGCCCAACATTAACTGTCCTACCATAGGCGAATACGAGATGGAGAGCAGAATTTAACTGTAAAACGTTCACTGCTCGCTCCCTCGTCGCTTCGCTGCTCTCTGATTTCATTTAAATCCACAACTCTGACACAACGGAAGCAGCTCACCTTGTGATCGTGTCCCCGCCGTAGTTACAGCCCATGCTGCCCAACCCCCGGCGCATCCTCGCTCCTCGAAGAAACCGGCCTCCTCATCGGGATACCATCCCCGGCAAGGGCACAAAAGATCTCTTCGTACAGGATGACATTCCTTTCTAGGCTCATGTTCCTCTCCTGGTAGGCCCTGCCGTTTCTCCCCATCGCCTCACGGGCGGGGGCATTCTCCTTGAGGTGGAGGATCGCAGACCGTATGCTCTCAACATCTCCGGGTTTGACAACAACCCCACACTGTGCCCTCCGTACCACGTCGGCGGTCTCGCTCTCCTCCGCGACCATGGCGATGATCGGCTGGCTGCAGGCCATGAGGTTGATCGTCTTACCAGGCAGGCAGGGAGCCTTCATCCTCTCGTCGAGCGAGATGAATGAGATATCTGAAGAGTTTACCAGGTTGAAGTACTCCAGGCGGGGTACAAGAGGCAACAACCTGACGTTGTTGATCTCCTCCAGATGTACTCTTGCTTCGAGGTGCCGCTTCTCCGCACCATCGCCAGCGATGCAGAAGATGATATCTTCATGGTCTTGCAAAGCCTTTGCAGTGTCCAGGATGTTGTCGATACCCTGATAAGGAGAGAGGATTCCCGCATATGATATCAGGAATTTCCCCTCGATATCTTCCTTCTCTTTAAAGTCCTTCCTCTGAACGAGGTCATCGAACTCGGAGAGGGACACTGAGTTGAACACGTGAGTGACCTCCCCAGGACTGGCACCCCGCTGCTGCACATACTCAATACCGCCATGCGAGAGGACGGTGATGTGGTCGGCGTGCCTGTAAGCCTCACCCTCAATGTGCTCCATTATCTTGATCATGACAGGGTTTTTCAATACCCCGACATCGGTAAGTTCCTGGGGATGGAAATCCTGGAAGTTAAGGACAGAGGGAGTTCCGTCATACCGCTTGATCTTCTTCGCAAGGTAGTACAGAGGAAGTGGCGGTATGTACAGCAGGCAAACGTCGTACTTCTTACCGATTTCACGGTACTTCTTGAAGTAATAGTAAGGCAGGTAAAAGTGTTCAAGCCCCCTGACAAAGATGTTATCACGGTTTGCTGGGTGCTTACACCGGTAGATCGTGACGCCCTCTACCTCCTCCTCAAGAGGGAATTTTCTCCCCTGATCCTCCTTGTTCAGATTGAACTCTCGCGGGTACGAGGTTATGACGTCAACGTCATGGCCCTGCTTCGCAAAAGCTTTGGCGAGATCGAAATAGATGTGGGCAGCGCTTCCGATCTCCGGTATGAAGTAAGCAACGACCAGCAGTATTCTCATAGGCGCACCTAAATAAGGAGAAACTGGTTAGAACTCCGCACTCTCCTCGATATTCTCCCAGTTCTCCACAAACCACCGGTGAGTTTCCTCAAGCCCCTCTCTGAACTCGGTCTGGGGAGTGTATCCAAGGATACTGCTCGCCTTGTCGATGCAGGAGAGCAGCCGGTTCTTCTTGTCCCAGTCCCGCCGCTCCTTGAAGGCGATGCCCGCCTTGTTTCCCGTTAACTCGTTGATCCAGTTTGCAAGATCGATGATCCGGATCTCCCTGCCGGCGCCGAGGTTGATCGCCTCACCGACCGCCTCCTCGTGAGTGACCATCTTTACGAGACCGTTGACCAGGTCCCCGACGTAGGTGAAGTCCCGGGTTTCCTCCCCGGTGCCGGTGATCGGGAGGGGGAGGCCGTTCATCGACCAGTAGAAGAAGTTCGGGATGACGTTCCGATACTTGCCGGGGACCTCCCCGGGGCCGTAGGAGTTGAAGAACCGGGCGTTGACGATAGGCAAACCATAGAGGTTGTAGAAGTAGTTGGTGTAGAGTTCACCGATCATCTTGGTGACCTGGTAGGGGGTGTAGAGCTTGATGGAGATGTCATGTTCCTCAAACGGCATCTTGGAGTCCAGGCCGTAGATGCCACACCCAGAGGAGGCATAGACGAACCGCTCGACGTCAACAAGATGGGCATACTGCAGAACCTTGAGGATCCCCATGCCGTTGACCATCAGGTCTTTCTCAGGGTTGTCGACCGAGTTCTGGTTGGCAAAGTGGGCGGCGAGGTGGTAGACGATATCGGGTTTTGCCTTAAACGCCCACTTCAACTTCTCCTCGTCCAGGATGTCGCCGTGGATGAACTGGATGTTGTCTGCCCGGGCGATGTTCCACTCGTACGAGGAGGAGAGGTTGTCAAGGATGATGATCTTCTCCGCATTGAGGCCAGAGAGCCTCCTGACCAGGTTCCCGCCGATGGCTCCGGCACCGCCGGTGACCAGCACTGTCTTTCCTTCAAAGAATGATTCTTCGTTCTCCATTGTGCTCACTCCTCGATCCGGTAATACTGCTTCATCCACTCAACCGTCCTCCGGACCCCCTCTTCCGGTGAGACCCTGGGGTCGTGCTTGAGGTCACGGACGGCCTTCGTGAAGTCCATGGTCTTCACTTTCGTCGTAAACGGCTCCGCTTCCTCGTAGGTGACGAGCGAGTCATCCCTGCCGACGGCCTTGAGAATAAGATCGGAATAATCCTTGATCTCCCGCTCCCACTCGGGGCGGCCGCCGACGTTGTAGACCTCTCCGGGAATGAAATTGTCCACGATATTCGCCCAGGTCCTGCAGGAGTCCTCGACGAAATCGATGATCCGCTTGTGACCCTTAAAGACCGTATAGGGTTTATTGAAGAGCGCGTGGTAGATGAATTTAGGGATAAACCCGCGGTAGGGGTTGTAATGCTCATGCGGGCCGTAACAGTTCACCGGCCGGACGCGGACTGTCTCGGTCCCGAACATCGCCGCCGAGTTCAGGCACATGAGCTCGCCTGCCCACTTGGTGATGGCGTAATCGTTCATCTGGTAGGTGTCCTTGATGGGATTGTTCACCATCACGTCCTCAGACATCGTCCCGTTATAGTCTCCATAGACCTCGGCGCTGGAGAAGAATATCATCCGGAACTTCAGCTTCTCCTGGAGGCGGAGCATGTGCTTGGTCCCGATCACATTGGTCTGCCAGAGGTTCTCGTAGTAGTCTTCGCCGTTCCAGCGGCCGTACTCTGCGGCGAGATGGTATACGTAGTCGAACGTTGAGCGCTCAAAAACCCGCTCCAACTGCCGGAAATTCTTCGTATCCGCACGGATGTAGTCCTCCCGGTCGTTGTTCAGGAGGTCGAGTGCGGTGACCTCGTGACCCCGGCTGCGCAGTTCGTTGACGAGATTGGTGCCGATGAAGCCGGCACCGCCTGTAATAAGAATTCTTTGTGTTTCCATGCAATCTCACCGAATCAATGATAATTATTCCGCGATGGTATGCCGTTACAGATCGTAACAATCATCCTGCCCGCCATACCATCCCCGTAGGGGTTCTCCCAGGCCCCAGACCGAGAGAGCATCTCCCGGGCAGATGCCAGGATTTTATCGGCCCCCGTCCCGGCCAGGACATTCGCCCCCACCTCGATCGTCTCCGGCCGCTCGGTGTTCTCCCGGAGGGTGACACAGGGCACGCCGAGGATGCAGGTCTCCTCCTGGACGCCGCCGGAGTCGGTCAGGACGAGGCGGGCGTTGGACTCGAACTGGAGGAA
>Ga0208041_1001898_pt1 | contig 12185 bp, 14 predicted proteins | sample AD_SCU002_MetaG_FD_184453 | JGI IMG/M metagenome (GOLD analysis project Ga0208041, IMG submission 184453) | Active sludge microbial communities of municipal wastewater-treating anaerobic digesters from China - AD_SCU002_MetaG (SPAdes) (version 2) | ecosystem: Engineered > Bioreactor > Anaerobic...
AAGCAATGGTAAATTTGAAAGAAGCATTAGAATTATATTATGAAGATTTACCTGAAGAAGAGGCCTCCGGCAAGCAAATGTTCGTAACTACTTTGGAGGTAACAGTATAATGGGATCAAAGTATCCAGTTTTAAAGCCGAATGAGATTATTACTATATTAATAAAGTTAGGTTTCGTTGTAGTGTCACAAAGAGGTAGTCATATTAAGCTTAGAAAAGAAGGAAAGGAAACCAGAACAGTTATTATTCCTAATCATTATGAAGTGGCAAAAGGTACTTTGAAAGCAATATTAGAACAAGCAGGACTAACAATTGAGGAATTCCTGCGCTGAAGTGTATTTGAGGGGCTACCATCCTTGGTAGCTTCTGAATATAGGGTCACTGCACTACACATAACAACGCATTTGCATAAAGGGCAAGCAAGAAGAAAGGCTCTGTGAGCAGTGCATGAGGTCATTCCTGCCCACACCCACCCGCTAACCGAGTCGGTCGCCGCATTAGCCCACCCAAAGGGTGCCCGGGCATAAGTGGCTTCCTGTAAGCAGCCGAGCATCGTAAATGCAAACCGTTATCTACAATGCCACGAAAAGTCCGCCATTCCTGGTGGAAATATATAAAATATGTTTTATGGAGATTGATATTTTACAGTTGTCTGAATGTGCAAATAAGGAAATATTTTATAGTATGTGAGGTAGCAAAAGATGAATAGTATCTCTACCATGATTCGAGAAGACTTTACCCATGTTAATGCTATTAGTATAAAGCAACATGGGAAAACACTATTAAAGGAATTTTATAATGGGCATAAAAGCGTTGAGACATATTATATAGGATGTATCTTTAAAAGTTTTATATCTGCATTGGTTGGTATTGCAATAAAGGAAGAAAAAATACAATCATTAGAAGAAAAGCTTATTAATTATTATCAAGAAATTAACCTAAAAGATATAGATAAGTCTTTTTCTTTACTTACTCTGCAAGAGGTAATGACAAAAACAAGTGGGATTATATGGCCAGGTATTGGAGAAGAACTTCCGCAAAGTATGCATGAAGTTTGGCGATTGAAATTTAAAAATATTCCAGGAGAAAACTTTGAATATAAACCAGACCCACAGATAATTATTTATCTTCTAGAAGATTTGTATGAAAAAGACATTATTTCTATTGCGAATGAAAATCTATTTAAGCCCCTTGGAATTAGTAAGTGGGAATGGACTAGAGATGATATAGAAGGCATGAAGATTTCTGTAGATGACCTTGAAAGATTTGGACAACTGTATCTGAATAAAGGTACGTATAAAGGAAAATGTTTTTTTACTGAAGAGTTCTATAAAAAATCTGTATACCCGTATTCTTTGGGAGGTTTTCCAGAAAGGAAACCATATGGCTATTACTGGTGGATTGATAAGTATCAGGGGATTGAATATTTTAGTGCATGTGGTTTTGGTGGTCAAAAATTATGTATTATACCTTCAATAGAGGCTTCGATAGTTATAATTTCCGAAATGGACAGACCACATTTAGAGAACAACGCAATTATTAGAAACATTTTTCCATTATTATAAGGGAATGCCGCCTATGGCGTTCTCTGAGCAAGGGGGTCGTGGTACTATAGATAACAAGAGCACTCATGTAAAGGTGTACAAGGTCTGAGCCCTGAATATTTTGTTCCTGAAACCAAGTCCAGGCAGCACACCATATGCCTTCGCTAATCGAGTCGGTCAGCCAGAAACCAAGATAGGAGCTATCTAAAGTTTCCGTCTGACCTGTAAGCTCAGGCATTTCGCGAATGCGGGACGTTAGGCGACAGAACTAATTAGATTTATTACTATGCATATTTTCTATACTGATGAAGATCCAGATGGGAATAAACTAGAAATAACAGGTAACTATCTTGTGAATAAGGAGACATTCAAAATGGAGAATATTATAAATTGTGTAAGTCATGTAAGTCATGAACTCAGTGTCCTAAAGCCTGATGGTGGGAAACATAAAACTAGTGATGTGAGAAAACTTGCATCTATAGTTTATAAGTCCATTCCATACCTATAGTAGTAGGAGTAGCTATCAGAGTAATTTCCGGAAAGCTGCTTCAACCACAGCCTGAAAAGCGAAAGAAAGAAACGGTTCAATAGAAACCGTTTTAAAAAATAACAACCAATTTTAAACCTGACAGCAACAAGCGTCACCGTCCTTATTTATATAATAACATAATTAGCTTGGATGTAAATAGTAAATTTGTGAAAATGTGCTATAAGATAGTTTTTGTTAATGGAGCAGAAAAACAGTTTGTTCGCAAATTCCTTTCAAAATGCAAACTAGAAAAATTACATATAAAGGAGAATAACCTTGAGCATACCAAAAACGTATGGGGTAAACGAATTTGAAAACCCTGAAATACTTTTTATAATGGTTAAAAGAAAACAGACCCGACGAGGAGCTTGGTTTTTCCCACGGTGACTATTGTCTGTCTAATATTATTATTAAAGATGACAAAATTAATGGGTTTATAAATTTGGGGCGAAGTGGTATTGCTCTTTGCTATTGAAGTTTACAGCATAACTATGGTAGAAAATATAGAAGAGAGGTGTGTAAAGGGTTTGATGCAACAATGCTTTTCGATGAGTTAAGAATTTGCAAATCGTAAGTTACATCAAGGTAACGGAAGCAGGTTTTAAATTTTTTAAAGCCTGTTCTATATAGAAGGTTATATAAATTTTATTTTATAATGTAAATGTATGTTTGTTTTGTGGTAAAATAGACTTATTAAGAATTGTTGGAGTGTGAGTTTATGAGTTTCAAAGTAACAGTTATAGTTCAAAAAGATGATAATTGGTATGTTGCAAAATGTTTGGAGAATAGTGTTGCTTCTCAAGGGAAATCTGTAGAAGAAGCTGTAAATAATTTAAAAGAGGCTTTGGAACTATATTATGAAGATTCTACACCTGATATGATTAGTCCAAAACAGACATTTGTTACAACACTGGAGGTAACAGTCTAATGGGTTCAAAATATCCAGTACTAAAGCCTGAAAAAATCATATCTATATTAGGTAAATTTGGATTCAAGGTTATTTCATAAAAAGGAAATCATATTAAATTACGAAAAACAGGTAAAATAGAAAAGACTGTTATCGTTCCTAATCACTATGAAGTTGCTAAAGGAACATTACAAAGTATCCTTGAACAAGCTGGTATATCGCTTGAAAAATTTCTTAAGAAAATTAACAAGTAAACATTTGAGGGAGCGCCTTCCATGGCTCTTTCTGAACGCGAAGCCGCTGTACTACGTATAATAAAGCACTCAAGTGAAGGTTGCTGGCTTTAATTAAAATAGGTGTGGGCAGAAGCACGAGCAGGCACAACTCTTTTTCGCCGAACAGGCTTGCCTTTGAGTTCCAAAAGCGGCTCAGAAAGCATCAGGAGTGCTGGCCGTTGGATGAAAGTGCAGTGGGAAGGACTCTGGAGCTTGTGCACCACACCGATTCGCTGGGTGACGAACACCGCTAGGAATAAGAGTTCTGCGGGTCCAGCTCATCGCCATCGCGACTACCAGACGATAAGCAGACATCGTGTTACGTATGTTTTAGAAAAACATTTTAGTAAAAACATTTAAATAATTGCCCCAAATGATATAATAATATCAAGGAGCACACCACGTTGTACGAAATGACGACTAAGTTATTGCCCCTGACTCCGTAATCGGAGCATTTTAAAAAAGCGGTAACGTAAACTACTAGAAAAAATATGAATTTGTGAGGATGACTTATATGGCAGAAGTATTTAATGAGAAAACGGTATCCTTTGAACTTAAAGAATCTCTAATATCTGATTATTCATGGTATACAAGCCCCAAAATTATGAGACTTGTTAAATCCGAACATTTGCAGTTTGATATTCGTTCTCTTGAATCAGACAAGTTTTCATATCCATATCATTTCCATCGTAATTCCGAAGAGATATTTGTTATCTTATCAGGTAGTGTTACATTACGTACGCCTGAAGGATTTAAGCAATTAGACGAAGGAGATATTGTATTTTTCAAAATGGGTCCAGAAGGTGCTCATCAGCTATATAATCATACAAAAAAGCCATGTAGGTATCTTGATATTCGTACTGTAATTGGACTTGATGTTTGTGAATACCCAGACTCAGGAAAGATAAATATTCTTCCGTATCAAGAAATATATCAAAGCATAAATAAGGTAGATTATTATATAGACGAAGATAAAGTAAGGGAAAAATGGCCAAAAGAAATTTTAAGTAAAATAAATGGATAAGGTCACCACATCGTGTAGCGGATATATTGAGAGGCCTATCAAGGGGTTGAAATAATTTTGAAAAAGTTCTTATTGATAATTTTAATCATATGTTTTGTAAGCTTAATCGGATGTACCTATTTTAAAAATAAGCTAATTGGTAGAAGTATGTACCAAAATCAAGAGGCTACATTTAAACAAGATGCACAAGAAGCCTATAATAATGGTGGTGACAATCAAGAAATAATTTCCGAAAGCGATAAAGAGAAAATAGGAAAAAAATTCATAGAGCCAATATATATAGATATTGAATCTCCAGATAAAACAATGAGAGTAATTTCAAATGATTCTGGTCTAGTACTAGTCTCTCATGAACATGATATACTCAAAGTAATTATTACTAAGGAGCAGCAAATCGGACAAGGATTTGAGCCTGTTTGGTCACCGCATAGCAACAAAATATGTATTACACAATATGGAGAAGAGTTTTCGACTTTTTCAATATATGATGTTAAAAATGATACATCAACTCCCATTAGTATGGCTAAGGGGCTAGCCAAAACAGAAATTTTACCGGACTCACCCTATGACTGGTATCCGTTGACATGCTTTGTTGGATGGCTAGACAATGAGAGAATTTTATTCGATGTAAGCCATCAAGTACCTCTAGACGGCAGTAATCCTACGACATATGAAAGAGGTTGCAGGAAAGATGTATATGTATATTCTTTAAAAGATAATTTATTTTCTAATCTTACAAATAGTTACGATGGAGAGTACTACATGTTAAAAGAGATTAACTATGAAAGAAATGTCCTTATAATTGATATCTTCGTCTGGAGGAATAAAAATGTCGAGATTGAAAAGAAAAACGAGATAGAAGTGCCGTTTTAGTTAAATAGGCCGGCGTCCTTTTATCTGTTGACTATAAGGGCGTGCGACTTTACATAACAATGTATCTTTGCGAGGGTACAGGAGCGATGTCATCCGACCTTAGTCCATAAACAGCATTAAAGCCTTACCTATTGCTATGGACCGTTATACGAAATATTCGCAAAGAGATAAAAGGAGGCATATGGTTTGAATTACCATTATCAATCTAGAAAGCCAGCACCTCGTTCAATAATACGAATGACATTGGGGAGGTTATACTTTACTTGTCGGCGATATTTTCAGTGGATATTTAACCGATCAATCAGATATCCTTCTAGATCAAGAGAAATTGAGCTTTTCAATGTAGTGGCAGCCCACAAAACACCATTATATAGACAATTACGCAATGTTGATATGTGGCTGCAGGAGAATAAAGTAACTAACTTGATGCTGGCTTGTGGAAGGCTTAATAAGGTGATACTAAAGCCGGGAGAGACTTTTTCCTTTTGGCGCTTGGTAGGGAAACCGACACAAGCAAAAGGCTATTTAAAAGGAATGGTTTTGACTAACGGCTCATTTAATGCGGGTGTGGGTGGCGGCTTATGCCAACTCTCAAACCTCATCTATTGGATGACTCTTCATACACCATTAACTGTCAAGGAACGCTGGCGCCACACACATGATGTTTTTCCAGATTCCAATCGAACTCAACCCTTCGGAAGTGGTGCTACAATTGTATATAATTATGTGGATTTACAAATAAGGAATGATACTCCACATGAATATCAACTTCTGGTTAAAGTAGGAGATAATCATTTGGAAGGTGAATGGAGATGTAAACATCCCTGTCCACTTGAATTCCAAATCTACGAAAGTGAACACATAATAAAACACGAATGGTGGGGCGGTTACACACGACATAATATAATTAGGCGAAAGGTCTTGGATAGCAGTGCAAAATTGATTTCAGATGAGGTCGTTGCAGAGAATCATGCCATTATGATGTATGAACCGTTGCTTAACGATGGAGAAGAAAGTACTCAGGCATGACTCTGGGGCAGATACATCATATAATAGACCTGGATACCCAAATAAAGGTCTCTGTAACATGCTACACCGATCCGCCGGGTGACGAACACCGCCAGGGAGAAGGGCTATGTGGTCAACTCGACTATGTTATATAAGTTCATAATGCAAAAAAGGAATTTAACAATTGAAAATGAAAATTGTATTGGGGGGTTGTTTATGAATTTAGATAAAAAAACAATCAATAAAAGCATAACAATTTTGGCTATATTTATCTTTACATGTATACTGATAAGAATCGGTATTGCTATATGGAAGAACTATAATTTAGTCAACAATTTTATTGCTAATCCTAATGAACCATATCAACAGAGAATACCTATAGCAGAAGAAAAATTCATCGATGATTATATTTATCGATTATATTTTCCTTTTGCTACAGATCTTTTAGGCAGACCTAATACTTTTGTGCTAAAGAAGCCAATCAGTTACTACTCAGCACCAGATGACAATCTAGAACCAGTGATTACGATAGATTCAGGGAAAAAGTACATTATTACCACAAATGATATCAATTCTTACAAATACGGAATTCAAAGCTGGCCTACATATAAGAAGGGATGGCGATATGTAATCCCATTTGCTGAGGTAGGTAATGAAAAATCGGTCACTTCAGCTTACTTCGTAAAACTAGAAGATTTATTCGGTTCTCTAAAGTCAATCAAACTATACTATCATATGCCTAAAGGGTATAACAATAGGAGGACTTTACTAATTAAAGACGAAATGCTGTATAAAGAGGGATATTACCTGTCGCCAGATTTGCTTATGCCTATTATCGATAGTTGGAACATTACTCTTTTAGCTAGTGCTTTCTTTTTGATTATAATTCGGATAATTTTTAGAAAAATTACAACTTTCCAAGAAAGGAAGAAATAATATGAGGATTATTGTTTTACATGGCCAAATGCATAAAGGATTTTGGAAAAATTATTTAAATTTTAGCTAAATCTTATTGACAAACGAACATGTGTTTGATATAATTCAGAATAACTAAACAAGCAACAAAATTCAATTTATATTCCACTTTAAAATTTACTAAAATAATTTGCAGAGTATATTAATGTGACACACCATTGTCAAGTGCAGTAATTAAAATATAGGGGAGGAAGAATGTAAATGGCAGAAGTCAAAAAGGTAAAAGTTTGTAAAAAATGTTCAGGTTTTGATGTTGCAGAATTGAAAGGCAAGGTTAAGGTAAAAGACCACACAACCGGTTGCATAGGCAAGTGCGCACAAAAATGTCCCGAACTTCATGGTAAGGTTTACGGTTTCTTGAACGGCGAATTTACTGTGTGCGATACGAAGGAAGAATTCTTCGAAAAAATAGCCGAGATTATCTGATTACATACCGCAACAGTTAGCTGCAAACCAATAAGCGTGCACTACAATAAATTAAAGGATTATAAGATGGCTTTACAAAAGTATGAATGGTATATTTATTATTTTATTAAAATCTATAACCTGACGGAACTGAAGCTTTAAGAGGAAATGATTGAAAGGTGCTTGCGGTAAGGAATAACTATATTGATAGCATATAAATATGGATGTGAATTTTGTGTTTAACATTATATTACCGAAACAATATAGCATAGAGGATAAGCTTGCATTGATGCAGGATGATGCAAAATTTGAAATTGCAAGTGATAGTGATGCCGAAAGCACAGCACTTATTTGTGCGAGCGAGGTTAAGAGCATAAGCTCACCCGCTAAAATTCCCAAGATGTTTTTAGCAAGCAAATGCGTATTCAATTGCTCCTATTGTAGTTGCAGGTGCAGCCGTGAAGAAAGAAATAATTATTGCAATACTCCTGAAGAACTTGCAAGGTTATCTGTTATTGCAGCAAAAAACAACGGACACGGAGTATTTGTTACCTCTGCAATATATAAAAATGCTGACTACACTCAGGAACTTCTTGCTGAAAGTGTACATATTATGCGTGAGAAGCTTTACTACAATGGCTTTATACATGCAAAAGTTATGCCAGGAGCCGATCCGCTTCTTATTGCAAGGACAGGAAAATATGCAAACAGGTTAAGTGTTAATATTGAGGTTGCCAAAAGTTCGGGTTATGAACGCATTGCAAAACAAAAGAACAAAACGAACATTTTGACACCTATGCGTAATATCTCTAGCTTGATTATGAGTGCAAAAAATGAAAAGCGGAAATTTGCTACCTCTCAAACAACACAACTCATGGCAGGCAGTACTGAGGAAGATGATAGGACGATTATGACTTTGTCTCAGGCATTATATAAGACATATCGTTTAAAACGCATTTATTATACAGCGTTTCAATATAAACATGAAGCAAAGGGTTATGAAAATGAAAATTTAAAGCTAACCTCAACACCTTATTGGCGTATGGCAAGATTATATCAGGCAGATAGGCTTATGCAGCTGTACGGATTTACACCCGATGATATAACACCGCCTATTCAACCCAATTTAGAATATGATATTGACCCAAAAGCAGCCTGGGCACTCAGGCATCTTGATATGTATCCTGTCGAGGTAAACAAAGCAGATTTTGATACATTGATCCGTGTCCCGGGTATCGGTATCACATACGCAAAAAGGATCATTGAAGCGAGAAAGCACTGTACGATTACGCATGACATATTGAAGAAAATGCGGGTTCCGCTCAAACGTTGCATCTACTTTATTATCTGTAACGGTAAATATAAGGGCGGAAATGTTTTATTCCAAACAAACATCAGGCATTACTTGTCCACAGACTTAGAGCAAATATCCATATATAACTCGCTTACGGCAGATGAAAAAGATTCATGCGAATAAAATCAAAGGATAGTTAACTATTATGATTATAGTATTTAAAAAAGAAGGATGCATTATATGACAAATGATAATAATTCGAAAATTCTGATAGGAATATCCAAACAAGGTTAGATACAATACCTCACGGAAACAAACAAAAAATGATTGATGCTATAAAAGCAAGAATAAATCAAGGTATGCCGGTGTTTGTTTTCAGAATTATCGGACCGCCAGAGTGTGTCATTGTAGCTGGATATAAAGATAATGGCAACATATCAGCTGGTTATAGTTTCTTTTTAAGACTAGAGTTTAAATGAGTAGGTAACTAAGAATGATATTAATACGTTATTATGCTACATACTTTCTAAATAAACTATAGTATATTTATATCAAGGATAGCTTTTATGCAGGATATGTATTAATCCTGCATAAGGTAAGATATTCCTTGGATGTGTTATCCAAATTGAAAATAGTATGATTATGAGATATAAAATGGTTTATGGGAAAAATTTATGGTATGATATTATATATGAGTTTGGCAGTTCTTGGCTTACAACGATAAAAACTGCCATTTTAAATTAAGGTATTCATCCATGAGCCTAAAGGCATTGCGGCTTTCTACCTTGTTTGTGTAAATTGGAGATGAAGGCATGATAAATAAATATGATTATTCTAATTTAATATCCTTATCGATTGCACCTGCTATTGCAGCAGTTGGTAAACAATATTGCGACCTTTTTGGCTCTATTGAATTGATGAAAGATATAGAACATAGATGCATAATAGATGGTTTTGAGTTTCAGATGTTAGAGGAGTGGGATGAAAGCACTCCCCCGATGGATCGACAGGATAGGCGTTTGGATGTTTGGTTAAATAGTTGCAAACATTCAGTTCATAAAATTATATCTTTAATAAAAGAAACTAGTTTACGGATTTTATCAGTTCATGCTAAACGGGATATTGGTATATATTTGTGTTCTAATAAATTATCTGATGTGGAGGAAGGTAAGCGGCTCATAAATGAAGCGCTACGTTTTGCCAGTGAAATCAACTCACCTATCTGTGTATTTCATTTATGGGATACTTGGAAGGAAAACTTTGATATTGATTTTTTAAACGAAGTCTTTTCAAAAATATCGTTAGAGTATCCAAATGTTAAGGCTAGTATAGAAAATGTACCCACACACCTGAAAGGTTACACTCCTTATGATTTAGCGAAACAGTTTCAGTGGATAACTCTTGATTTGCAATGGGCAGCTTTATATAACGAGTTTGAGAAATTTATCGAACTTAAGGATAGAATAGTAAATATACATCTACGAGGGGAATTGGAAAGTTCAAGATGGGTAATGAAAGACTACCAATTTGATTTTTATGAGGTTCTTAATACGATTATAGAAAATTGGAATTACAGGGGACTACTAACGATGGAACCGACCAAGCTTAAAGAGGGTCATCTTAATGAACTTATTACAGCTATGACATCCCTAGGCCGAAATGGATAATGATTTTTATACACAAATATTAAGTTTCATGTTTAAATACACCCCTAGTGGATATATTTATAATGTTTACACTATATAATTTACGATTTGAAAGAGTTAATGAAGAATTTACAAATTGTAAGTTACATCAAGGTAACAGAAGCAGGTTTTAAATGTTTTAAAACCTGTCCTATATAGTTGCATTTGTCTTACATAACAAAGTAGTATTTATATAACCACAAAATGTGTTAATAAGAAATGGAGAAAAGCATTATATGACTGAAAGTAAAAAAAAGAATATTAATAATAACTGTATGTGTAATAACATCTATAATAATTGTAGCTCTAATAACAACTATGACTTGTCTAGTAATATAATAATTGATAATGATATGGAACGATTTAAAAAGCAGCTTGACTTTTTAATTGAAATTGACAAATTGAAGCAGGTGTTTAGAAATACTATTCTCATGGATGCTTCGAGACTTGAAAATGATGCTGAACATATGTGGCATATGGCAGTTGGTGCTATGCTCTTTTCTGAGTATTCAAATAATAAAGATATTGATATGTTGAAAGTTTTAAAAATGGTATTAATACATGATGTTATAGAAATTTATGCAGGAGATACTTTTGCCTATGATGAACAGGGGCATGTTGATAAAGAAGAAAGGGAGCAAAATGCAGCAAACAAAATCTTTGCTCTGCTACCTAGAGAACAGGAACTCGAATTTAGAAGTTTATGGGATGAATTTGAAGCATCAATAACTGCAGAAGCTAAATATGCTAAAGCCATGGACAGGTTTATGCCTATACTACATAATTATATTACAAAAGGAGCTCAATGGCATAAGTTCGGTATTACAAGCGATAAAGTACTGGCAAAAAACAGTATTATTGAACAAGGATCTGAATTCCTATGGGAATATGTTAAGCATATGGTGGAGGATAGTATTGAAAAAGGCTATTTAGCAGATTGATTTGATTGAATTTTTGGAAATATAAATGTTTTAGTTATATTGTATTTTATAGCTTAAGTAATATAAGTAAGTAATATAAAATGGAAGGAGTGTTTACTTGATGAAAGTTTATATGCATTTAGCCGAAGGATTTGAAGAGATTGAAGCATTATCGGTTGTTGACGTTTTAAGAAGAGCGCAGATAGAGACGGATACTGTTTCTGTGACAGGAAAAAAGGAAGTAACCGGGGCCCATGGCATAAGAGTTATAGCTGATTTGCTATTTGAAGATGCTGATTACTCTTCAGCAGACATGATAGTATTACCGGGAGGAATGCCGGGTACATTAAATCTGGAGAAACATATAGGACTTACAGAAATAATTCTTCAATTTTCCAGAGAAGGTAAGTGGCTTGCTGCTATTTGTGCTGCACCAAGCATATTTGGTAAGCTTGAGCTGTTAAAAGGTAAGTCGGCCACATGTTACCCAGGATTTGAAAAGTATTTGATTGATGCAGTGCATTCAGAAGAATCTGTAGTAGTGTCGGACAAAATAATAACATCAAAAGGACCCGGTACGGCTATATACTTTGCTCTAGAAATTGTAAAAATAATTAAGGGTGAGGAGTCAGCAGAAGAGATAAGAGAAGGAATGGTAGTTAGAAGGTGAAATGTTTGGCTCTGAGTATTGTGAAAGTCTGTCGATAATTCTAAATGACAAGCAAAACGAGCAAGCAAAATATGAAG
>Ga0208041_1001916_pt1 | contig 12102 bp, 10 predicted proteins | sample AD_SCU002_MetaG_FD_184453 | JGI IMG/M metagenome (GOLD analysis project Ga0208041, IMG submission 184453) | Active sludge microbial communities of municipal wastewater-treating anaerobic digesters from China - AD_SCU002_MetaG (SPAdes) (version 2) | ecosystem: Engineered > Bioreactor > Anaerobic...
CATTCGTAATTCGTAATTCGTAATTATTTGATATTCAATTCCTAATCCCTAATTCCTAATTCCTAATTATTTCCCAGCGATCAGCAATCATTCGTAATTCGTAATTCGTAATTATTTGATTTTCAATTCCTAATCCCTAATTCCTAATTCCTAATGGCCCCAACCCCGCAGGGGGATATATTGGTAGCCCTTAAGTCTGCCTATCGGTTACTCGATCAACTTTAGGTTGGGATGACTGAGCAGGCTGACGAGGATGTCGCGCTCCAGACGGGGCGGAAAGGTCTTGAAGAGGTCGTTGAGCTTATCCTCTTTCTCTTTCCGGCTCATGCCGGAAGAAACGATGGTGCTCAACTGCCTGTATTCCTGCATCCTGAGGTGCTCCTGAAGGGCGTTCCGGATTGCTTCGAGCGCAGGACCAGCTTCAGAACTGCCAGGCAATCCAAATATCTCCAGCTCCGTGATGGCCGCCTCTACAATATCCCTTGCCAATCGCCTGACTTTGTCCATGGGATCCTCATTGCCACTGGTGTCCCTGAGCGTCCAGCTGCTGAAGTCCTGCTGCAACCGTCGCACCTGGTTGACCTGCTCGGAGGATTCCCCGAACAAGCGCGCCAATAATAATGCCGTGCCGGTCTTCCATGCCTCCAGATCAAACTTTGACTCACCCAGTTTGGCGATCTGCTGGCGAAGTGCTTCTATGGCTTTATCTTTCATATAAATTAAATCTTTATTTTATTAATGATAAACCCTCCAGTGCAGACGCATCTGAAGGATCATACAACAAAACCTTATTAAACAATACACGGGCCTCACTCATCCGCCCCTGCTGTAATCGGTTCCATCCGAGCATCAGCAATCCATTGTATCCAAAGGGATATAAATTGACGAGCTTTCCCAGGTATTTGTCGGCCTTGTCATAATCCTTGCGGTAATAATAGATTACCCCCACCTGGTACAGGGCTGTGGTCTCGTTGGGATCAATATTGAGAATGTCGAGATAGGTAGACAAAACCTGGTCCCAATGCTCCAATGCGGCAGCCGGCAAAGCATAGCCCAGCTTCGCCTCGATGGACATGGGCCTGATCTTCCTGCTGCGATCATAATACCGTAAGGATTCGGTATACTGTCCGGCCTTATAATGCAGCCAACCCAGACGCAGGTTGAGCTCGTAGGCTTCGTTGTCATAGACAGGCATAAGGGCCGCCGCCGCTTCCTTGTACCTGGTCTCTTTCTCGAGAACGTAACTTCTGCCAAAGGCCTGACGGAGTTGTGTCTCCTGCGCATTGACTGCCCCCAGGGCAAGCCAGAGGCTAACTATCATGATCCACTTCATAAACTGATCTCAAGTCCTGCAAACAATGAATAATAGTCAAAGTTAAATGTTTTCTCCTGCATCTTCTCCATCGACGCGATCAGATGGAAGCGGAACCTTTGGCCTATAGGGATATGTCCGCCCAAACGATACCGCTGCTTCATGATCGCCGGTGTATTGATCAGGTACCTGCCATTCTCCTCCAGAAAGAAGGGTAATCCCACCTGTTTCCATTGAACAAAGAGGGCTGCACCTGGCTTTGGATGCCAGCTCAGACCGGCCAGGTATATCCAGTTTTGGCTGGAGTTCACTTCATGCCGGTAACATGCCGCCTCCACGGTGAAGGATTCGTGGTGCAATGGCATAGTATAAAATGTTTTCAACCCGTATTGCATAAGATGTTGCCCGCTGTTTGAATCGCTTTCCTTTAACAAGCTTCCAGGATTGCCTGGCCCAAACCCCTGACTGTATTCCTGCTCCATCAAATCAGTCTGGGATGTCGCTGTCAGATATGCGGGTCTCAGTTCAAAAGGACCGCTTTTCCACTGTGCCTCCAGTGATGCTGCGAGTATTACACGGCTGAGTTCAAAAACCTGACGTTGGGGTGTGCCTCCAGTATTCTTGCGGTTTTCAACCCTGGCGCTACCTCCTGCCAGGTGGAGCGCAGGACGCAGTATCAGGTCAGGCCCAGCGACATAGGCCATGCTGATGAAATACTCCGGCTGCCGATAGGGCAATCCCTGGTAGGTTTGTTGTAAATAACAGAATCCGTGTAGAATGCTGATCCGGTGGCTTAAGCCGTGGGACATCATTACACTTCCATATGCAAGGGGCCTGATGCTGTCAATGATCGTTGCCAATTTCAGCCCGATCTCAACATATACGCCCTGTATGGGTTTGGGATAGCGAATCCCGGTAAGAGGCGTATTTTTTGCGAAATAGGAGGCCAGCTCTGTCTCATCCCGATGGCTTAGACTCCAGTAGAGATATTCCCTTACATAGGTATCAGATTTATTGTACTGGTAGGCTTTGCGGAATTGCCGGTACGCGAGATTGTACCGTCCGGTGTGAAAGGCTGCTGCCCCTGTCCGGTAGTGCAGGTTCTTAAATGACAATCCTTTAAAGTCACCACTACGGTAATGGGCCAGCATTGCATTCCAATCTTTGTTTTGCCAAAGCGCCTGAGAGAGGCTGTCAGCTTCACGGAAGTTGAGCGGTTGGGCGGTGAGCGGCACTACACCTGTCAATAACATCAGGAATGTCAGAGAGAACCTACCAACGATGCTCATTTTCATAATGTTCAGGGATATCACAACGTTGCAGGGTACATTTTTCAGCCTGGTTATGTAACGCAATCGACACGATGCCCTCCTGATCCAGGCGGATACGGTAGCTTACCGCCTTTTCCTGCCTGCTTTTCCTTGAGGTGGTAATGGAGCTTACAAACTCCATAACATGAGCATCAAATGGCCCGGTGCCGCTGAGAGGCCTGAGGTGGAATTCAACGCGCTTGTAAACCCTGAATGGCGCAAAGAAATCCTGCCAGAGCCTGCGGGATACAGGCATATAATGGTCTAGAGGGATGGTGTCATGGACCTCCACCCCGGGTTGCCGGGTGAGTGCTGTCCGGAATAATGCCAGATAATAATGGTAAAGGGCGGTATCCCGGCTTCCCTGGTAGCTTGTAAAGCTGACACTGGCGTCCATTGAATCGACATAGGCCCGGGCACCTGTCCGCAGGCATTCCAGGTAGGTCTTGTTGTAGGGATCTACGCAGGCAATCAGGATATCGGTAACCTGACCTGCTTTCAGGGATTTCCATTTGAATGCCAACATCTTACCGGGATGCAACCCAAAAGCATGTTGCAGACCAGCATCATGTTGCAGCGCGAGTACACGCTCGCCTTCAGTTGGGTAGGCATACATACGTAGCCTGAGCTGATGTTTATCTTTTTCCAGGTACCATCCCAGCGGATATGGGAGCGTTGGAGACCCGACATCTGGTGTTGCCTGAAACTGAAAATGTAGGTGTGGTTCCGGTGACCGCCCTGAGTTTCCAAGGCTGGCCAGAACCTGACCGGAGGTTACCACATCTCCTTTGCTGACTTTGAAGCTGCCGGCTTTCAGATGACTGATCTGGCTGTACAATCCTGGACCATGCTCCAGTACGATGGCATTGCCCCAGTTGTGTTTCAGGTCGATCTCCCCGATGGGATTGTCAGGCAGATGGTCGATAATGTCGATGACCCTGCCCCAGGCCGGCGCAACCACCGGAAGCTGGTAGCACCAGTAATCTTCCGGTATATGGCCTCCGTTGCGGAATGTTTTTCCGTCCGGGCCCAGGATGGCGAAATCCCAGGCATATTTCCATGGTCCTTTATGGGTATGCTTTCCGTCCTGTCCCTGTACCACAGTCCATTCGCCCAAAAAAGGCAGTCCTGTAGGAATGGGAACAGCATCACGGAACCGTTGCTTCCAGGCCAGCCAGGCATATAGGTTTCTTTCGGGTAGATACTGCTGATAAAGTGTTCGCTGCAGGTGTGGCCGGGTCGTGAAATAGGAGGCATACATCATGACGAGAACCATGGCTACAAAGGGCAGGGAGAACACAGGCAGTTGCAGATTTGCCAGAACAGCACTGCTGCCCGATACAAGCATGGCCAGCACCGGCATCAGGATGATCACCAATAGGAAGCTCCGCCAGGATGGGATGAAGAAGAAGCCACCCAGCGCGATGGCCATCAATATGAAGTTGAATCCGATATAGCTGTAATAGAGCGGTGTCATGATGGCGCCGACCATCAGATAGAAAAGGTATCCACCCAGGTAGCCTGTGATGCTCAGCAGAAAGGTGATACGGGAGCTGAATAGCAATGCCAGGGCAATGGCCAGTCCGGCCATCCAGTTGTACTGGAAAATAATGGCAGACAGTGATTTGAAATACCCCAGGATGATCTCGGGGATAGGAATGTTATTCAGCGTGAGATACCAGTCTACCAGTGTTTTTCCTCCAATAGAAAACAGGTCATTCAGGAAGAAAATATTGCCGGCACTTGGGTTGACTGCCGTAAATCCTCTGAGGGACAGAAGGATGGTCCATGAAGCAATCAAAAATGGTATGCTGAGAAATGGGAGGCCGCGACTTCCGAGCCAGTGCAGTGTACCGATGGCCAGGAGTAAAGTAAGCATGCTGCCGGCCAGCAAAATGATAAAAAATGGCAGTCCGGGCTGAAAATAGGCTGCCAGAGCCATGGCGACAAGGATGCCGTTTAAACCCAGTAATCCATCGCGCAGGTGCTTGCGATCGAAACCCATCAGAAGGGCAAGAATATGTGTAATGGTCACCCCCAGAACGCCCCAGAATCCAAGACCCGGCATAAAGAAGCTGGATATCAATATGATCCATGCCGCAGTCTTGTGCTGCAGAAAGAATATCTGGGAATAGCTGAAGAGTATTCCCTCCATGAATTCCTGCGCCGCTGTGCGGAGCTGTGCAGAGCCTGCAATCTTCAAGTATTGCGGGTTTTTATGATTGTATATGTGCCGGTAAATGCTCCATACGCAGAATATCCTCAAGGGTTTCCTTCTCCCTGATGCGATGCACCTTCCCTTCGGTATCGATCAGGATGATGGCCGGCCGCATATGGATAAACTGCATCCACTGTGTCATGTTGTAAGCACCCACCCGGTGGATGACAACCGCATCTCCTTTGCTGAGAGATGGCAGCCTGATGCTTTCACGCACAACGTCAATGTTCATGCATAGTGGGCCGTAAAGGACCGTGTCTTCACCAGGACCGTTGCTGGCCGTTGTGGTGGTAACAGTATGATCATACCAGAATGAGGTGAACAGGAGATGGACACCTGCATCGAGGATGGTAGCCCTTCTTCCGTCACTTAATTGCTTGCTGGCCAAAACAGTAGAGAGGAGATAGCCCGCATCATCCACAAGGGCACGTCCGGTCTCAAGAATAAGCATAGGCAGCTCTCCTTGCCTGAATCCGGCATTCAGAAGGGCAGTCGTGATTTTTTCAGCATAATCCTGAAAAGAGGGTGCCACATCCACACCCTGATGATAAGTGCCTCTGAGGGTATTGCGCGAAGCAAAGCCGCCCCCCAGGTCAATGTACCTGACTGTCTTGCCATGTTTCTCATGGATGAACCGGGCCAGCTCACCCAATTTGGTGGCGGCGATGGCATAGGCCTCAGTAGAGAGAATATACGTGCCTATATGGCAATGCAGCCCAATGAGGTCCATCTCACCACTGTGGATGATTTTATTGATGGCATCATGGGCCTGTCCGGCTTCAAAGCTGAATCCGAAGCGGTCCCAGGTAGGATAGATGCCGGTATCCATATTCACCCTGATAGCCACGCGCGGGCGTATTCCCGACTCCCTGGCCAGGCGGACCAGTGAATACAGCTCGTCCAGATGGTCGATGTGGATCATCGAGCGATGCGACATGGCTTTGAGAAGATCTGAGTCGCTCTTATCCGGCCCGTTGAAAAGGATCTGCTCCCCTGGTACCCCGTTATGCAATGCCTTGTCGTACTCAAAACCTGATACAACCTCGGCCCAGCTTCCTTCCTGATGGAATATTCGGCAGACGGCATCCAGGTAATTGGTCTTATAGGACCAGGCAAATTGTACTTTGGGGTAGCGGTTGGAGAAGGCAGCGTACGCCTCTCTGTATGTATTGCGAAGATTCCGTTCCGATATAACAAAGAGGGGACTGCCATGGTCTTCCAGCAGTCGTTTCACCGGAATGTCGTCTATATCCCGGGTTGGCCGGTGTGAATGGATATTCCCGAACTTATTGGCCATCCCTGTGTTCAGGGGTTTTATAAGCGGCCTTTCATATGACTTCTTTTGCTTCATTTCCATGGTAAGATATCCTTACAATTCTCCTGTGGTTGAAATACTGGCATAATCTTCCAGGTTGCAGATCATGTCGTAGGCATATCGAATGAACATGGTGCCGGTTTTGTATTGCGTCATGGGTTCAGGGTCGTCTCCCATCACAAGTCTTACCAATGCTTCCGGGTGGTTCTGGCCGGCGCCGGTAGCCAGGTATACCCAGGCGGGAAAGCGGGGATTGATCTCGAGAAGGTAAACCTTTCCGGTTTTCTCTTCCTTCATCAGTTCCAGCTCCATTCCACCGGCCCAGTGGGTCTGGGTGACGATATGCCGGGCCATATCCAGCAGTCCCTGGTCGGCGATGGTAATGCCGGCCCAGCCTTTGCCGGATTCTGTGATGAAGGTCTTGCGCATGGGAACAGCGCCGATCAGTCCCCCTTTACCGTCACCCAGGGCTGTCACATTATATTCCTGACCTGCGATGTATTGTTGCAGAATGACCGGTGTCCCCCACTTTGCACTTAGCTTGTGGAAATAGGCCACGGCCTGCTCTTCGGAATAGGCGCGGTAAGCTTCATAAAACTTACCTTTCACCATTACAGGGAGTTCAAATTTCTTTAAAGCTTCGTGAAGGCCGCTTATGGTCGTAACCGGCTCGCTGGTAGGCACCAGCACGTCATATCTCTTACCATATTCAGGCAGCCTGTCCTTCAGCCTTTCCTCGAATTGATCCATGCCGGGCAGCAGCGAGCGTATCCCCATTTTCTGAAGCACCGGCTGGAGGCGGATAAATCCAATCAGTTCCGCATCGAAATTAGGGATGATGATATCCAGTTTTTCCTGATGATGAATGTATTGCAGGCGCTCGAGCAGGACCTGGTGCCCTGCTGAAGGGTAGGGGATGATGTAGGTCTTGTCAACCATGTCGCGCATATAGATGCCCGGCTCCATGTTTTCATAGGCCAGCCCAATGATGCGGACATCAAAGCGGGTGCTTTCCCTGAGTCCACGGATCACGGCAATGCCGGGCCCCGGACTGTCAACCACGTTCAGGCCTGTTACGGCAATCGTATATCTGGGCCTGGTCATGGCATCAACAGCTTATAACGCCTCAGGGTTTCCAGGAAATCATGCAGGTCTCTCTCTGCCACCTCAGTCTGAACTTCGTATTCACTGAGGAGGTGTTGCAGCAACTCCTTTTCGGTCTCTCCTTCCCTTAGGTAATGGAGCAAACTGAGCCCGGTCTGGTTCAGGGTGAATGATTCCCCTGTCTCAGTATTGAAAAGGAATCCGTTTTCACTCAATGCTATGCTGTTCTTGATCTTCATAGCCTGATGTTTAAGTATTCAGGATGCTTAATATGAACTATGCATTCCTTAGGTAAGACAAGGAAATTCCGCTAAGGTTTACCCGGGATGAAAGAAAATGTCAGCTTCAAGCCTGACTATTCTTCTTCCCAAACCAGCGGGAGAACATTTTCTTTTCAAAGTTCCAGAAGTAGTTGAAACGAAAAAAGATCAATCCATATGCCAATAAAACCACCTGGTAAATGGGCAGGGTGGCTACGACAAAGAAAAGGGCTTTTAACCAGAAGGATGTTTCTTTATGCAGCCCAAACCATGGTTTTATCAGGTCTGCAATCCAGGCAGTGCTGGAGCCTGCCAGGCCAAAGACGATAAATATGATAATCAGGTCCGTGGTGCTCCTGGCGCGGAACACCTTTTTCATTTTTTCAGGTACCATACAGGATTAGCGCATATCAATGATATCAGCGCCGGGATAGTCTTTCTTGTTGAACACAAAGGTGGCGGGATCCAGGTTGAGGTTGGTTTTAAAATCTTTGATGCGGTAAGTGAAGGTCGTTCCATTCTTTTCGTGAATGGAGAGGCTGGTCACCTGTTTACGCACCTGATCAATGTGCAGACGGACCTTATGGAAGGATTTGGTGGAGGTAGGGTTCAGGTCGATGATCCATATCTTTCGCCCACCTTCTTTGTCTTCCCGGATGAGCTTGGCCCTGAATTCATCGCTATAGGTCGTGAGAAGCTTCGAAGGTACCATGGCATCCATGGCATCACCTGCATCGTGTATCTGGACTTCACCGGCGTCTTTATTATAGGTCCACAGGGTTTGTCCATCACTGAGAATGCGCTGGCTACCCACATCTACGCGGTATCGGTCACCTTGCATGAGCAGCGTGCCGCTGAATGTCTCATTGATACCGGCTGTTTTGTTTTCCATGAGATGATCGAAGGCAATCTGTATGCTTTTATAGCTCCGAGTGAGGTCGGTGACCTCCTTCATAATGGCATTGGCTTTCTTATCCTGAACCTGGGCCTGCACCAAGGCGGTTATTGCGATGAGCAGGCTGATTGCAAATGTCTTTTTCATATGGATTGTTTATCATGTCAGAGCAAACGTTGCTCTTCATCCAGTTGTTTCAAATATTGTTCCAAAGCGACAGGATCCTTGAATTTTACTTCTCTGGCCCGGGATCCTTCAAACGGCCCGACGATTCCGGCAGCTTCGAGCTGGTCGATGATGCGCCCTGCACGGTTGTATCCCAGCTTCAGTTTTCTTTGTAACAGAGAAGTTGACCCATGCTGATGCTGAACAATGACGCGGGCAGCTTCTGCAAACATCTCATCCTTGTCGCTGGGATCCAGGTCTTTGTTCGCTTCGTCGTTCTCATCGAGATATTCCGGAAGCAGGTGGGCATCGGGATAGCCGCGCTGTGACCCGATAAATTCCGTGACACGGCCCACCTCTGGTGTATCCACAAAGGCGCACTGCAGGCGGATGAGGTCACTACCCGTGGACAGCAGCATATCACCCCTGCCGATGAGCTGGTTGGCGCCATTGGCATCTAGGATAGTTCTGGAATCAACCATCGATATGACGCGGAAAGCGACACGGGCCGGGAAATTGGCTTTGATGGTTCCTGTTATGATATTGGTGGATGGGCGTTGGGTGGCGATGACAAGGTGGATTCCGATGGCTCTTGCAAGCTGGGCGAGACGGGTCAATGGGACTTCAACTTCTTTGCCTGCCGTCATGATGAGGTCAGCGAACTCATCCACGATCACGACGATGTAAGGCATGAAGCGGTGACCTTCCCTGGGATCCAGCTCCCGTGCCAGGAAACGTTGGTTGTATTCCTTGATATTCCTTACCTGGGCCTGGTTCAGGAGCGTATATCGCATGTCCATCTCAAGCCCCAGGGAGTTGAGCGTACGAACCACTTTGCGTGTATCGGTGATGATGGCTTCCTCGGTATCCGGTAATTTGGCCAGGAAATGCCTTTCGATGGCTGCGTACAGTGTCAGTTCGACCTTCTTTGGGTCAACCATGACAAATTTCAGTTCTGCCGGATGCTTCTTGTACAACAGACTGGTGATGATGGCGTTCAATCCCACCGATTTACCCTGTCCGGTGGCACCCGCCACAAGGAGGTGCGGCATCTTGGTCAGGTCAGCGACGAAGGCCTCATTGGAAATGGTTTTCCCAAGTCCGATGGGTAACTCCATGCGGGCATTTGTGAATTTTTCGCTGCCTAGTATGGATTTAATGGAAACCACCTCCGGCTTTTGATTCGGAACCTCAATACCAATGGTTCCTTTACCAGGCAGGGGTGCGATGATGCGGATGCCGATGGCAGACAGGCTTAGCGCGATATCATCGGCCAGGTTTTTGATCTTGGAGATACGGATACCTGGCGCCGGGACGATCTCATACAGCGTGATGGTCGGTCCGATCGTCGCCTTGATCTTGTCGATGGTGATACCGTAGTTCTTAAGGGTATCGATGATGCGACGTTTGTTGCTTTCCAGTTCTTCGAGATTGACACCCTGTTTTTGCCCGTCTCCGTATTCTTCCAGCAATTCCAATCCCGGTTTGATATAGGAACGCAGGTCCAAGGTCGGGTCATACAAGGTATCCAATGTGTAATGCTCCCTGTTACTATTCGCAGGTTCATCTCCATTCACATCTGTAGCCGAAGCCGCAGGTTTTTCAATGGTGAACTCAATTTCCGGTTCCTCATCCACTCGTTTGGCTATGGGGGGGGGCGTGTCCGGCCATGGGGCTACGGTCTCAAAACCATCGGTGGCTTCTTCGTCTATTATTGTGTCTTCGGCTTTGACCGGTTCGCTGATATCCTCTCTTAAAGTGTTGATTTTGAGTGGTTCCTCTTGTTCATCATCGTTGGTGCTGACAGGTATGGCATCTTCTGATTTCGGCTTCTTTGCCGGGATAAGCTTATCCCAGGGGATGGACCAGGAGAGGATCAGATAAGCCAGCAGAAAAAACAGCAGCAGGATGCCTGTGCCTGGCTTGCCCAGGACGCCATTCATCCAGGCCACCATCTGGTGGCCTGTAGCACCTCCCAGGATTTCGAGGCCTCCGTTATGGAACAGGTAAGCCAGAAGGGCGGATATCCATACCATACCAATACTGGCATGTCGAATGGTTTTCCACACTGGCATCAGACTTATTCCGGAAGCCAACTTTATTCCGGAAACGAAGAGCATCAGCACAAGCAGGAAACTCCCGACACCAAATCCTTTCTTGATGAGCCAAAGGGAAAGAGCATGTCCCAGTCTTCCTGCAGCATTGCGGGCATCGGCTCCCGGATCCGTGACGATAGACCAGAAGGACGAGCCCAGGCTATCGTCCAGCTTCCAGTGCATCAGATAACTAATGAAAGCAAAGAGGAGGTAAACGGATGTCAGTAACAGGAACAAGCCGGTCACCTGCCTGAGCCTGGGATTATTCAGTGCATCCAGCCGCCAGCCTTTTCGGGTTTTCTTCTTCCCTTCACTTTTCTCCCCGTTCTTCAGGGTATTGGTTTTTGGCTTATTGGTGGCTGATGACATAGTTATCCCACTTGGGAGGCCAAAGGTACAAAATATTGATATGGGGATATGACTGATGCCGGGGCCGCTACATTCAGGCCTTGATCAGTCCATCGCTACGCAACTGGGCAATGTGATCCCGGAGGGTGTCCTGGATATCAGTATACACCAATCCCAGTTCTTTCCTGCTTTTTTCGTTGCTGAGGGGCAGTGGATAGCCAACATTGTTGCGGAGGTATTTCCAGGAAAAACCCATTAACGGCCCGGCAAGGTAAAGCAGAAAGTTAGGAATAGTCCAGCCTGGCAGGGGCAGTGTATTTCCGTATTGTTTTCTCAGGATTTGGGTGATCTCCAGCATACTTTGCGAAGGACCGGCAATGATATGCCGCCCTTTGGCCTGGACATGCTGTGCCGCCAGCAAATGGGCACGTGCAATATCCCTGACATCGGCAATGGCAAAATGCAGATCAGGAATGCCTGTCTTATATTTTCCGGAGGCAATGGATATCATGATGTCGATGCTTGTGGAGTCGGTGCGCTTTGTCAGTGAAGGTCCGAGAACCAAACCTGGATTGATCGTGACCAGGTCCCATTGTTGCTGGGCTTCCGCCATCTCCCAGGCCTTGCGTTCCGCGGCTGTTTTAGAATAACTATAAGGCTGGTAGGAGGCGGAACAGGTTGTATTCCAGTCTCTTTCATCCAGATACCCTTTAGGGTGGAGGGCGGCATCCCTGGCATCACCGTAGATAGCTGCCACACTGGACGTCAGAACGACCCGTTTCACAGTTCCGGACTGGGTAGCTGCGTCAAGAACATGTCTGGTACCATCAACAGCTGGCTGGATCAGGTCTTTCATCACATCCCGTATACCGGTGATGCGAAATGGCGAAGCGGTATGAAACAGGATCTCAATGCCCTTCATTGCTTCATGAAACGCTTGCGGATCCAGCAGGTCGGCTTCGAATATTTCCAAAGAGCCGGGGCTGTCGCTGCCCATGGCCCTCAAATGTGCATATTTTTCAGTATTGGCTTTGCTCCTGACACTGGCTTTGACAACAGCCCCTTCATCCAGCAGGTAT
>Ga0208041_1001918_pt1 | contig 12093 bp, 10 predicted proteins | sample AD_SCU002_MetaG_FD_184453 | JGI IMG/M metagenome (GOLD analysis project Ga0208041, IMG submission 184453) | Active sludge microbial communities of municipal wastewater-treating anaerobic digesters from China - AD_SCU002_MetaG (SPAdes) (version 2) | ecosystem: Engineered > Bioreactor > Anaerobic...
AAATTTATGGCTTGTGATGATGGAAAAGATTTAGAAGAATTATTAGAAAAGTGTATATTAAGAACAGATGAAGTAAGTTTTAAACATAAAGAAATTGAGAATCATTTAAATGAATTAGACAGAAATATTTCCAAGTGCTTACAAAAGTCTGGTATTATTCGTTTTAATGCTTTTGATGATGTCGGAAGTGATTTAAGCTATTCTCTGGCATTACTTGATGGTAATGATAATGGTGTTGTTATAACATCGCTGTTTTCCAGGGATAGTTCAACTACATATGGTAAACCAATAACTGGTGGTAAATCAAAATATGCACTTTCAGCTGAAGAAATAAAGGCAATAAATGATGCTATAAGAAAAAATAGAGAGAGCCAATATGTTTAGTTTACAATTGAGTACATATTTTTAAATATGAATAAGTATAAGAGCTTGAGACATGCTGAATTTAAAAGAAAATCGTAAAAAATGTTGGTATTTTGAAATGACCTTGTTAAATTGTAAAAAAAGCAATGGTATTTTAAATATTGATAATTTCTTTTATTTTGGTTAAAAAAGGAGGAATATTATTTTCTAGCTAAAAAGTTAAGAAGTCAACAAAATTGAGTTTTGACAAATGACTTGTGTATTAATGACAACCTATAAAACATATTTCAGTAGAAACGAAAAATGCTGCCATTTATAAGCAGATACAGTACATATGGATAGATGTGTATCATATGTATTAAAATGTAATTATTTAAGTGTTGACAAAGTTTAAAAAACATTGTAAAATGTAATCTGTCATGTAAATCTGGCTTGGAGAGATGGTCGAGTTGGTTTAAGGCACCGGTCTTGAAAACCGGCGTAGGTGCAAGCCTACCGTGAGTTCGAATCTCACTCTCTCCGCCAATTATTACCTGATAAATTAAAACTAATAAAATATGATATATTTATTATTCAATTTATTTTTGGAGAAGTACCCAAGTAGGCTGAAGGGGACGGTTTGCTAAACCGTTAGTAGGGGCAACTCTAGCCCGGGTTCGAATCCCGGCTTCTCCGCCACATTTTGTCCGAAAAGCCTGATTTATCAGGCTTTTCGGCGTTTTTAACTTAAAATTTTAAATGCCTTTGCGGGCTTTTTTAAAACAAAAAAAGGGATTCCCCCTTTCTTATCCCTGCATTGCCTCTATTAATCTCCTTACCCCTACCATATTGATTGCTCTTCGCAGATTATAGGCAAGGAAGCTAAGCCCTAGCTCTGCTGTGGCCTTTTCTTTACCCTTGCATAACAGGTAATTTGCTCCGTGATACCACTTTACCGTACCGAAGGGATGCTCTGATAAGCACATTCGTTCCTTTATCTTGTGGATATCTTCCTTTATTCTGAGGACAACTTTTTTTGCAGGTGCATAATCCTTTCGGTCAAAGGTGTGATTAAAAGGATTTACCGGAATATTTTCCGGTATAGGATTTAGTTTGCATCTGATACTTCCATACATCTTGACAGGTACGAATATAGTTTCCGGTCCGAAACTTACCGTTTTATACGACTTTGAGCCTGTACATCTATTAGGGCACTGCCTGCAGGCATCTTTATTGGCATAGATGGTGTTTTTCCCTCTCATTTTTGTCTTTGACAGGATATTACCAATGGGGCAGGTTACTGTTCCGTCTTCATTGCGTAAAAAGCAGCTGACTTCGGACTGCTCCTGCAACTCAACCTCTATAGCGGTATTTTCATAGCATGACGGCAGTACTCCTGCCTTGATGCATTTTTGTATGTCTTGTGGTTTGGTGGAATTCTTTATATCTTCTGTTATATCTGCTTCCTCATAATCTATTGTATAAAGCCTCTCGCCTTTGTCATACTTCAGTGCTACATTGGGAACGATTCCGTTCATTACACAGTTTAAAATATCCTCCCTGCTTTCATAGCCTTTATCCGCCACAACCTCAACAGTTTCAACCTCAAGGGCCTTCTTCACATCCTCTGCAACATCCTTGAGAAGTCCCTGGTCGGTATTATGATTGGTCACTTCAAATTCAGCGATAAGATGACTGCCTTTATCTACTGCTGTCTGAACATTGTAGCAGCAGTGGAATCCGTCCTTGCTATGCATACGCCTGGCTTCTGGATCTGTTGTCAGCAACTGCGTTTCTCCGCTTTTCAGTAGTTCTTCTAAATACCCCTGATATTTTTCCTTCCTCAGTGTCAATTCTTCTATAGCGGCTTTGATTTTCTCAGGAGAAGGTGCATCAGGTTCGACTTCGTCATTTTTGTCCATTTGGGATAGATATTCCGCAATATGTTCGTCTATCCTTTTTAGCTTTTTTTCCAGAACTTCCGCATTATATACATTGTTCTTGCTGTTGACAGCTCTGAATTTTGACCCATCTACAGCCAGAAGCTCCTTCTGATAAAGGTTAAGCTTCAGACACAGCTTTACAAAGGTGCTAAAAACCTTCTTTAGTGCTTTTGCGTTGTCTTTTCTGAAATCCGATATGGTTCTGAAATCAGGTGTCAGTTTGCCCAGCAGATAGAATAGCTCAATGTTTCTTGTGCACTCTGTCATAAGTTTCCTGCTTGAGCGTATTTTATTAAAGTAACCGTATACATACAGCTTCAGTAGGTCTCTTGGATCATAGGGAGGACGTCCCGTCTCCTTTGGTACGGTGCGGATAAAGCCTGCAAGATCTAGGTCCAGGCTGTCAACAAAAGCATCAATTACACGAACGGGGTTTTCTTCTGATATGTAGTCCTCCAGGTATTCTGTTACAAAAGTCATTTGATTGCCTGATTGTCCTTTAATATATTTCATAAGAGCACCTCTGAAACTTTGTATTATATATACATTATATCATATTTATGTAAACATAACCAGACGAAATGCTGGTTTTGTAGACTTTTCGGACAGTCTGGCCAAAATAGCACTTTTCAAGAAAAACGATGGGTGCTATTTTCATTCACTCATAAGAACCACTTCCTAACCTGTAGGCAAAGTACTACAGGTTGGTATAATACTCGGTACTGCAAATAACTTAAATTAACCCTTCAATATTTTTCTATTGTGTGATATGATTTACCCATGAAGCAACAGGAGGCTATTACTGGTGGAAGATAAAACATTTGAATTATTAACGAAGATGTACAGCGAATTTTCAGTAAAATTTGATAAGGTTGACTCAAGGCTAGATATGATTGATTCAAGGCTTAATAAATTAGAGAAAGGCCAAAAGAAGCTTGAAACTACCCTTGAGAATGATATAGCAACTAAACTGCAAGCTTTACATGAGCGTGAGGCTATCAATTCGGAAAAGCTGGATGAACACAGCAAGCAATTGAACGATATAAATAATAAACTTAATTATCTTGCACTATCGGTTAACATCCAAGATACAAGACTTGAGGTAATAGAAACGTCCAAAAAGAAAAAGGCATAATAGGTACTCATCAATTTGATGGGAACCTGGGCAATGGCTTTTGTTTCGGCGAGTGACCTTTCATGCTCCGCAAGAATATTGATAGCTTGTTGAAAAATTCGGATTTGTGTTTGCGGCTGTTGGAGCTATTTAGCTCTAAAATATGTATCCTCAAGTATGTCAAACTGTTTCCATGCCATGTCTGTATCAAGAATTTTACAATGGCGGGATGCTCCTTTTCCTGTCCATAATATTAGCTGCGGAGCGTATTTGAGCTCTTCATTAAAAGCTTCATTACTATTAGTAAGGAACCTTTTAAATTCCCTTATAATAGGACCACGGCGACCTTCTTTACCACAACCATTCCTGTGTGTTTCATCCTGCTTATCTGTTCAAAATAATAGTTTGTTACGTCATAGTAGATAAGACTTGCATTACGGCATACTGTTTTGTCATTATTTGGTGAATATGACGTTGAGCATCCTCAGTACACTTGCTGAATGTGAAGTGCAGCTATATGCATCGTCTAGTGAAAGATCGAAATTTTTTGTTGGTTCCATCTCGACTAATGCGTTCGCCAGCACTGATACGGAAATTGTAGACATTTTCGGCTTTATTCTCTTCTCGTCAAGCTTTTTTGCGCAGGCAGTATAGTACAGATTTGAACACAAAAGAGCCCTCAGTAGTCTTCGCTACAGCTAATATAGATCTCTACATATCCATAATCAACCTTTCGGCTGATTATGAACATTACAAAACCTATACTAACCTATGCTCGACTACCAAGAGTACCTGAGAAACTTGCTATAACCTTACGGCTATAACAAATCTCCAGCAGCTTTGAATAATACACAGGGACTGTTACATAATATAATCAGGCTAATGTATATATATTAAACTGCCTGCGGAACCCAGGGTAGTCTTAGCTCGAATATTATACATCCCTTTTAACCACATTGCAGTATCTTTTACTGCAATATAGCTATACGAGACATATAATACTCTTCCCTCCGGCTAATATCAAACCCTAAAGTCTCCTAAGACAAGATCTGATATTAACCTTTGGCCGACTATTACAAAGCCTCATTTAGACCTTGTAATAATCTTGGCTCAACTACTGAGAACCCTTTTGCATTAATTAATATTACCGGAAATCAAAAATATATCCTATGTAATATATGGTAAAGGAATATGCAAGAAAAATTATCTTAGTATAGTATAAGCAGCAAATGCAATTATAAATGCAGATGATGATCCTATTACAAAATTTAATATTCTTTCAAGAATTGATGAAATGCTGGTTTTTATATTTGAATGTCTACTTTCTTTAAAAGATTTAATTATATGATATATCCAATAAACAATAACTGATGAAATCAATATTTTAATATAAACGCTTCTAATAAAAAAAGAACAATAAATATAAAAAAGAATTATAATTAAATACTTTGAAATATCAGCACCAGTATCAAAGCGCTTAAAATTAAAACCTGTACTGGCCTCTATATTATCTATAAATTCTTTATCTTCTTCATCAATTTCAGGAATAACATGCTTTAATCCTGAAATTGAATAATAAATGAGTCTTAGAGAATTTATAAATAAAATAACCGACATAACAATAAAAAATACAGTATGGTTGGAAAATAAAACAAAAACAGGTAAAATAACAAAAATAAAAATCATTAATAAAAAACCTTGTAACTGCATAACTATCCCTCAAAAAAAATATTTATAAATGTCTGATACAATATGTATTTAAATATGTATCAGAATACTCAACCAATATTAGTAAAGCGAGTAAAGTAAAAAACACTAATTATTACTGCTTATTAAAGTTACACTTAATGCATTATAGATTAATACACATGCTTCTCCCCTGGTCAGGAGTTTATCCTGATTTATATCTAAATTTTTATTAATACCCAGCTCACTGGATTTATCTATAATACCTTTTGGCCATTTTTCTACAACTTTATTCTCATACCCCAAAGCGCGTACTAAAATAGCTTCAGCTTCAACACGAGAGACATAATTATCAGGTTTTAAAGTGTTATCTAAATATCCTTTAATCAATCCGTAATTCAATGCTATTTTAACATTTTTATATGCCCAATGTTTTTGATCTATATCTTTAAAAGGAATAGTTAGATTTTTCGGTAGTTCGTCTTCATCATATCCCATCATCCTATTTACTAAAGTAACAAATTCGCACCTTGTCACATTATTATTGAGGTTTAAATTCCCTTTTCCGTCTCCAAGCAATATTTCTAAATTAACGAGAGCATCAGATGATTCATTTATAATATCACCTGAAGCATATGTACTCAAAGTAAAAAATATTGCTATCAATGTTATAAATATTATTTTAGTAAATAAAGCTTTTTTCATTTAATTTATAATTTAAGGGCGTGGAGACTCGTGACTTTCGTCATGAGAGGAAATGCCCATTCTCCTTTCTGTCCACTATTTTTATAATGCATAGTGTGAATAGAATAATATTTCACATATGCATATATTTAATTTACATTATACTACAAAAAGCTATCTGCTGTTATTAAGAATATTTTACAAATTTTAAAGCATACTAAATGTGTAAATTAATACTACTATGTCACTTTGGAAAGCGAAGTCTTTCGGGATAATTTTTAATAGCATCGGGAAGATGTCGCACAGAGAAATGTATCTATAGAAGGTCTTGTGACCCTTCTCTCAGATATATTCCTTATGGGTTAGCAAAAATTATCTTCCAGAAATATGTTTCCATTAGCATCATAACAAAGTAGTATTAAATAAAAACCAAATATTCAATATTTTAACAAGGAGGTAATATGAAGATGGCAAAGACTGTTGCTGCAATTTTTGATAATCGGGATTATGCAGAGAAGGCTGCAAGGCAAATAAAGGAGCAGGGATTAAGAACAGAGGACATATCTATTATTGCAAAAGAAGGAAATGCTGATCAGGGATATAGAGGAAATTTTACAGGTAGCCGTGATATAAATGATAATATATCAGATGGAGTTATGACAGGTGGTGTATTGGGCGGTTTGGCGGGATTGCTTATTGGAGCCGGCAGTATGGCAATTCCAGGGCTTGGTATAATTGCTGCTGCAGGACCTATTACAGGACTGATCTCGGGTGCTGTTACAGGTGGAGTGGTAGGTGGACTTGTGGATTTAGGTATTCCGGAAAGCAGAGGAAGGCAGTATGAAACTGATATAAAAGCAGGAAAGATATTATTTACAATGAAAACTGATGAAGAAAAAATAGATCAAGTTGCATCTATTTTAAGAAATAACGGAGCTGTAAGTGTAGACACATATTAATCATGACATGCAAATAAGCCTATTAATCTGGGTGCATTAATCAAATAATGCTCATTACCAATATTTTCTTCATATATATAAAATGCACCCTAAATTTAGTTAGTATTATCAGCAGTATCAGCAGTATCAGCAGTATCAGCAGTATCAGTAGTGTCAGTAGTGTCAGTAGTGTCAGTAGTGTCAGCAGTGTCAGCAGAACCGGCAGTGCCAGTAGTATCGGTAGAATCATTAGTATTACTGGCACTGCCGGTAGCATCAGTAGCATCAGTAGCATCAGTAGCATCAGTAGCATCAGTAGCATCAGTAGCATCAGTAGCATCAGTAGTGTCAGTAGCATCAGTAGCGTCAGTAGTGTCAGTAGTGTCAGTAGTGTCAGTAGTGTCAGTAGCATCAGTAGCATCGTTAGAATCGATAGTGCTATCGGTTTTAGTAGCATTATCATTATTTGCTTTATCTGGACTGTTAGACAACTTTTCTTGTGAATTTTGGTTTGCGTCAACTTTTTTTGTTCCGCGTGAAACAAGTTTATTCAAAGAAGTATATACACTAGTATTTAATTTTGTCCGGCTTATTTCCTTTCCGTCTTGCTTAACAATTTTATAGGTATCAACAACATAACCGTTTAACCCATTTTGTTTTACTACAGTTTTTCCTTCTGGTAAATTAGGATCATCAGAATATATAGTTGCAAATTCATTTACTTTTATAATTTGTGGGGAAAGCTCAACTGTTAATCCGGGATTTTCATTTGTTCCTTTCAACACAAATACTAACTCATTTGCACTTGTAAAATAACCCTCAATTTTAATAGGCCACCGAGTAGAATTTTTAAACTTAAAATCTATTGAGCCATATGAAACAGTTGCATCCAACCCATGTTGGACATAAGATACGGTGAAAACGTGATTTGATCTTTCAACAATACTTAAATTAGCTTTTAATGCAGCATTATATAAAGTAGAACTTACCTGACAAATACCTCCTCCAAGACCATCAACAATTTTACCGCCAACAAATATTTGAGCGGTTTTGTACCCTTTTTCTTCAGTGCGCTCACCAACTGTTTCATTAAAAGAAAACACATCTCCAGGTGTAAGTAATTTTCCATTTATTTTTTCTACAGCTAGCCTTAAATTTTCTGTCCTATCCTTATTAAGCTGGCTATCAGTTGAAAAATAGGTTTTATATGTAGCCAGTACATCTCTGAAAATGTTTGAATTAAGTTTGTCTTCAGTTATATCAGGAGTAATTAAAGAAACAGGGACATATTTAACTTTATTTTCACTTTTTTTTAACTCTTCAACTGCTTCCGACAGTAATTTCTTATCAACGCTTATACCATTCTTATGAGGTATAACTTTCAACTGACCATTTTCTATTTTGGTGGCAGCATCTATCGGGTCAGTATTGATGCTGGTATAGAGAAGGTCTGCATTAATCTCGGACTGTTGTGTAATAATTACTGGTACTTTTATATTTCCAGTTTTGCGGTTCTCGAGGCATTCATTAATTTTATCATATAGTTCATTCTTATTGATACTTTCCCCATGATGCCCGGAACTAATTACTGCTGTGCTTCCTTCTAATTTTACACACGGTTCATCTATAGGAATATAGGTATTGTCATAAAAAGATTCAACAACAGCGTAAACTTTATCAGTATTATAGGATATATCAGCCGGGATTTTCTCACTACTAAAGTTAGTATGAAATATTTGATACAATCTTTTTAAAATGGACCCTTTCCTTCCTATGGAAAATGCTTTTTTAACAGTATCTTCTATATTATATGAAAAATCAAAATCTTTTAGCAAATATTTTTCCTTATACTTGTCTGTACTAATAGTTATTTTCACATTATTGTATTCATTTTTATATTTAGCTTCCAGTTTTTGGCTTAGCTCCTCTGTGGATAGTCCACCTGCGTTTATTCTGTCTACAAAGACACCTTTGTAGATTTTATCGAACTTCAAAACTGTATATGACATCTGTAAAGCAACAATAAATAAAATCAATACTATAACAGCCAGAGAAATAACAAAAATTCTGAGCTTTGATTTTTCAACTTTTTCTATTTTAGTTTTCTTAGATAATAATATATCCATTTACTCCAAACACCCCTATACAATGTTTAATTTATTATAAACATCAATATTCCTGCACAGTAATAACATATGCTAATACACGTATTATTAGCATATGTTCCATAAACTGATAATTAAATACATATACTAAGATCGTATCTATATAACATAATTACAATCCGCTAATCGGATTGCTTCACACCGTTTCAATAAATGCATAAAGATAAAACCGCCAGGTTTTATTTCATTGATTGCATTTATTATAACATATTATAATGACGATACCAGATTTTTTTTGTTCCTTCAATATTTAAATTCAATAAAATTTCAATAAATTTTTAATATATTCATATGTATTGCATGTATTGATATATTTTTGCTTATTAAATTTTTATTTTGAATGTTAACTCATAAAGCTTACTTCATAAATACTTGTTTTATAGAGAAATAATTGCTAGTATTAAAGTGTTATTTATATAATAACTAGTATAATTTGGTGTAAGGAATGGTATTAATTATGAAGAAAGCAGGAAGAAGCAATATAAACATATTTAATGAAGAAGAGTACATGAATACTTGTCGTAGATTTAATATAAAGCCGTCATTTAAAGAATCAAGACTTGAATTTGAAAACGGAGATTTTTTTGAAAGAATGAAAAACCTCATTTCAATCGATAGACGAGGAGAAGTTGTGTTTTGTGTTGTACGCCCAAATGGCAATATAATAACTACTACATGCAAAGGTTATCCTGATGGAATTTACAGGATACCTACAGGAGGACTAGGATATAAAGAAAACATAGTTGATGCGGTTTATAGAGAGGTTAAGGAAGAATTAGGTCTTGAAGTAGAAATATTAAAATTTGGTGGAGTTATTAAAATTACTTTAACACATGAAAATGAGAATCTGATGTTTTATTCATATCTTTTTATTCTAAAGGAAAAAGGAGGAAGGCTACTTTTAGATGCTCTTGATAACGAAATAAGTGATACAAAAGAAGTTTCAGCAGAACAATTTTTTTCACTTGTTGAGAAACTCAATAATATTGAAGGCAGATGGAAAGATTGGGGAAAATTCAGGTATATAACATCCAAGGCTGTTTTGGATCTAATTTATTGAAAATAATTAATTGATATTTTGTATATTACAGGAAAAATATGTTTATACTTATTATATAGAAAATGCATATAAATGCATATATATATAATAATATGAATTTAAAAGGGGAATCCTCTATGGAAATTTATCCTGTAAAGAAAAATTTGCTAAAAGAAACTACAAAAAAAAGAATCGTTACTTCGGAAGCAATTTAAAAACCAAATAAACTGGAAGGCTTTCCCCCTCAGTGTTTGAGGGTAATTTTTTTGTCAAATTTTTGCTAAAAACTGTTGTGTTATGTTGCGACATATGATATAATATTCCCAAGAGGGGGGTGCGTCTGATGTATTTACGTCAAAATAGGAATAATAAGACAGGCCGAGTTCATTTGTCCATAGTTCATGGATATCGCGATAGCTTAGGGAAATCTAGACAGAAAACAGTACAAAAAATCGGTTACCTTGATGAGCTAGCGAATGACTACGCCGATCCGGTTGCGCATTTCGAGGCCGTTGCAGCACAAATGAATAATGAGCGTCTTGAAAACAAAATGGTTACTCTCAACGTTGACACAACTGAGCGGCTCGAACACAACATAACCCATAAAAAGAATTACGGTCATGTAGTATTCAGCAAAATCTACCATGAGCTTGAGCTAAATAGGTTTTTGAATAATGCAAGAAGGCACAAGAACTTCAAATTTAATACAGATGCTATCATGCGACTTCTTGTCTATAGCAGGTTGCTTTATCCTGCTTCAAAACGTGCTACTGTACTAAAAAAAGATTCCTTCTTTGACAACTTCAATTTTTCCTTGGACGATGTATATGATGCCCTTACACATTTTGATGAAATCTGTCCAGCGCTGCAACAGCATCTACACGAAAAGGTGACGGAAATTACCGGACGACAGACTGATCTTGTATATTATGATGTAACAAATTACTATTTCGAGATTGATAGGGAGGATGAGTTCCGAAAAAAAGGACCCTCAAAAGAGCATCGCAAAGATCCAATCGTTCAAATGGGACTCTTACTTGACAGGGCAGGGCTTCCGATGTCATACAAACTTTTCCCTGGTAACACGCATGATTCTCAAACCCTTATGCCTGTGTTGACAGAAGTAAAAAAGAAATTTGGCGTCAAACGTATCATAACAGTTGCTGACAAAGGTTTGAACAGCGGTGATAATATCGCATACAGTACCGTTCTTGGTGACGGGTACATATACAGCAAAAGTGTCAGAGGCGCAAGTGATGATTTTAAAGCATGGGTGCTTGACCAGTCAGATTACCGTATTTCTTCCAAGGAGTACAAACTCAAATCCAAGATGGTTCCCGATGCTGTTATAAAAGTTACCGTAGAACAACAAGCAGGTAAGCGAAAGAAAAAAAAGAGTATCAATGTCGAGCAGAAATGGATATCCTTCTATTCAGAAAAGTATGCAAAACGAGCTAAATACAAGCGTGAAGAGGCAATCTCCAAAGCACTAAAGCTTATCAAGAATCCTTCAAAGTATAAACGCACTTTCGATTATGGTGCAGTTGGTTATATCGAAAACATTAAAATTGATAAAGAAACTGGTGAAATCTTAAATACCGAAGATACACTTGTTCTTGATTATAATAAGATAGCTGAAGAGGAAAAATATGATGGATACTACGCTATCATAACCAGCGAGATGAATACTCCAGATACTGAGATTATTGATATTTACAGAGGACTTTGGCATATTGAAGAATCTTTTAAGGTAACAAAAAGTGTGCTTGATGCCAGGCCAGTATTCCTTCATACGTCTGAACATATTAATGCACATTTTCTAATATGCTTTATAGCTCTTTTAATTGCCCGCATTGTTGAAATAAGGCTATCCGGCAAATATAACATTAAAAAGATTACCGATGTTTTAAAGGAGGTTGAGTGTGGCCACGTCCAACAAAATCTTTGGATGTTTACTCACACGGATCCTTCTTTTGAGGACTTTAATAATGCTTTTGATACCAACTTCGGAATAAAATTTATGACTTTATCAGAAATCAAAAAAAATTTGGGGAACGCGAAAAAAGTTAAAATAACACAACAAGGACGCGCTTAATAAAAATACCCGCAAAGCTGCATGTACGCACCCTCTGCGGGACTTTTTATTTCTTTTAACTTCTGAATAAAAGATTATAATGACGAT
>Ga0208041_1001925_pt1 | contig 12062 bp, 7 predicted proteins | sample AD_SCU002_MetaG_FD_184453 | JGI IMG/M metagenome (GOLD analysis project Ga0208041, IMG submission 184453) | Active sludge microbial communities of municipal wastewater-treating anaerobic digesters from China - AD_SCU002_MetaG (SPAdes) (version 2) | ecosystem: Engineered > Bioreactor > Anaerobic >...
AAGGCCGATAATCAAATTAATGACCACCAAAGACGAGAGAAGGATCAGGATGGACAACAGGACCGAGAAAGTGCCCAAATATGTGAAGATACTCTTCCCCATCTTCGTCACGATTCTGGCCGGCATCGTCGCCCCGGTGAGTGTCGCGCTGATCGGAATGCTGATGTTCGGAAATCTGATCCGCGAGTGCGGAGTCCTGAACAAGCTGAGCAATGCGGCTCAAAACGAGCTTTCCAACCTTATAACTCTCTTTCTGGGCATCACGATAGGCTCCACGATGACGGCACAGGCCTTCCTTAACACCAGAACGCTCCTGATCCTGGTGATGGGACTGGTCGCCTTCATTCTCGACACTATGGGCGGAATAGCCTTCGCCAAGATCTTCAACCTCTTCCGCAAACAGAAGATCAACCCCATGATCGGGGCGGCCGGAATCTCGGCCTTCCCCATGTCGGCGCGCGTCGTTCACAAACTCGGCCTGGAAGAAGACCCGAGCAACTTCCTCATCATGTACGCCACCGGAGCCAACGTTGCAGGGCAGATAGGTTCGGTCCTCGCCGGAAGCATCGTTCTGGCTCTCTTCATATGAGCACGATCGGAAGGAGGGATCTGTATGAGCGAAGCGGTATCTAAGAGTCTGGCGATATTCGCCGAGGGGTATCCGACGACTTTTCTCATCACTGTCGCGTTTTTCATAATGATAAAGTTGCTTGTCTGGACTTCTTCAAGGAAAAAGAAAACCGATTGAAAGAGCAAAAGCCTATTGGTAATCATGGGCTTTCCCGGGTCGGATCTATCGCCGTTGATCTATCTGTCACACAATGTTTCGTGAAGCGAACGAACATCTCCCGTCTCGTTTGTACATAATTCATCAATAAGCCGCGTCCGCATACGGACAGTTTTCTTTACCGGGGGGTAGACGATGGGAAAGATCCTGAGCGAAAATGGGAAGGCCTTGTTCGCGTACGTTCTCGTCTGTTTCTTCTGGGGCTCGACATACCTGGCGATAAAGATCGGCGTTCAGGATATGCCCCCAATGTTCTTCGCCAGCGTCAGGTTCATCGTTGCCGGGGGTCTGATGCTCCTCTTCTCAAAGGTCAGGAGATTGACTTTCCCCTCGAGCTTCAAAGAAGTAGCACTGCTTTCGACGGTCGGTCTCTTCATGCTCCTTGGCGGCAACGGTCTGGTAGTCTTCGCCGAACAGTGGGTCGATTCGGGCGTGGCCTCGTTGATGATCGCAACCGTTCCGATATTCGTGGCGATTCTCGAACATTTCTTCATAAAGGGGACGAAGCTGACTCTCAAGGGTGTTTTCGGTCTCCTGCTGGGCTTTCTCGGAGTTTACTTCCTGTTGCATCCATCTGGAGATTCGAGTTCAATAAACCTCGAAGGCGTTGCGGTGCTTCTGACAGCGAGTTTCCTCTGGTCATCGGGAACGGTGCTTTCAAAGAAAGTCAGGAGCAACGGCTCGATCGTGGCCAGCATTGGAATTCAGATGTTCGCGGGTGGAATCGGACTGATGATCACCTCCCTGATCTCCGGAGAGCTGCCGAGGGTTAGGTTCACCGCCAACTCATTGTATGCGATTTTGTATCTCATAGTCTTCGGTTCGTTGATAGGCTACAGCAGCTACATCTACCTGCTTCAAAAATGGCCCGCGACCAGGGCCGGAACCTACGCCTATGTCAATCCCGTAGTTGCGGTAACCCTCGGGGCGCTCTTGCTCGGGGAGCGTGTGACGGTTCTGATGTTGATCTCTATGGTGGCCATACTGGTGGGAGTCATCATCGTACAGAGATCGAAAATCAGGGTCGATCAAAAGTAGAAGCCTCGCCAGCAGCCCTACTTTATCGACTCATAAAAGTAGGGGAGAATAGCGAGAGCAGGGATTCTGGAAATCGCGTCTCTGTACGAATTCGACGATATGTGCAAAGGGCTCTTCGTTGTGGACCTGACGATGGTGGTGTTCGATCTCGGAGTGATCATGCAATGTGAGCGAAAAACCGAAGTCGTGAGAAATCTGGCCGGGGCAATAGTCGACAGTTATAACCAGTCCAGCACAAGTGAGAGAATACATCTGTCTGAAGTCGAGGAGTTTCTGAAGCTTCTCGAACTGAGTCTCTTCATTCAGTGTTACGATTTCTATACCCGATCGAGTCCTCTGCAAGGCTGGCTGAAGCTCTTCTACGAGGGGCGGGAAGAGAGAATACTTTCCGACGCGCCTTTTCTAGCCTGGAAGTAGTCCTGAAGAAGAGACTCGGCGACACGCTTTACTTCGATTGATCTGTCCTCATACCTCTTATCTAGCCACATCGCGCACGCACATGCGATCATTGCGAACGATTACTGTATAATTGAATTGTGATTCTTCTATTTGTACCGGAACCAAATGTATTAAAATCCGATCGTGGCCCGTTGTAGATTTCTTTGCCACGTAGTTTTCCGGGGGTTCGTATGAGGTTTGCAGGATTCGCCATATTGTTCTTTGTGACCTTCCTGCTTTTTGTAATTACGCTTCTTTCTTCTTTTGGTTATGAGCCTATCATGGTGCCTCTCCTCGTTCTTGTGATTACCGGATTTGTGATCGAAAGTGTGAGAGCCTTGCTTTCGGGAAAAACCACTCCCACGGATCGCTCGCATTTTCTGAAGACTATGGTCGCGGTTATGGCCGGAGCCATAGGCGCCTATATCATGAACTGCTCTCTCTCTATCAGCGCGATTATGGCGGCGAGTCTGGTGGGGGTGATCGCGGTCGCGGTCACGAAGAAGTTCGCGGTTGAGGTTTATTGCGGTGCTTTTGTCGGAATGGTTTCGCCCCAGGTTCTGCACGATTTCACCCACACGATATTCGCCGGGCTTATCGCCGGTATAGTCTTCTACCTGGCCAGAGATGTTTTCAACGGTTACGGAGGAAAGCTCGGAACGATAGCCTGCAGCAGCTGGATCATAATGACGGCCATTTCAAGCGTTAAGTTGCTGGATACTCAGGTGGAGATCCGACACTCCGGGTTGAGTATTATGTTTTACAGTCTGGGATCGGCCCTGTTGACGTATATGCTCAGTATTCGCTTTAAAAATGGTCCCGTGCTGGCTTCCAGCGTTGTGAGTCTTGCCGGCGCGGTGATTTTGCCGGCCGTTCACGGCGTGAGCTCCGGTTTGCTGACCGGGGTGGTGATGGCGGCATCCTTTGCCGGAATGTCTTCCAAGGAGAAGATGAGGAACGAACTGGAGATCCTGCTGAGCGGAGCTCTGCTGGGAATAATGTTTATCTATAGCGCGAACCATTTCAACGGCGCCGGAGGAAGACTCGGGACGCTGGCCTTCGGAAGCGTCGTCAGTGCCAGAGGAATTATCTTTCTAATACAGAAGGCCGCCCGAAGGCGGCCTCTGTTGAGCAATTAGGGTTAAGCTTATCTGGGTATCAGGACGGCGTCTATCACGTGTATGACGCCGTTTCTGGTCAGGATGTCTCTGCTGATTATATTAACGTTGTTTATGGTCAGCGTACCGTCCAGGTTTATCTTTACCGGTTTACCATTGACCGTGAAGAGCGATTGCGCTATCTTCAGCTCGGAGAATAAGTATTCTCCGCCTATCACGTGGTAGGTGAGGATCGACTTCAGCTTTTCGGTGTCTTTCAGGAGTCCGTCGATGGTTTCCTGCCCGAGTTTGGCGAAGGCTTCGTCGGTCGGGGCGAAGACCGTCAAGAGGCCTCCGTCAGAAAGCGTCTCTTCTAGACCGGTAGCCTTCAAAGCTGCGAGAAGGGTTGTGAACTGTCCGGCCTGTTCTGCGGCCTCAACGATCGAAGGCAGGCCGCTTCTCCATTCTCGCGGCATCATCACGTGGTCTATCACATGGATCACACCGTTTCCCGTGTCGATATCGCCGATCGTGATAAGGGTGTTGTCAACGCCAAGCCCGGCTTCATTGATTTTCACGTTCAACAGTTCTCCGTGAAGCGAGCGCAATCCCTTTTCGTTGAGCAGGTCGGCCGTTGTGTACTCTCCCTGCACAACGTGGTAGAGAAGCACTGCATTGAGCCATTGTGGTTCGTTTAGAAGCGCTTCTCTGGTCTCGGCAGGAACTCTGGCGAAGGCGATATCGCTCGGGGCGAAGAGAGTGTACGGGCCGCCACTTCTGAGCGTATCCACAAGGCTGGATTTCTCGAGTGCGAGAACCAGTGTCTCGAGGATGCCGGAATCTCTGGCCACCTGCACCAGGTTGGCCTCTTCTCTGGGGATCATAACGGTATCGATAATATGGATCACGCCGTTGGAGGCTTTTATGTCCTTAACCGTAACCGCGGCTCCGTCGATTTTCAAGCCGTCGCGCGTATCTATCGCCAGAGACTGTCCGTGCAGTGTTTGAAGGGCCGGATAAAGCACTATGCTCTCAAAAGAGTATTCGCCCGATACAACGTGGTAGAGAAGAACGGATCTCAATTTCGAGACGTTATCCAGAAGGGCTTTGACCGTACCCGCAGGAAGGTTTTCGAAGGCTTCGTCGGTCGGGGCGAAGACCGTGAAGGGTCCGCTCCCCTTTAAAACGTCTGCCAGGCCTGCCGTCTCGATGGCCGCGACCAGCGTCTTGAAATTACCGGACTCGACGGCTATATCTACTATATTTTTCTGGGAAAAAGCCACCAGGCTTACGAGGGCAAAGAGAATCAAGATCATTGTTTTCTTCATCTTGCACACCTCCTTTTGGTTTCTGTTCAGTGATATTCTACAACGATTGCACCGGTTTATTTGAGAAGAGAAAAGTCTGGTGCCGGTTCATCTGGCTCTTCTGTAGAGAGCAAGGTTAAATAAAAGAGGCGAGCCTTCGCTGGCCCGCCTCTTTTTTGAGTGTGACTGTATCTATTACTTCTTTGGGGTTTCTTTTTTTGGCTCTTTCTTTACTTCTTTCTTTACATCCTTCTTGCCCGGCATCCTAGCCACCTCTTTTTGTCGCGGCTCATGTCCGCTCCATGAGAATTCTAGCATTATAATCGAACATGCAAATCTCGCAATATCATCTTTCAGGGCAATCCCAACTGACTGCAAGCGTTTAAGGACGAATAGAGACGAAGAAGGCACATTTGTTCTCTGGATATCCCGCTTGCTGGCTTAGCTTTCCGATTATAACTTTCTTAAATTTCTTATTTATTCCATAAGCTTCGTCTGGGGAGGTTTATGGATTTCAATTAGTCTAGAAATTTTCCTTGAAGAATTTATTGAAATGAATAAGAGAGAGTAGTTAGCTGTCTATCGAAGTATCAGGCATCGGCTTTGTTTGTGGCTTTGCTTTTCTGCCTTTCGTAACCGGTTCATAACTGAAAGTGACGAGTTACGTCCGTAACAAAAAGACCGGCCATTCGGCCGGTCTTTCTTCATAATCGTGATATTCAGACGATTATGTTTATTATTTTGTCCTGTACGTATATTATCTTTCTGACAGTCTTTCCTTCGAGCATGGAAGCGAGTTTTTCATCCTTCATGATGGCTTCCATGGCCTTTTCCTGACTGGAGTTCTGCTCGAGCGTCACCTTTCCCCTCATCTTCCCGGATATCTGGACGGGCAGTTCAACATTCGCCATCGAAGCGTATTTCTCGTAACCCGAGGGGAAGCCGTCTTCCAGGATGGTTCTCTTCTTTCCGCCCTTTATACTGTAGATCTCTTCACAGAGGAAGGGTGCGAAGGGCGAGAGGAGCTTCGCCATATCAATCACGAGCTGCCTCTCGATCGCGCTCTCTTTTGAGGCCTCGTTGACGAACTCCATTATGGCGGCGATCGCCGTGTTAGGCTTTATGCTGGTTATCGAGTATTCGACCTTTTCAATGGTCTCGGCCATCTTTATCTTCAGGTTCAACGAGCTCTTACCTTCGCCCATGTTAGCGATGTCCCAGACGCGGTTGAGGAATCTCTTCATCGCGTCCATTCCGCTGTCCCTGAAGTCTCCGCCCTCGAGGAAGGTGCCCATGAACATCAGATAGGTTCTGAGGGCATCGACCCCGTGGCTGTCGAAGTACTGGTTGGGGTTGACGATGTTGCCCTTAGATTTCGACATCTTCTCTCCGTCTTTTATGATAAGCCCGTGGCCCCTGAACGATGCGAAAGGCTCTTCGAATGAAAGATATCCCATATCGTGAAGGGCCATCGCGATGAATCTCGAATACATCAGGTGGAGTGTCGCGTGCTCGTTCCCACCGATGTACATGTTCACGGGACACCATTTTTCGACGAGTTCTCTTTCGAAGGCTATTTCCTCGTTTTTAGGTGAGAGGTATCTCAGATAGTACCAGGCCGAATCGAGGAAGTTGTCGGAGACATCGGTCTCGCGCCTGGCCGGGCCTCCGCAGACGGGGCAGGTGGTGTTGACAAACTCGGGGCTTTTGGCCAGCGGCGATTTTCCGCTGCCGTCGGGTATGTAATCGTCGGTTTTGGGAAGCATCACAGGCAGGTCTTCGTCTGGAACGGGAACCGTCCCACACCTGTCGCAGTAAATCATAGGGATCGGCGGGCCCCAGTAGCGCTGCCTGGATATGCACCAGTCGTGGAGGTGGTAGTTGACCGAGCCTTTGATCGAGGCGTCGATGGTATCTATCCGGTCTATGAAGTCGGTGCTTTTCATGCCTGTGTACCTGTCGCTGTTCATCATGACTCCCTTTTCGGTGTAGGGCAGCTCCGAAGGGTCGCACTCTATTACCTGTCTTATCTCGAGGCCATACTTCCTGGCGAAGGCGAAGTCTCTCTCGTCGTGAGCCGGAACGGCCATGACGGCACCGGTGCCGTATTCGGCCAGAACGTAATCGCCGATCCATATGGGCAGCTCCTCGCCCGTGAGCGGATGGAGCGCGTAAGAGCCGGTGAAGATTCCGTTCTTCGGCCGGGATATAGAGGTTCTGGTCGCCATGTCCATGTTTTTGACGTTGTTTCTGAACTCTTCGAAGGCCTCTTCCATAACGGGAGTTATTAGTTTATCCACCAGCGGGTACTCCGGCGCGACGACTATATAGGTGACACCGTAGATCGTATCGGGCCTGGTGGTGAAGACTTCGATCTTCTCCTCCATTCCTGAAACGTCGAAAGTTATCGAAGCGCCGGCCGATTTCCCGATCCAGGCCCTCTGGAGGTTCTTGGTCGTATCGGTCCAGTCTAGCCAGTCGAGGTCGGAGAGCAATTTCTCGGCGTACTCGGTGATCTTGAAGAACCACTGGCTCATCTCGCGCTTATCCACCTCACTGCTGCACCGCTCGCAATGGCCGTCTATAACCTGTTCGTCGGCCAGGACTGTCTTGCAGGAGGGGCACCAGTTGACGCTGGAATCGCGCTTCTCGGCCAGTCCTCGCTTGTACAGCTGTATGAAGATCCACTGGGTCCACTTGTAGTACTCGGGCGAGGAGGTTATCGCCTCGCTGTCCCAGTCGAATATGTTTCCCAGTTTCTTCAGTTGTTCCTCGCGGAAATACTCTATACTTTTCGGTGTCAGCTCGGCCGGGTGTTTGCCCACCTTCAGGGCGTAGTTTTCGCTGTGTATGCCGAAGGCATCGAAACCGATCGGTTCGAAGACGTCGTAACCCTTGAGCTTCATGAACCTTCCATATACGTCCGATCCGATGAAAGAGAACATGTTTCCTATATGCAGCCCGGCGGCGGAGGGATAGGGAAACATCATGAGATTGTAGAAAGGCCTTTCGGCCTTATCGAGGTCTATATTAAATGGTTTCTCTCTGGCGTAGTAATCCTGCCACTTCTTCTCGAGCACCCTGAAATCGTACATATGCTACCTCCCCGAATGAGTATAAAGCCTGAGAAAAGCAACTTAGATGGATTATAACATGCGTATGTGAAAGTAAATTTCCAGATGAGCTTCATTCCAGGTCGATCACTTCGATGATCTCTACCATTTTTGCAGATCGACGGCTTTCGATTGCCGGCATGTTCGGACCGACTTTGATCGTCCTGAAATATCCCGGGTCCTCAGGAAGGTAATCTCCGTCGAGTTTGAAGGCTACTATCCAGATCCCGTCGGCGCTTTCGATTTCGCCCGCAGAGTAAGTCGTTTCATAACCGTCGCTCGCAACCGTCCTGATCGTCGAAGTCGGTTTCAACTCGACCAGTTCTCCGACGAGTTTTACCAGCTCCACACCGCCGTACAGCCCACCGTGCTTTCCCCCCGACGAGGTGATGTACTGACCATAGTTTTCGACGTAATAGCTCTTCGCTTCTAGATCTGCTATCGTGAACTCTCTTTCCAGTCCACCGGCTTTAAGCACCAGTGAAACCGAGAGACGGGGATCTTCGTAAGAGTACCGTTCTGTATCCAGTTCGATAGATGCCAGTCCTTTCACCCACAGTTTTCCGGAGATCTCGCCCACAATGGCCGGCGCGATCTTTTCGCCGTTCTCTTCATCGGCTATGAAAATAGCCTCGATCGGTACGTCAAGAGTATTGAAGGTAACCGAATAGCCATCGACGGAGGTAAGTGTTATATCGAAGCCGCCCTCCCAGAGTTCTCTGTACTGTGAGAACCGCTTCTGCTCATCCTCTCTGGCGGCCGCCACGACTAGCCACAGGGGAATGGCCCTGTATGTATTCGTTTCTCCCTTTCTTTCGAGAGATATCTCCACGTAATGTCCCCCGTCCGCCTCGTCTGCCTCGAAATCGATTGAGGAAATTTCCTTCTTTCCGCTTCCCTTGATTTCGACCGTCCAGTCGGGTGAAGGGCCCGGAAAGGCTGCAGTTTCCATTATCAACGGGGAGACTGTTCTCGAAGTTTCTATACGAATCGTCGATACACTCTTCACCATCAAACCCTTGGATGAGGGCAGGCCATCGTAGAAGTGTGAGTACTCCTCCCCGAGCGAAGCGAGCATGTCTTCGTTCGATACCTCGCCGTCGTCGGGCACGAAGATGAAGTAAGGCTTTTCCTCCCTGTATCCGATGTAAGGATTGCCCAGGGCCGTTCTACCGTAGATGGCGCCGAAAGGGAAGAGTTTCGAATATCCGTCGTCGGCCTCTATTTTCAGCAGGTCTCCTTCTCTCATACCACCGACATATTCGAGGACGGAGATCAGAGGAATCGCCTCGTATTCGATGTAATCGCTGCCATTTCGATCCGAAGACGGTTGCGGTCCCTCGAAACGGGTTACGACTCTCAGCGAGGGAAAATCGCCCCTGTCGAAGACAAAAGTCGAATCGTTGCAGGTAACGGTAATCCCGGCTATCGAAGCGATCGCAATTAACACCGTGAACATGATAGCGAGTAGTTTTTTCATTGAACACCCCCTGAATTTTCGTCTATGATTTTCTGGCCCTTCTCGAGCACTTCTCTCACTCCCAGTCTGTCGGATATGGCCAGCCTTATCAGTTTCCACATGGTGTCTTTGTAAAGTTCGTACAGCGGATCGGCCGGTAGCGGGTAGCCTCTCTCGAGGCTGCTGGATATAGCAAAGTTCAGTTCCATCCCGTCCAGCGCTTCCCTTCTCGAGGGGATCTTGTAGGAAGCTTTGCAGAAGCTCGCCTGCACGTACTTCGATGTGAGGAACTCTATCAATCTCCTGGCCAGGATGGGGTTGCGAGTCTTTCTTGTTATGGCCAGGCCTTTGTAATCCAGAACGGGCCTCAAAGGTTCGGGATAGGGAGCCAGTCCGAAATCCATCCCTATTCTCTCGAACTGTTCTATCATGTAGGAGCCCGAGAGTATTATCCCGACCTTTCCCGAAGCGAAGAGAGTGACCATCGGGTCGCGCTCGAGAGCCCTGAAGGTTCCGTCGTCGACCCTCTCGACGAGATAGCCGAGGGCCTCTTGAGTGGGCCCATCCAGGACCGTAACTCTTCCATCCTCGATCAGATCTCTCTTGCCGAATCCAAGCTGGAAAGGGATAAACCAGTAGGCCGAGTAAATGTTCCAGCCGGCCCCGCCGCTCCCGGGATCTTTTGAAAGGTTCTCGAGATCTTCGAGCGTCCATCCGGGATCGATTTCCCCTACGAGTCCACGGTTGTAGAACACCAGCTGGCAATCGAAGTAGAAGGGGATGGCCCACGATCTCCCTTCATAGTTGAACGAAGACAGCCCCGACAGACCCTGCACGGGAATGTAATCGAGAGATTGAATGGCCTCCTCATATACCAGTCGCGAGATGTCGCTCGACTGAACCATGATCACGTCTGGAACTTCGCCGCGTGCCCTGACAACGGAGACGAGTTTGCTCGAAGCCTTCGGGACTTCCCGGGTTTCGATTCTGAGGCCGTTGATAGAGGAGAATCTCTGGATCGACTCTTTGAGGGCGGTTATACCCTCCCAGTCAAGCCACACTTGGAGGTAATCGTTATCGATGGGTTCGCCATAAACGGCCACGGAAAGTATCTTTACGCCTTCTCCCTCCAGATGGAGAAACCAGTCGCCCTCCTCCCACACGAGAAGCGAGTCCATCGGTACGTCGGACAATCGGCCCCTTTCGGTTTCCAGAAAACACCCATCTCTCTCGACGACCGGCGGGAGAATCTCCAGAAGCGGTATCGCCTTTCCTTGGGGAAGGTCGTAGCAGTACTGGAGTAGTGACCCGTCCCAGCTCCTGATCGACTCGTCGTTCAGCAGCACTTCGAAAGACAGGCATGGCAGATTCAGCAGCAGCCACAACAGGACTGTCAGCTCGCGAAGCTTCAAAATATACCTCCTTTCCAAGCACGGGAGGCATGACCGTTTCCAGTCATACCCTATCGGCATTTCTCCATGGGAGACAGCGAACTCCTTTCAGGAGGAAATGCTCGGAGGATTATTCATAATTCTCCGATAACGGAGTCTTGCCCAGATACCCTCTAAAAGTATAGAATATGACGCCCATGACAAGCAAGTTTATTGTGGCGGCCGCACCGAATAAGTTCCACTGCGGATTGCCAGAACCGAGACTGCCGACGTAGGTGTAGAGCTTGACTCCCATCGTGTATTTGCTGTCGCTCAGAAGGAATAGAAGCGGCGCCAGGAAACCGTTCCAGGCGCCCAGAAAGGCCACTATGAATGAGGTTGTCAGCACCGGTCTGGAGAGCGGCAGAAGTATCCTGAAACCGAAGGCGACCGGTCCGACCCCGTCGATCTTCGCCTGATCCTCCAGGCTCTCTGGCACGGACTCGAGGTAAGTCCTTATGGTGAAAACCGAAAAGGGTATGGCGTGAGAGATGTAAACCAGGACCACCGGAAAATAACTGTCTATCATTCCCATCGTTCTGAATATGGAATACAGCGGAACCAGAGTGTGCATACCCCCTATCACGCCCACGGTGTTCAATATGACAATGGCGATGTCCGAGAGCGAGTTTTTGATCTTCCTCAAAGCGAGAGCTAACTGAAATGTGAGCAAAGGCACGGCCAGTCCAGTAACGAGAGAAACGAAAAGTGTGTTTAAAAGTGTTGAGATTATCCCCTCCTCTCCTACCACCCTCACGAAATTATCCAGAGTGAAATATCTGGGGAGAAATGAATCTATGTACGTTGTCGAGAGTCCTGATAAGCTTATCCAGACGAGAACGAGAAGGGGGAGGACAGAGGCGATCAGTACGCCCGCCAGCACGATCCCGGTGAGAAGTTTCAGAGCTCTATCGCCGCTTTTTACAACGGCTGCACCCTCCCTCTCCCTTCTGAGTATCAGAAAGACCATCAGGGAGATTATCGTGGCGGCGTTGAAACCGCGGAGAAATCCGTTGAACAGGCTGAGCAGAAGACCGGCTACGATATCGCCGATGAGGATATATTTGAACAATCCCCTCTTCCATACAGCGAGTAGGTACAGACCTCCGAAGACGAGGCCAGTGTAGCCGCCGAGCGTGGTCTGCGCCGCTACCACAAGTATAATCAGAAGGTGAGCGTTCAGTTCGACCCTGCTCGAGAGGAACCAGAGAATCATCACGAAGGCCACCAGCAGAAGCGTCAAAACCGAGTAAGCCGAGGCGATGCCCGTTGAGCTGCGACCGGTGAAAATGTCGTAAATAAATATATCCAGCGTTGTAGTGGCGCCGATTATGCTCCTCTTCGTGAAGCCCGACACCAGTGGAGGACCGCCGTCGGTCATGAGAAAAACCAC
>Ga0208041_1001927_pt1 | contig 12049 bp, 9 predicted proteins | sample AD_SCU002_MetaG_FD_184453 | JGI IMG/M metagenome (GOLD analysis project Ga0208041, IMG submission 184453) | Active sludge microbial communities of municipal wastewater-treating anaerobic digesters from China - AD_SCU002_MetaG (SPAdes) (version 2) | ecosystem: Engineered > Bioreactor > Anaerobic >...
GGAGTGTACTGCTGCGACTGGTAATGGACGTTCGACTGGTCTATCTTGGCCTTACTGTCTTTCAGGAGCTGTCTCTCCGCGACGTTGTAATACTGGTAAACCCAGCCTATTATGTCGTCTCTCAGCCACTCCTCAGGGTCAATGGAGTTTATCTGGTCTATCACCGTCACGGTATCGTTCGGGCGTGGCAGGAAGCCGTAACGGCTGCCGTTGTAGAGCTGGGGCAGCTCCTGAGATAACTCCTGAAATATCTCTTTGAGCACGGTGTTAATGCCCTGGCCCTGCTCTCTCTGGGCCTGCGGGTTCCTGCTCAGGTAGAGGTAATGGGCCTCGCTCTTTCCTCCGGTGTCTATGCTCTTGGTAACATATGTCCTCTCCAGAAGGCCACGCGCTTCCATCACTTTAAGCCCGACAAGCCTGTTGAGAGTGGTGAACGATGCCTCCTGAACGAACTTCTCTCTGGCTTCTTTTACGCCCAGCTGTTTTTCGTCCGCCTGCACTATGGGGAGTATCTGCTCACGTAATCCTTCAGAGCCCGGAAGAGACCTGCCCATATCGCCGCTCTCGGTTATTCCGCACTGCTTAAGGAGGAGCGGGTACGATCGCTCCAGTGTCTCGCGTATCTGTATTATCGTCCTCTCGAGGTCGGCCATACTCAGTCCTCCAGCTCTATCTCTAGTTCTGTGTTGTCGTTCGGTGCCAGCTTCTCCAGCTCTCTCTTCAGTTGCAGGTATGTGAGCCTTCTCTTGAGCTTCAGCCTCTCGCGTCTAACCGTGGTTGGTGTGGTAACGCCCGGCTCTTCGGGTGGCCTCTCTTCCATAAACCTGTCATAAGCGGCCTTCAACTCTTCGAGCCTGCCCTTGAGGTTGTCTATCTCCAGTCTCGCCTCACGGAAGCCTATATGGCAGTGCTCACACTTTGTGGAGAAGCGTAGTTCCAGTTGCCCGCAGGAGGGGTTGACCTTTCTGAACCAGCCCTGGTCCGCCGCCCTCTTGTCCAATCCATTTCTCGCGTCCTGTATAGAATCGAGATACCCGTTTATCCTGTCCAGCCATTCGTCCCTTTCGCTGTGGACGGGGTTGAAGTAGCCCTTATAGGTATTGCGCAGTCTCTCGAAGATGTTGTCCAGATCGGTGCCGAACGAGGCGATGCTTGGCAGAGTATCCTTATACTCTTTCAAGAGCGCGGAGAGCTCCTGAGACTGCTCACCGTCGAAGGCTCCCTTGGCTATCTCACCCTCTATGTCTTTGAGAAAGCCCTTCTGTCTCTTTATCTGCTCGTAGTTTGCCTCCAGGAACTCCTCGGTCTTGTCGGCCGTCTCCTTCAGCTCGCGCACTGTCGTCCTCTCACCCAGCAGTCTGTCAAGGCAGTCGTGGCCGCCGCCGATAAGCAGGTTTATAAGCACCCTCGCCTTGTCCGTTTCCCAGTCCACTTCCGCGCCTAGCTCTTCCATCTTTCCCTTGAGCTCTTTAAGCTTCCTGTCCAGATGTTTGAGGCCCTCCTGAGAACGTGAGATGAACTCGCTCCTCGGAGACTGGAGAGAGAGTTTTCCGTCGTCCAGCAGCGGGTTTATAAGCTGCATTAGCCTGTTTCTGTCCTCTGTGGAGAGCACGACGCTCTTGCGTATCCTCACGTTCTTGAACTCACCCACGCCCTTTAAGGCTTTATGCACGTCGGGCTTGCCATAGGAGTCTATGTTGTTCAGCGTTATCTTGCCCCCGCGCATAAGGCAGGCCACCGAGTAGATAACGGTCTCCTGAGTCCAGCCGTACGGAGGGGCCGTGAACTTGTCCAGCAAGTCCAGGCCCGTCCTGTCCTCGTTAAGGAACTGTATGACGGGCGAGATTATCTTGTGGGTCTCTATTAACTCGCCGCTCTCGTCGAAGACACGGTGGTCCTCGTCCAACCGTACTGTCTTCAACGAGTCCTGGGTTCTGGTCAGCACGTCCTCTATGTCTTTGGACTTTGCAGTAGTGGCGGTAATGTCAGTATAGTAAGCAGGGATAACCCTGTCTTTTATGAACTCCTTGAGTTTGTAAAGTATGTTGCCACCGGAGATTAACTCACCCACATAGACGAGCTTTCCCTTCTCGAAGCTGTGGCGGATCTCTCCGGTCAGCTCTCTCTTCTTGTTTTCCATAGTCTCCGAATACTTTGCGAGTATCTCTCTGGTGTCACCGCCTGTCTTGTATGTGCGGAACGAGTCTAAAGAGACCTCCAGCCTCTTTATCTCGCGGGCCAGCGTGTCTATTTTGTCGTTTTCCTCGGGTATTAGATAAACCGTATCGGCGTGGTTCACAGACTCGAACTCTATACCCTCCACATTCGCCCCGGTGAATGAAGCGACACTGACTTTTAGGCCCTTTTTCTTGCTACTGATCGAATTACCTTCAAAGAGCCACTCTACGGGTACGCTTGGGCCGTCTCCGTACTGGATCTCTCTGTAATCCCTGTGGTTGGATATTGCCTGAAGCTGCCTGACTATCTCTTCGTTTCTTTTGGGTATGTCTATGATGGTTTCATTCATCTCTTTTATAAACTCTCTCTCGAGGTCGGTCACCAGATCTATCTCGCCGTTATAGCGGGTCACGTATCTGTTATCAACTAGATAGTCGATAACGTCCCTGACTTCTTTGCCCAGATCGTACTCTTTGTCGTAGATGCTTTTCACGAGCAGCCGGGTTATGACCGTCTCGCTTGCCTTTATCTTCGTCAGGTTCTTCAGTATATGGAGAGTCTTGAGTATGTCGGAAGCCTTTACGTTTCTGCCAAGGTAGTCGTCGGCGCTTCTTACAAGCGCCATTACTTCAGAGCCGAAGAAGCCCGGCCCGAGTGCGTCGAAGAGGTCGGTGGCGTTCACCATCCTGCCAAACTCTTCATCCTTCAGGTTCTTCAGTATGAAATCGACCAGAGAGATAAACTTGCGGGTCGTTGCCTGCTGGTAAGATTTTCCTCTGGCGTTCTGCACAAAGTCCGGTATGAGCTGGAAATGGTAGGGATGGAAGGGATAGTAGTTCATAAGGTCGTCTTTGGTTTCGGTCTTTTTGTAGCTTCCTTCCGTGTTGCTCAGTGTGGTTATATTACCCTGATTGTCTCGCATCGTCTTCTCGAAAAGCGGCTCTGTCTCTATCTTTTTCTTCAATAGCCTCTCTCTGGCCACTTCGTCAACGTTCTCGGACGTTAGGTCTAGCCTTACCTCGAAACGATCGGTCAGTTTTCCGAGTTTGCGCTTGTCGAAGTTGCTGTTGGCTATTAACTGGTCTAGCTTCTCCTGAGAGGTCACTATAAGCCTTACCGAGCCCTTACCTTTGGACGAGAAGGCTTCGGCCACCGCCTGTAAGGCGAGTATCCTGTCGTCGTTGTCTTTTATTGAGGTCACGTACTGGCCTATCTCGTCTATGATGAAGACCAGGCGTTTCCCTGTCTTCTCTGTATAGGCGACGCAGTGATCGGCAAACTCACCGGGCGTGAGCTTTTTGTATTTGTCCACCGCCGATCTAAGGAAGTCTTTAGCCTCTTCCAAGCTGTACCCGAGCCGTTCTGCCATAACGCGCGATACAAGGCGGCGGAACTCGCCGGCGTTGGTGGTTATTTTGCCGTAGTCGTCTCCTCCGGCCTTTATGTGCTCTCTTATCTTTTCCAGATGGCCGAACTCGTCCAGTTCATACTCCATAATCGCGACGCTCGGGACGCTAGAGTAACCGCCCGCCTGAAGGAGTTTTTTGAACATCACCTGCTGTACGGTATCTTCGGTCATAGAGCCTTCGCCTATTATCTCGAACATTATCACCGTGGCAGGTATGCTGTTGAGAGCGCTTATACTTGCCTTGAGGAACTCGGGGTTTGCGCAGCTGGCTACCCTTTCGTTGAAGAGCTCGCGTGCCGTTATGCCCCTGGGCAGGGCGTGATTGGAGAGCAGGTAACCCAGTATCTTGGCAAAATATGACTTTCCCGAGCCAAAGAAGCCCGAGATCCAGACGCCTATCTTTTCGGTGGATGGGAGCTTATAGTTCAGGAGGAACTTCTCGAGATGGCTCTCTATCTGGTGAGTCACTATGTACTGGGAGATTTCCTTCTGCTCGAGTTCAAGGTTCTGATCCCCCGCTTTTATGACCAGAGGGACTTCCTCAGCTATGTTTATCTTCAGAAGATCTTTTATTTTCATTACCCCGACCCCCTACTGTCTATTTCAGATCACTAAAGCCCTGTAAACCGATGTCGTGTGCCTTCCGTCTAGAAATGTGAGGATATGGTCCTTCCTCTTTCCCGGATAAATAAAGAGGGCGGGATTGGCGAGATTGCCGGTCACGCCCTCGATCAACGGGTTGAGACCAAAGAAACCGTTGAGTATCCCGAGTCTGTGTACGGCCGTTATAGGGTTCGCCTTTGAAGACTCGACGATACTCTCGATAAGACCGTTTAGCAGTAGCTTTGAGAAGTCGCCTATGCTAGACTTCCCTAGAAACGAGAAGTCGTCCTCCAGATTATCCATGCCGTAACTCTTAGCAGTCTCTACGAGTTTAGCCCCGAAATTGAGCAGGTTTATCCTGCCCTCGAAACGCATCTTCAACTCACGTACCGCCGTCGCCTCTTCCTTCGGAGCTACTATGAGGACTATTACCCGGGAACCTTCCGTCTCGCTGACGAGTGAATCCGCCCTTGAGAGCTTGTCTGAGACCATATCCAGCTTCTCTGAGAGTGTGAGGTTATCGCGCAAGTGCATCGAGCAACACCTCGAAGTCTATCTTCGGCTCAAGCCTTACAACGTCTCCTGCCATAGCGAACTCTATGATCCCGGAAGCGTTCAGCCCCGCAAGATAAGAGAGGAGATCCCTCTCGTCCAGAAGCAAGTATTTGAAATCGTCTGCCTTCAAAATGGCGGAAGGTGAAAGTTTTGAGTTGAAGAGGAAGTACAGGACCGCGGTAACGCTCTCTCGTTTAGGGCGGAAAAAATGCAAATCTATATTCTTGCCGTTAGATTCGGCCATACCGAGTTTTGATGTTATTGAGAGGTAGTTTGTTATCCTCTTGTCAGACATATACTTTGTGAAGCCCGCCTTCTTGACGACGAAATCGACTACGTCCTCACGTAGCAGGAAAGGCTCTCCTCTGTGGTAAGCAGGATATACCTGCTCGAGTGTAATGGCCCTGACCAATTCGTCTCTCTCACAGTTCTTCCAGAAGAGAATCTCTCTTTTCGTCTGAGTCTCTATGCTATCGGAAGTCATTATGCGCGCGAAGACGCCCAGGGCTGCAGGTGTGAAGCCCCTGACGTAGTCGCTAACCAACCAATGAGCCACATAACTTCTGTATTCTCTTGAGTCGTTTCCGAATGGATCGTCTTCCACAAGATGTTTTCTGATCTCTTCGGCATTTCTCCCCTTTATGACTTCGCCCATTATGTAAATTACTTCGTCAAGATGCTCGAAGGCTCTGTTCAGATGTGTTTTTGAGTTAGGCGGCATATACTGGAACCTCCGTGTTAGGTAACTAGATTATAACAACGATGTTGTCGTTTGAACAAGTGTAGAATCTGACAGAAAAAACCCTTGTGGCACAGTTAGAAGCCGAATCGGTGTTTACGGGACAATTATCCTCTTCGGTACTAAGATACCTGAGGAATTGGAGAAAGATATCGAGCGTATCCTTGAAAGACTGTTATAGCGGCTTATAAAAGATACTGCCTGTTATCTGTTTAAAGCCATTAGCCTGACGCCGTGAAACCCTTCGCTCACGAGGCGGACCAGAGGTAAGAAGATCAAGAACTTTGCGCTCTTCCAACCTCACGCCTCCGACCTCTACTCTTTCATTGCGTCAGTTCCGCTTCGCGGGCAGAATATCGGTGGAGAGTGGGGAGAAAGAGCGTTATCGAGAGTTGGCTGCCGGTTGTTGGTAAGAACGAGATCCCGTATAGGAGTACTACGGGATGACACGGGATGACGGTACAGGGACACCACGGGATGACAGTCTTTCCTTCCTTCCCGTCATTCTGAGCTTGACTCAGAATCACTGTTTTCTAAGGAGTGAATCCCGGATCGGGGTCCGGGATGACAATATAGAGGCATTACGGGATGACCCTGAATAGGAGCCCTGAATAGGAGCATTTCAGGGCAGGCTCATCAGGGCAGGCTCTCCTTTAACGTCATCCTGACGCGCTCCCAGTCAGGATCCCGGTCTTCCTCCCTCACGTCATGCCCGGTCTTCGCGAAAAACGGGGACAGACACGAAGAGATTTGTCAGTCCCCATTTTTCGTAGGATCATTACGGGATGGCGGGATGCGAAAAAAACGAACTGAACCCGTATCCATCTCGAGCGGATTCGTTTTGCATGAGAACGAATATGTGCTATTATCGTTTCATGGCGATACGAAACGGGCGGTGAGCATTCTGAACACAGATGAGTTAATTCAATCGCTTGAAGAGATAAAGAAAAGGAAGGAAATGGAGCTTCCTAGATTGTTGAGGCCTTACTTCGAAGAAATAGATATGAAGAACAGGGCAGTACTGGTCTTTGGATCTCGTGGTGTTGGAAAGACTACATTCCTTTTGAACAGGTTCAGAGACAGAAGAATGCTCTACCTGTCGGCCGACAATCCTCTGGTCGCCACAACTGACCTCTGGAGTATAGCGAGTACAGCGTTTGTCAGGGGCTACGAAGGAATAATCGTCGATGAAGCTCACTATGCGAGAGACTGGAGCGTTCATTTGAAGGCCATCTACGACGCCTATCCGACAAAGCTAATAATAGCCAGCGATAGCAGCAGCCTTATACTGAGACAGGGTATTGCGGATCTCTCCAGAAGATTTTCCAGAGTCCGCATCCCTCTAATGTCTTTGCGAGAGTATATATATCTGAGAGATGGAGCGCTTTTGCCGCTACTCAGTCCATTCGCTCTCGACTCTTCAGTGGTCAAAGAGATAATGGGCAGTACAAACGTTCTGGCTGCTTTCGAGGAGTATCTTGACCGCGGGTTCAGGCCGTCATATCTGGAGTGGGACTACAAAGAGCAGATTGAACACATTATCGAAAAAACGATTCACGGTGATGTCCCGTTCTTTGTGCCTCAAATCTCGGATATTCACTTTAGATTGATGAGCGCCGTTCTGGGATTCCTGGCGATATCGAAAGTCCCTACCCTCAATATCGAGAGAATGTGCAGAGAGTGGGGAATTGGAAAGAGAAAACTCTATGAACTTCTCTCGGTTATGGACGCAACGGGTATAATAAGGATAATTTTCAAAGAAAATGACAATCGAACCTTTTCCAAAGGCGAGAAGATATTCTTCGGCGACCCTTCTTTCTACTCCATAGGCTCAAAAAATACAGGTACAAGAAGAGAGGCTTATGTAGCCGAGGCCTTCGAAGACGCGGGTAACAGAGTCTTCGCCTGCTCGGACGAGCGAAACGGGGACTTCCTGATAAACGAAACACTCGTTGAGGTGGGCGGAAAGAACAAAAAAAAGAAGCACGCAGACTTCGTAATAAGAGACGACACGGATGTTCCTCACTTGAACTGCATCCCGATGTGGACCCTTGGCTTTCAGTATTAGTAAATGAAACATGTTTTCGTGGCGTCAGTTCCACTTCGCGGGCAGAAGATCGGTGGAGAGTGGGGAGAAAGAGCGTTGTCGAGAGTTGGCTGCCGGTTGTTGGTAAGAACGAGATCCCGTATAGGAGTCCTGAATTTGATCATATCAGGACAGGCTCCACTGGATGACACGGGATGACAGCCCCCTCACGTCATTCTGGCATGTTCCTAGCCAGAATCACGTTCTTCCTCCTTCCCGTCATTCTGAGCTTGACTCAGAATCACGGTTTTCTAAGGAGTGAATCCCGGGTCGGAGCCCGGGATGAAAGGATGGGGGCATTCTGGATGCGTAACGTCGAGGACCGCTCTTTCCAAGGACGGGTCCATGATCTGGGACGACTGACGAAGGACGGCTCTTTCCGGTCTTCTCACAGACATCTTCCGATGCTTTTCATATCCATCGTCTCTTCCAAAAAGAAAATGCATCCGGGCCCATTTTATGTCGGGCTAAGATGCATCTTCTGTCTTTCTCGTTCAGAACTGACCTGAGATCAGTTCGCTGTGACGTTTTTGTGGTCGGGGCGACTGGACTTGAACCAGCGACCTTCTGCGCCCCATGCAGACACGCTTCCAACTGCGCCACGCCCCGTACTGGAAAATTGTATCATAACCGGCACTCTCTTTCAAGAGCGAGGCGGCATCGGGTGCGGTCTTTTCGAGCACCCCAGAATCGTTCTATTTGACTTCGAAGGTCAGAAAGTCAAGTTCTTTTCCGTTGTTGTCCGTATCGTGGAGTCTGAAATCGTACATTCCGGGTTTTGCGGGAGCCTTGAAGGTCATCGTCCCTTCGCTCATGCCGTTCAGGTATTTAAAAGTGAGATCGTGCTTGTCGTTTTCGGCCTCGCTTCCGTGTGGTATTTCGGAAGGCACTATTCCTATCCATGCGTTGGACGGTAGTGTCGTCGCGATGAAGAAACGTAGTTTGATCTCCTCGCCGGGAGTGAAGGTCAGCTTTTCGAGAGACATGTTGATCGAGTTGAGCGGTTTCGGCTCTTCGACTTTGTACAGTATGCTCTCGATGTCTTCCATGTTGTATTCGATCACCGTGCCGTCTTTCAGGGTTATTATTAGCCTGGCCGTAGAGAAGGCCAGCGTGGCTACAACTATTATCATGAAAAATAAAACGAATCTCTTCACAGAACCACCTCCAGTTGAGATTATAGAATATCGGCGGCCGTTATCACAGCTTTCACAAATGTGATGTTAAAATTTCCCGAGGAGGTGTTTGCGATGACTCTTACGAGTGTACTTGTCGCGGTATCGGTTCTGCTTACGATCGTGGGGCTGGTTTCTACAATCTATATGATGATTCTGATCTCCAAACTCTAGTTCTCTATCTCGATACCGGCCGGCCTGTTCCTCCGGTGTGGTTGTACACACGGTCTAGGTGTAATGATATAATATATGTAATATAAATATACCGAGGAGGAGAAACATGAAGATAGCTATACCAGTAATCGATAACGCCGGTCTTGAATCGAGAATATCCGAGCATTTCGGACACGCCCCTTACTTCGCGTTCGTCGTCGCGGAAAACGGTGGCATCCTCTCCCACGAAATAGTCTCCAACCCCTTCGAAGAACATCAGCCAGGTCAGATACCCGATTTCGTTAAGAGTCATGGAGCGAACGTTATAATCACGCGCGGTATGGGTTCCCGGGCCAAGCAGTTCTTCCAGGCACTGGGGATTGAGGCCATAACCGGCGCCGGAGGGACAGTGAAGGAGTTAGTCGAAAGCTATCTCGACGGCAAGCTGCAAAGCAGAGATTACGAGCCCGAGGGTCACGGACAACACCACAACCACTGAGGCTCTCGACAGGCGTGGAGGAGAGGGATGAGAAATATGAGGGGAAGTAGAATGGGTATGGGAAGGCCCTGGATCGAGCTTTATCTGCTGTTGCTAATAGCCGAGAAGCCGGCCCACGGATACGAGCTTTCAACCAGGTTGGAGGAATTCGAGGTTCCGATATTCAGCGTCGGTCAGATGGGAAATCTCTACCGTGTGCTATCTAACATCGAAGAGATGGGGTTGATAACCTCCGAGTGGGACACCGAGGAGGCCGGCCCGGCCAGAAAGATTTACAGGATAACCACACCGGGCCTCGAATATCTCAAGAACGCCGAGATGAGGATACGAAGATTCAGAGACAACATCGACGGCTTTTTGAAGAGAATAGAACAGCTTAAAAAGGTTTGAGCGGAAGGTCAGTCTTTCGCTATCACCAGGTTTAACCTTCCGGAGAGCTTACCGGCCGTCTCGCTGTCTATTAGGCCGTCCGTTATCATGCAATCGATCTCGTCCAGATCCACCGATTTGAAGGGAGCGATTCTGTGAAATTTGCTCGAGTCGCAGACTACAAAGACCTGTCTGGAAGAATCGACCATGGCCCTGTTCAGAAAAGCGCTCGATTCATCCACTGCGAAAACCCCACGCTCGATATCTACCGAGTTAGCCCCTATGAAGGCCTTATCCACCATGACGGTTCTGAGATACTCTATCGCGACGAGGCCGACGGTTGACATATTGTGCCAGTCGAGGTTTCCGCCCAGCAGCGTGACGCCCGGACCTATGTAATCGGCGGTCTCCTGGGCGATCGCAATGCTGTTGGTGATTATCTGAACGTGTTTTCCGCTTTTGACAAGCAGTTTCGCGATCTGGAGCGTCGTGGTGCCGGCGTCCAGTATTATCGTTTCGCCGTCTTCGATTCTTTCGAGCGCCGCCGCGGCGATTTTTAGCTTTTCCACGTTGTGCTGGTTGATACGCCTGTTGAAAGAGACCTCGAACCTCTTCTTGTTGCTCAAGACCGCGCCTCCGTGGAAGCGTTCGAGAAGCCCTTCGCTTTCGAGCTCGGCCAGGTCCCTTCGTATCGTCGCGTGGGAAGTGTTAACGATTTTGCAGAGCTCGTTCACGCTTATGCTCGAGTTGCTGGCTATCAGTTTCAAGATTTTTTCGTGTCTTTCCAGTTTGGTCATCTATCTTCCCCCAACGGTAAGATATTTTATGATAACACAACGTTCTGCACATTCCCGGTTTCGGATCGTATTTTCGCCGGTATTGATCTTTCCGTTGTTTTTCACTCAATTAAAGACGTTTATCTGTCTTTCTTTTCTTTTTTCTTGTCCTTACTGTGTGTTCTGGTGGTTGATTTACTTTGATCGAAATATTATTATTAGATCATAAACGATCATAAGATGCAAATCCTTTTTTCATTGGAGTGATGTTTATAAAAAGTATAAATTCAGGGATTATAAGTCGTTTCTTTTCTTTCGGTTTCGGATTAAACGAAGAAAAAGGAGCAATAGGTCCTTCGCTCATAAATCTGCTCGAAGAAGGTGTTTCGGCCTTTAACCTTTCGGCCAGGAACGTTGTGAACCCGCCGAGTCTATGGAACCTGATCGGTTTTATAAGGGAACGGTCGGGATCGATCCCTTTCATCATGTCCGATGAAGAGGGCGGACCGGTGAAGAGACTGGTGCCGGGTTTCACAAGGGGGATAAGCCATATGGGTCTGGCGAAGGCCGGACCCTCCATGGCTTACGACATGGCCAATTGCATAGCCCGGGAAGCTTCGGCAGTCGGAGTGAACGTGTTTTTCAGTCCTGTCCTCGACTGCAACAGCGAGACAGCCAATCCGATAATAGGCATCAGGTCTTTTTCGGCCGATCCTCACGAGACTGCCCTCCTCGGCGCCGAGTTCTGCAAGGGTCTTCATTCGGCCGGCGTTTTGACTACTGGCAAACATTTCCCCGGCCACGGAGCCACCCGGGAGGACTCCCATCTCTGCCTGCCGGTGGTGGACATTTCCGAGAAAACCTTCCGCAGCGTACATCTCTTCCCCTTCGAAAAACTGATCGGGGAGGGCCATCTTGATTTCCTTATGACGGCGCACATAGTCTATCCTTCGATCGACGATAAGCCGGCGACGCTTTCCAGAAAGATTCTCACCACCATCGCGAGGGAGGAGCTGGGGTTCACGGGCGTCATCATAACCGATTGTCTGGAAATGGACGCGATGAAGAAAATTTACGGCATAGAACGTGCCACGGTCGATGCTTTCAACGCCGGCGCAGATATGATTCTTCTCAGCCATACTCCAGAACTTCAAAGGAAAGCGATCGAGGCTATGAAGGGGGCTGTGGAGGATGGAACCATACCGATGCGACGCGTGAAGGAAAGTCTCTTGAGGATTGAAGAGACCAGGGAGAAACTCTCCCGCCAAGATTATCCATATTGCCGCGCCGACTTTTCAAGGGTGTTGTTCGCCCCCGACGATTCCCTGCAGAAGGCCCTTGCCGAAAAGAGCGTGGTGATCTGGAGGAACGGCGGGAATATACCCCTTGAGAAAAACTCCGCGATAGTGCTCGTCGAGCTGAGTCCCACGGTCACGGGTTTGAACGAAGTCGAGGTCTCAAGCTCGGTAACCAGGAAGATTGTCTCCCGCTTCTTCAAGATCGAGCGC
>Ga0208041_1001929_pt1 | contig 12037 bp, 8 predicted proteins | sample AD_SCU002_MetaG_FD_184453 | JGI IMG/M metagenome (GOLD analysis project Ga0208041, IMG submission 184453) | Active sludge microbial communities of municipal wastewater-treating anaerobic digesters from China - AD_SCU002_MetaG (SPAdes) (version 2) | ecosystem: Engineered > Bioreactor > Anaerobic >...
AATCTCATAAGCTTATGACAGTCAAGGACGAAAGTAAAGGCATGACCCCGGAAGAACGGGCGCTGAAGCAGCTGATGGCGGAGAACAAGGAGCGGCTGAAAGAGCTTTCTGCCATCAACCGGACCACCACCATCGTCAGGGAGGGCAAGTCCACCGCCGAAATACTGCAGCAAATATGCATGATCATGCCCGAGGCCTGGCAATATCCCGATTATACCATTGCCCGCATCAAATATGACAAGCAGGAGTTCACAACCCCGGGATACAGGCCCACCCCATGGATACAACAGCAGGCTTTCGAGACCATCGATGGAAAGAAGGGCATGATTCAGGTGTGTTATACACGTGAATTCATTACCCTGGATGAGGGTCCTTTTCTGAAGGAAGAGCGCCATCTCATCAACAACCTGGCCAGCATCATCACAGGATACCTCAACAGTGTGGCCGCTATGGCCATCATTGCCCCATCTTCTTATCTGGTCCAATCCATACACATCGAGAGTGAAGAGAAAGGCCCCAGGGTAGCCAGCCGCAAGCTACTGCAGAAGTTCCTCAACAAGAATAATTTCGACCGGGATGTCTACCATGACCTCATGCCATACAAGGTCAAAGAGATCCTCCTGGTTGCCAACCTCTACGACGCCTATTCCATCGAGCGGGAAGGACGCTTCTCCGAGCATGTCCTCGGTGAATACAGCCAGTTGAACCTGACATCAGTCCCGCGCATCACCGGTGTTTCCAGCACAGAAGAGGTCTTTGAACAGCTAGCCGCCAAACACTTCGACATGGTCATCCTCATGATGGGTGCCGATAAGAAGACACCCATCTCCCTCTCAGCGCGCCTGAAAAAGGCATATCCTTACATTCCCGTTTTCCTCCTGCTGAACAACAACCGCGATATCGCCATGTTCGAGGAGGATGACAAGCGCCTTGAATATATTGATAAAATATATATCTGGAATGGTGAATCCAAGGTGTTTTTTGCCATGATCAAGCACCTGGAAGACCGTATCAATGTTGAGAACGACACACGTGTTGGCCTGGTCCGCGTCATCCTGCTTGTCGAAGACTCCCCGATCTACTACAGCCGCTATCTTCCTATGTTGTACCAGATCGTCATGGAGCAGACCAAGCGGATCATTGATGACGTCAGCTCGGATGAACTGTATAAAGTCCTCCGGCTGAGAGCCCGTCCTAAGTTATTGCATGCTTCTACTTATGAGGAAGCAATAGATATCGCAATGCGTTACCGCGACTACCTGCTCTGCCTAATCACCGATGTGAAGTTCAAGCGGGACGGCGTCATGGATGAGGACGCCGGAGTTAGTCTGCTGAAGGAGATCAAGAAGATGTTGCCCGACCTTCCTGCCGTCATGCAGTCTTCTGATATGGAAAACGCACGCAAAGCCTATGATTATAAGGCAAGCTTCATCAATAAGAATTCTGAGAGCCTGACACAGGATTTCAAGAGTTTCATCACCCATTACCTGGGCTTTGGCAATTTTATCTACCGCAATACCGAAGGCGTGCAGATTGCCCAGGCGCGCTCGCTGAAGGAGTTCGAAAACCACCTCAAAACCATTCCGGTGGATTCCCTCATCTATCATGCCAGGAAAGACCATTTCTCATTGTGGCTCATGGCCAGAGGCGAAATCCAGGCTGCTAAGATCCTGAACCCACAGAAGGTCACCGATTTTGAGAACCCGGAACAGATGCGTGAATATCTGCTGGAAGTCATCAGCAAATTCAGGAACGAGCAAAACAGGGGAAAGATCATCCCTTATGAGGAGTCCGCCATCCTGGATGAATCCAATATCGTCAGCCTGACATCCGGCAGCCTGGGCGGCAAGGGCAGGGGCGTGGCCTTTATCAATACGCTTATCTATAATTATGACTTCTACCAGCACCTGCCGAATATCCATATCCGGGCGCCTAAAACACTGGTGATCGGTACGGATGAGTTTGAGTATTTCATGGAAAGAAACAAGCTCCTGGATCAGATCTTGTATGAGGATGATTATGAAAAGATCAAGGAGCTGTTTGTAGATGCACAGCTCACCGACACCCTCATCCGCAAGCTGAAAACCATCCTGAAGAAGATCACCAGACCCATCGCCATCCGGTCTTCGGGATTATTCGAAGATTCACTGATGCAGCCCTTTGCCGGGATCTTCGAGACCTACCTGCTGCCCAACAATGACCCCGATCCCAATATCCGCCTGAAACAAGCCATGGACGCCATCAAGCTCGTCTATGCTTCCGTCTTTTCCGATGTGGCCAAGGGTTATATCCGTGCTGTGAATTATAAAGTGGAAGAAGAGAAGATGGCTGTCGTGTTGCAGGAAGTAGTTGGAAACCAGTATGGTGAATATTTCTATCCGCATATCTCCGGTGTGGCCCAATCCTATAATTATTACCCATTTGCCCATATGAAGCCCGAAGAGGGCTATGCTGTGGCGGCGCTCGGATTGGGCAAATATGTGGTGGAGGGTGAGAAAGCATACCGTTTTTCTCCCCGCTATGCCAATCTGGATATCAACTCCCCCAGGGATCAGTACAAAAATTCTCAGGTTGCCTTTTTTGCTGTCGACCTGCACCATAAGAAACTGAATCTTCTGGAAGGCGACACGGCCGGCCTGGCCCGCCTGGATCTGGACGACGCAGAGATGCATGGCAGCCTGAAGCACCTGGCTTCGGTCTACGATATCGAGAATGACCGTATCTCACCGGGACTCAATCAGCCGGGCCCCCGCATCGTAAACTTTGCCAATATCTTGAAATATAACTATATACCGCTGGCGAAGACGATAGAAGTGGTGCTGGATGTCGTCCATGAAGCCATGGGAACCCCGGTGGAGATTGAGTTTGCCGTCGACCTGAACAAAGATGCCCAGATGCGGGCCTCTTTTTATCTGCTGCAAATCAAGCCCTTACTGGGTAGTGCCCAGGATTACCAGGTGGATATGGAAGAGATCCCACCGGAAGACATCGTCCTGTATTCTGAAAAGGCCATGGGCAATGGACTGATATCCAGCATTAAAGATGTGATCTATGTCCCCGGTGAATTGTTCGACAAGAGCCGGACGCAGGAGATGGCGGAGGAAATCGACCTATTGAACAAGAAGATGGTGGAAAAAGGACAAAAGTATGTCCTTGTCGGCCCGGGCCGCTGGGGCACCCGTGACCGCTGGATCGGTATCCCCGTCTATTGGCCGCAGATCTCCAATGCCTGTGTGATTGTGGAAACAAGCCTGAAAGATTTCCCCTTGGATGCGTCTTCAGGTAGCCATTTTTTCCACAACGTCGTTTCCATGAATGTGGGCTATTTCAGCGTTCAACCCGAGATGTCGGGCAGTTATATCAATTACCTTGTTCTGGAAGAACAGGAGGTCGTTTATCAGGGGACCTTCTTCCGGCATGTGCGGTTCCAACAGCCTTTTTCCATCCGCATGGACGGAAAGAAGCGCATCGCCGTCGTAACGCGTTAACAAGTCACAGATGCTTTGCGTAGCGTCCACGCTACGCACCAACATGACGCTACGGACAGCGCGGTTACCAAGTCACAGATGCTGTGCGTAGCGTCCACGCTACGCACCAACATGGAGCAACATGAGCTATTTTTATTAGTTTTACTGGTATGTGCGGGTATCAAATCAGAGATCAGAAAGCAGCATATTACCTGACCTTGCAGGTGGTAAACTGGATAGATTTATTCACAAGAGACGATTACCGAAAGATAGTGGTGGAGAGTCTTCGCTTTTGTCAGGAAAAGAAAGGACTGGAGCTCTTTGCCTGGGTTTTGATGTCTAATCATCTTCATCTTATTGCAAGAAGCGAAAAAGGAGATCTGAGTGGGACCATAAGAGACTTCAAGTCCTATACAAGTAAGGGGATTATTCAACGAGTGATGGAGGGGCCTGAAAGTCGTAGAGAATGGATGTTGAACTTATTTAAAATTGCAGCGGGAAAGCATCAGCGAAATTTATCCTATCAGGTTTGGACGCACGAGAATCATGCAGTTGAGTTATTAAGTAATGAGTTTATCTGGGAGAAACTGGAATATCTTCATAATAATCCTGTTAGAAATGGAATAGTAAAGGAAGTATGGGAGTATCGTTATTCCAGCGCTTTGAATTATGCTGATATGGAAGGAGAATTGGCTGTAATCAAGTTGTCTCCTAGGTTAATGACATATTGAAGGTTTAATACATTTAGTTTTTAGGACAGCGGGGGTTAACAAGTCTCAGATGCTGTGCGTAGCGTCCACGCTACGCACCAACATGACGCTACGGACAGCGGGGTTTTGATGCTGGGATTAGCGGGGTTATTGATAGAAGGTCCGTAGCGAGGACGCTACGGACAGCGCGGGTTATTGTTAGAAAGTCACAGATGCTGTGCGTAGCGTCCACGCTACGCACCAACATGACGCTACGGACAGCGGGGGGTTTGATGCTGGGATTAGCGTGGTTATTGATAGAAGGTCCGTAGCGAGGACGCTACGGACAGCGGGGTTAACAAGTCACAGATGCTGTGCGTAGCGTCCACGCTACGCACCAACATGACGCTACGGACAGCGCGGCTATTTCCCGGCTTCCAGGCGCTTCTTTTCTGCGAGTTTTTTCAGCACCTCTTCCTGGGTTGCCTTCGGGAGGGGCATATACTGGTAGAACTCCATGGAATAGTTCGCCCTGCCGCTCGTGAGGTTGCGCAACTGGGTGGCATAACCAAACATCTCCATAAGGGGCACGAATCCGTTCAGCTTCTGGGCACCTTTACGGTGGCGACGCATCGACTCAATCTTGCCCCTGCGTTTGTTCATGTCCCCAACGACAGCCCCGATATAATCATCAGGGGTGTTGATTTCCAGCTTCATGACAGGCTCAAGCAGGATGGGGGTGCCTTTCATGAATCCTTGTTTGAAACAGACGGAAGCACAGGTCTGAAACGCCATGTCCGAGGAGTCCACAGGATGAAAACTGCCATCCAGCAGGACCACCTTGACATCCACCACGGGGAAGCCAGCCAGGACGCCCCTTTCCAGGGTTTTCAGGATGCCCTTGTTGACAGAAGGCACATATTCAGCAGGGATGACACCTCCCTTGATCTTGTCCACGAACTCATAACCCTTGCCTTCGTTAGGCTCAATCCGCATCACTGTATGGGCAAACTGTCCCTTACCCCCGGTTTGCTTGACATGGCGGTAATTGCTTTCCACTTCCATGGTGATGGTCTCACGGAAGGCCACAGCAGGTTCTCCGACGACCACTTCCACCCCAAACTCATGTTTGAGCCGGTCGACGATGATCTCCAGGTGCAATTCGCCCATGCCCGAGATGATGGTCTCTTCGGTTTCGTCGTCATACCTCACGGTGAAGGAGGGGTCCTCATTGGCCAGCTTGGAGAGGGCTTCACCCAGCTTGCTCTGGTCTTTGCGGTTGGCCGGGGTGATCTTGAGCTCAATGACTGTGGGCGGAATATGGATGTTTTCAAGGTGGAGTGGATGTGCGGTATCACACAGGGTGTCTCCTGTCTTGGTATATTTCATTCCGATCAGGGCGACGATATCCCCGGGGCCTGCTTCCTGAATCTCCTCCCGGTCTTTAGCATGAATGCGGTACAACCTTCCGATGCGCTCGGGCTTACCTTTGGTGGTGTTGAGCACCTGTGTGCCACTGCTGAGTTTGCCGGAGAAAATGCGGACAAAGGTTTGCTGGCCGACATAAGGGTCATTGATCAGTTTAAACGCCAGGGCTGCAAAGGGTTCTTTGACCGAGGGACAGCGTGTATGCGATTTTTCAGGGTCATCGATATCCGATCCAACAACGGCGCCAATATCGACGGGAGAGGGAAGGTAATCTACGACGGCGTCCAGCAGGAGCTGTATCCCTTTGTTTTTGTAAGCAGCGCCGCAGAGCACGGGTGTTATGAGCATCTTCAGTGTGGCGCTGCGCAGTGCTTTTTTAAGCAGTTCTTCCGGAACTTCTTTGTCTTCCAAGAAGAGCTCCATGATGCGTTCGTCCCATTCGGCCAGGGTTTCAGCCAGCTTTGACCGGGCTTCCTCTACCTGTGCCAGGTATTCAGCAGGTATCTCTGTTTCCTGCCTTTCGTATTCAACAAAACGGAAGGCTTTGCGGGTGATGATGTCGATCATGCCATGGAAGTCTTCCTCTGCTCCCATGGGAACATGGATGGGCACGGCATTGGCGTCCAGGTACTTATTCATCTGCCCAATGACTTCGGTAAAATCGGCTCCCACACGGTCCATTTTGTTGATGAAGGCGATACGGGGCACGCGGTAGCGGTCGGCCTGGTTCCAGACCGTTTCGCTTTGGGGTTCCACGCCACCCACGGCGCAGAAAACAGCGATCATCCCGTCCAGCACACGGAGGGAGCGTTCCACTTCGACGGTGAAATCGACGTGACCCGGTGTATCGATGAGATTCAGCTGATAATCATTCCAGTGGCAGGTCACGGCAGCGGAGGCGATGGTGATGCCGCGCTCCTGTTCCTGCTTCATAAAGTCCATGGTAGCCTGTCCATCATGTACCTCACCCATCTTCCGGTTGGTGCCGGTGAAGAAGAGAATGCGTTCACTGACAGTTGTTTTGCCGGCATCGATGTGGGCGGCAATACCAATATTCCTGAGTTTACTAAGTGGCATGGTCAAAATTTTTGCAAAAGTAGTCTAAATAAGCATGCTGACAATTCATGCTCATATTAAGATATTATCAAGGTTATGAGCGGGGCCATCATTGATGCGTCGCGGCGCATCCGGTTTTCAAGGTATACTCTATTCTAAGTGTTAGTTAATCAAGGGTATGATGTTTGTTTCTCGCAGGGATCGTGAAGCAATCAGCTTACTCCAGAAAGTTCACTCTTCAATTCGTGTGCACGTTTGGGCGTGTGCAAATGTGCGCGTGTGCACATTATCGTGATCACGTGTAACGTTCACGTGCACACGTTCGTACGTTCATATCTGCACACGTGCAAACGTTTGTCCGGTATTTCACGCGGAGATCGCGAAGCCTGCAGCTATCTTATGAAAGGTGGTAATAGTTGGGAAAGAATCAAATACTCGCTAACTTTGGTTCATGAAAACCAGGTCCGAGATCGAGGATAAACTGAGGGAGCTTAAGCCTTTGCTCTTCAAACGATTTAACGTGGATAGGATTGGTTATTTCGGGTCCTATACCAGAGATGAACAAACCCGGGATTCTGACATCGATATCCTTGTATCATTCCGGAAACCCATAGGTTGGGAGTTTTTTGACCTGCATGATTTCCTGGAACATGAGCTGAACATGAAGGTTGACCTGGTCTCGGAAAAAGCGCTGCGAGAGCAGCTCAGACAGATAATCCTAAGCTCGGTCAATTATATATGAGTCCAGCCGCAAGAACCTATCTCCTTTATCTTGAAGATATGTTGCTGTCCATGCAACGGATAGAAGAGTATGTAGAAGGTCTTGATTTTGTTTCGTTTAAGAAAAAGTATATTATCGTTGACGCGGTCATACGCAATTTTGAGATTATCGGAGAAGCTTCAGGAAAAATTCCTGCGCACGTAAAGGACAAGTACCCTGAAATACCGTGGCGGAAGATGTATGGGCTTAGAAACCTGCTTTCTCATGAGTATTTTGGGATTGATTACGAGATGGTATGGGAAATAATCAGGAAGAGTCTGCCGCTTAATCGTGAGGAATTGGAGAGAGTGATACAAAACGAGAAGTCAACACTAAGCGAATAGCCGTAGTTTAGAAATTGAAACGAATCACCAGGTCTTGCTCGACCTGCTCCATGTGAATCCAGGGCCCCTGTTGACTCCATTCTGTGATTCACGTCAAATCCTTTTATTAGCAGTGTTTTGATTTCTCGCAGAGACCGCGAAGAAGACGCAGAGGTCGCAGAGAGAAAAAAAGAACGCGTCAGCATAAGGCTCCGCGTTCTTCTTAATAAAGGTTCGTTACCGGAAGTCTGTTGCCCGATCAGAGGCTTTTTAACTCGGTGACGAGTTTTTGCAGACTGTCTTTGGCATTGCCAAACAACATGCGTGTCTTGTCACTGAAGAAGAGGTAATTCTCGATGGCCGCATAACCCATACCCATGCCGCGCTTCATCACAATGGTATTCCTGGCCTGGTAAGCCTTGATGATGGGCATGCCGTAGATGGGGCTGGAAGGATCGTCTTCGGCGGCAGGATTGACAACATCGTTGGCCCCGATCACCACCACAACATCGGTATTGGGCATGTCGGGATTCGCATCATCCATCTCCACCAGTTTTTCATAAGCAACATCCGCCTCGGCCAGCAAAACATTCATATGCCCAGGCATACGGCCGGCCACCGGATGGATGGCATAGCTTACCTCAACACCTTTTTCCTCCAGAATACGCTCCAGCTCATGACAGAGGTGCTGGGCCTGTGCAACAGCCAGTCCGTAACCCGGTATGATTACAACCTTCCGGCTGTAAGCCATCAGGACAGCGGTATCGGAAATGCTGATCTCTTTGACAGCTCCTTTTTCCTTGTCCACGCCCCCAGCACTACCACCAAAGGCACCCACAATGACATTGAAGAGGGAGCGATTCATGGCGTTGCACATCAGGATGGTCAGGATGGTCCCGGCTGATCCGACCAGGATACCGCCGGTGAGCATGGCCTGGTTGTTATACAAAAACCCACCCATGGCTGCAGCAACTCCGGTGAATGAGTTCAGCAGGGAGATGACCACCGGCATATCGGCCCCGCCAATGGGCATGACAAAGCTCACCCCGTAGATGAGGGCGATGATAAACATAATGTACAGCACCGGCAGCATGCTCTCGGGCATGATGGTTCCCCGTGTCATGATATAGACGATGAATCCGATCAGAACGAGGAGGAAGCCGATATTGATGTAGCGCATAATAGGGTTACGGATGTCGCCGATGCGGTCGTCCAGCTTGCCGAAGGCAATCATGGATCCTGCAAAGGAGACGCTGCCGATCATCAGTCCCAGCAAAATGGCCAGCATCAGTCCGCTGCCCATCGAAACAGCCTCGCCCAGGCGGGCCAGGTGCTGGAATTCAATGATGGAAATAAGGGCTGCGGCGCCTCCACCCATCCCATTGAACAAGGACACCAGCTGTGGCATGGCCGTCATCTTCACCTTCATAGCGACGACCCAGCCAATGATGGTTCCCAATACGATGGCCGTGATGATGAATCCCAGGTTGCCAATGGGTTCCCCATCCATGCGGTGAAACAGCAGGGTAGCCAGGATAGCCAGTCCCATGCCGATGGCAGCCCAGATGTTGCCTTTGCGGGCTGTGTCAGGATGGCTTAACATCTTCAGTCCGAAGATAAACAGGATACTGGCGATAACATAGGAAATCTCCAGGGTGGCATCGCCCAGGGAGAACTGTATGTTTTTGGTGAAAGATAGAATCTCGTTCATGGCTTCTCCTTATTTCTTGTTTTTCTTCCGGAACATCTCAAGCATGCGGTCGGTGACGACAAACCCTCCCACCACATTCAGGGTGCCCAGCACAACGGCCAGAAAGCCCAGGATCATGGAAAGGCTGTCCTTGGCATGCCCCATCACGATGATGGCACCGATAATGACGACGCCATGGATGGCGTTGGCACCCGACATCAGGGGGGTGTGGAGGATGGCCGGGACGTGGGAGATGACTTCCACCCCGAGGAAGATGGACAGGATCACGATGAAAATGGCCTCGCGGTGGAGGTAAAAGAACTCAAGTACACTTTCCATATGGCATATGTTTTGAAAGGTTCATAATAGTGGTTGATCACAGGCCCATCAATGTTTTGACCCTGGGGTTAACGACTTCTCGAGCATGGGTGGTGCAGGTGCCCTGAACGATCTCATCTTCGAAGTTCAGGAACAGCTTGCCTTCTTTGTCGACGATCAGTTTGAGGAAGTTGATAACATTGTTACCATACATTTTACTGGCGTCGGAGGGCATATCACTGGCGTAATTGGATTTGCCGATGATGCGGACCTGGTTATGCACCACTACTTCATTGTCGCGGGTAAGCTCGCAATTGCCGCCCGTGCTGGCAGCCAGGTCGATGATCACCGAAGCCGGCCCCATGGCTTCCACGGTTTCTTTGCGGATCAGGATGGGTGCCCGTTTGCCAGGGATCTGGGCAGTCGCGATGATGACGTCGGATTCAACAGCCCTGTTGTGAATGGCTTCAGCCTGTTTCTGCCTGAATTCATCTGTTTGTTCCACGGCATAACCTCCGGCAGCGGCATCTTCGGTGGCCCCTTCGACTTGTACGAACTTGGCGCCCAGGCTTTCTACCTGTTCCTTGACCGCTGAGCGAACGTCGAAGGCATGTACGATGGCACCCAGTTTACGGGATGTTGCGATGGCCTGCAGTCCTGCCACGCCGGCACCCAGGACAAGGACCCTGGCCGGTTTGATGGTCCCGGCCGCCGTCATGAGCATAGGGAAGAAATAGGGCAGGTTATGGGCAGCATCTATCACTGCTTTATAACCTGATACGGTCGACATGGACGATAACACATCCATCGACTGGGCACGGGTGATGCGGGGAATGGTGTCGAGGCTGAATACGGTCAGTCCGGCAGATGCCATACGTTTCACCAGGTCAAATTCAACCAGGGGGTTATAGACACCCATCAGCACCTGGCCCTCGCGCATCAGCTCAAGGCTGGCCTGGTCGGGAGGCTGCACCGACAACAGGATGTCAGAACCCTGGATCACTTCTTTGCGGGAAACGATGCGCACCCCAGCCTGTTCATAGACCTTGTCATGCGCCCGGGCATGAACGCCGGCACCTGTCTCCAGTAACACATCGGTGCCCAGCTTGATAACATTGGCTGCACCTTCGGGAAGCAAGGACACGCGGTTTTCTCCTACCGGTTCCTTTAGGATACCTATCGTCATATCTCTATGTTTTTGAGAGGAACAAATGTAGTTGATTTCTATAAACATCATTCCCGCTCCGGCAATAATTGCTTATCAGCTCGTGATACCTTGCCAGTCTTTTGTGCACTGTTTCTGATAATTTGGACTAAGTATAAATACGTATCTGTTGCAGATGCCTGCACGCATTTTCTATACTTTTATCCCCCTTCATTAACAGCTTCACTTTTAATCTCATTTATATGCGTGTTGTCAGGATAGATTCCCGTGAGCGGCCTGAGGCGGAACCCGGGATCGACTTACATTTACTGGATCCCCTGATTCAGAAATACAGGAACAGAAAGGGCAACCTTATTCCCTTGCTGCAAGGCGCCCAGGATATATACGGCTACATTCCACGTGACGTTTTTATATACCTTTCGAAGCATACAGGTATCAACCTCAGTGAGATGTATGGTGTAGCAACCTTTTATGCCCAGTTCAGGCTGCAGCCTGTGGGTAAACATATTATCAAGGTCTGTCATGGAACCGCCTGTCATGTGCAGAATGCCAATGCCATCAGCGAGGCCCTGACCGAAGCACTCGGCATTCCCGATGGGGGAACGACAGATGACAAGCTCTTCACTATTGAATCGGTGGCCTGCCTGGGATGCTGTTCCCTGGCGCCGGTGATGATGATAGGAGATGAGACCTATGGCAAGCTGACCGGCAAGGAGGCTGTTCGCATCGTCAAAGACATCCGCATACGGGAAATGGCGGAAAACGGAACCATGGAATGAAACAGGCATAGCTATGCAAAAGACAAAAGTAGTGGTCGGCCTGGGCAGCTGCGGTATTGCTGCCGGCGCCGGTAAGACATTCGAAAAGATCAAAGCCATCCGCCAGTCTGAGCACCTGGATTTCGAGATACATAAGACCAGTTGCATCGGGATGTGCTACCGTGAACCGCTGGTGGAAGTGATCGATGAAAACGGATCCTTCCTTTACGGGAACATTGATGAGGAGAAAGTGATCCAGATACTGGATCGCCATGTGGTGCATCATGAGCCTGTCCGGGACCTCGTGGTGAAGTCGGACCTCTTCGAGACTGAAGATCAGGCGTTTCTGGGTGCGCAGGTGAAGATCGCCTTGCGCAATTGCG
>Ga0208041_1001932_pt1 | contig 12021 bp, 11 predicted proteins | sample AD_SCU002_MetaG_FD_184453 | JGI IMG/M metagenome (GOLD analysis project Ga0208041, IMG submission 184453) | Active sludge microbial communities of municipal wastewater-treating anaerobic digesters from China - AD_SCU002_MetaG (SPAdes) (version 2) | ecosystem: Engineered > Bioreactor > Anaerobic...
TGTCTGCGGAGCGGTTCACGAGATGCCGCTCGGGAAACGCGTTATGGACTGTGCCTGCGGGAACTGCATCGATCGCGACCACAACAGTGCGGTCAACATCATGGTACGGTTCCTATCACAGAATGCCCTGTGGACGGGCTACCGACAGTTCGCCGGTAATCTGCGACAAACAGGTCCGAGGATCCCTGTGATCCCCGGACACTCGCAGGAAGCCCTCTGCGCAAGCGGGGGGTAGTTCACGCCGCTGGTTCGCGTAATCTCGTGAAGAGAAGCATCCGCTCCCGGGGAGAACCATATGACGACCGTGATTGCCATCGACCTCGGCGGGACTAACCTCCGCGCCGCCCTGATCGACTCCGCCGACGCGACGATACTGGCCCACACTGCCGTCCCGACGCCGGTGACGGGGCCTTCGGGGGATGCGATCACCGCCGCGATCATCGCCCGGGTCGAGGCCCTCCTCGCGTCGGCGCCGGGAAGGAGCGTCAGGGCGATCGGCGTCGCGTCGGCCGGCCCCCTGGACCTCGACCGCGGGCGGGTCACGAACTCCCCGAACATCGCCTTCCCGGTCGTGGAGATCACCGGCCCGCTCAACGAGCGGTTCGGGCTGCCGGTCGCCCTGATCAACGATGCCCGGGCGGGCGTCCTCGGCGAGCGATGGGCGGGCGCCGCCCGCGGCTCTGATAACGTCGTCTACGTCACCCTCTCCACCGGGATCGGCGGTGGAGCGGTGGTGAACGGCCGTCTCCTCCTCGGGGCGACCGGGAACGCCGGGGAGATCGGGCACATCCCCGTCGATACCCGCTACAACCTCACCTGCGGGTGCGGCTATAAGGGCCACTGGGAGGCCTACGCCTCCGCAAAGAACCTCCCGGGGTTCTTCGCGGCGTGGCGGGAGGAGGCCGGCACCCGGGATGTCGCCTTTGACGCCGGTTCGACCCGGGCGATCTTTGAGGCGGCCCGAGACGAGGATCCGGTCGCCCTCGCCTTCATGGAGGCGCTCGGGCAGGTGAACGCCCGGGGAGTCTCGGGCGTGATCGTCGCCTACAACCCCGAGATCATCGTGCTCGACGGGCCGCTCGCCCGCTTCCACGGGGATATCGTGATCCGGCATATGGAGCCCTATATCGACCGCTACCTCGCCCTCCCGCGGCTGGTCGTCTCCGGGCTCGGGGGGCGCTCGCCGCTCCTCGGGGCCGCGGCGTATGCCCTCGAGGCACGGTGAAGGGGGAACGGGAACTATGATCGAGATCTATCCAAACCTGTATATCGGGACCCAGGAGGACTACGAGGTCGCGGTGGAGGCCCATGAGACCTGGTGCGTGGTGCACGCCTGCCGGAGCCCCTACCACTGCCTGGCCGTCACCTACTCGCCCGTCGGGACGGTGCCGGAGGACCACCCCGAACGCCTGATCGCCCGGCGGGGCAACCGGCTGATGCTCAACCTGGTCGACACGCGAAACCCCGACGACGTCCCGAAGGAGGCGATCGACGCCGCCCTGCTCTTCATCGATCGGTGCCTCGCGAAGGGCCGGCCGGTCCTGGTCCACTGCGGTTTCGGGATCTCCCGGTCGGCGGCGATCGGGTTCCTCTACCTTGCGGCCTACACCGACGTCCTGCCGGCGGAGAGCTTTGCTGCGGCCGAGGCGGCTTACCGCCGGATATACCCGCCCTACAGGCCTGGCCGGGGGATACGGGGATTTCTGGAAGCGCACTGGGACGAGTATGCGAGGAAGCGGGTGGCCGCATGACCGCCGAGCCGCTCGGCGCGGCAAACCTCGAGGTCCGACGGTCCCGGTTCCACGCTCACTTCTACCGGGTGGCGGGGCCGGGGGATCTCGCACCGGTCCTCGCCGGCCACCGGGAGGCCTACCCGAAGGCCGCCCACCACTGCGCCGCACTCCGGTGCGGCTCCGTCGAGGTGTTTAAGAACGACGGCGAGGTCGGCCGGCCGGGGAGGGTGCTCCTCGACCTGCTCCGGAAGCATGCCCTCGACAGCCACGTGCTCGTCGTGTCGAGGATCTTTGGCGGGGTGCTCCTCGGCCCCGGCAACGTCGGCCGGGCGTTTCGCGATGCAGGAGAGGCGGCGATCCGCGAGGCGGAGCTTATCCGGTGACGGGAGAGGACCCGCGGGCGCGGACCGCCGCGACAGGGGCGTAGGTGGAGGTGCGGGCGAGGAGCGCCCGGAGTGCCGCTGCCGGCACCGTGTAGCGCTCCCCGGTGGCGAGCGCAAAGACGATCGCCGCCCCCGACCGGGACCGTTCCGCGCGGCCGACCGTGCCCCCGAGGACCGCGCCCCAATCCCGGCGAAGCAGCTCGACCCGGGCGGGGCGCCGCCCGTCGAGCGCCTGCCGGAGTTCGCCGACCCGGACCCCGAACTGCCTCCCGTCGAGCGTGATCTCGACGATCCGGCAGAGTTTTCCATCCTCATCGACCGCGGAGCACCTGCCCCTCTGGATGTAGCCGGCCCGTTGTAGCATACTCCCGGTCTCTCTCCGTCTCCCCTCATGAAGCCGCGCCGTGCGGGGTGAAAGTGTAAGGTGGAACGGGGGTTTCAATACCCCGGCATCTCCCGCGCCTGCCACTTTCAAAGCCGGATGCGAACGGGCCGGGATCCGGTTTGATGGCTCCCACGATGAGGCGTACACCTTGCAGGTGGATGCCCTTGAGCGCTGGATCCGATCCAAAAACCCCCGTATGGGAGGAAACGGCGGGTCAAGCGGAGACTGTACCGGAGTATCATCGGCACTCTGATCAACGCCGGCGTGAACAGCGTGCTCGACCATGCAAGAAACGTAGCTGGTGATCCCGTGATCCCGCGGATAATCAGGAGCGGTCGTGTCAACCGGCCGGTGCGAATGAGGCTTGCGTTTGAGGAACCCCCCGAGACCGGCAGGCAACCTTTGTACGCATTATAGTGGGCCGATGCGCTGCTCTGGGCTACATGCGAAGACAGTCCCGGGGGCAAGCCACCGGTTTTAACCGGGGGTAGTTGACAGAAGCACTTATCTGGTGCGACGGGCATTGCCTGTCGTGATGAAGACGGAGATACCCTATGACCGGTTCGCCCACGTCCCGGAGCGGATCTTCGGGCTCGTGGACCTCGCGTACAACCTCTGGTGGAGCTGGCACTCCTCGGCGAGCGTGCTCTTCAAACAGCTGAACCGGGCAGAGTGGAAGCTGAGCCGCCACAACCCCGTCAGGATGCTGCTTGAGACACCCCCGCGGTTCTTTGAGCGGGCGGCAAACAACCCGGAGTACCTCCGTCGCTACGACATCATCATGTTCCGGTTCCGGCAGTACATGGAACCGACGACGAGCTGGTTTGCGCAGCGCTACCCCGGACGGGTGCCGCTGACGATCGCCTACTTCTCCAGCGAGTTCGGGCTGCACCACTCGCTCCCGTTCTATGCAGGGGGGCTCGGTATCCTTGCCGGCGACCACATCAAGGCAGCAAGCGATCTCGGGCTGCCGATGGTCGGCGTCGGGTTCATGTACGCAGAAGGATACCTCCACCAGCACATGGAGGGGAACGGGTGGCAGAAGAACGTCGCTGAGATCCTGGACCGCGACGCCGCGCCGGTCCTCCGGGTGCTCGACGACAACGGCAGGCAGCTTGTGGTGCAGGTCCCCCTGATCGACCCGCCGATCTATGTCGCGGTCTGGAAGGTGCAGGTCGGGCGTGTCCCGCTCTACCTCCTCGATACCCATATCGACGAGAACCTTCCCGAAAACCGGAGCATCTCCCACCGCCTCTACTTAAAAGAACTCGAATGCCGGCTCAGGCAGGAGCTGGTGCTCGGTATCGGCGGGAGGAAGGTCCTCCATACGCTCGGCGTGGACTACTCGGCGATGCACTTAAACGAGGGCCACTCGGCGTTCGCCCTCCTTGAGAGGCTCCGGGAGCGGCTCGCGGCCGGGATGCCTCCTGATGAGGCGCGTGAGCGGATCCGGGGCACATCGGTCTTCACCACCCACACCCCCGTCCCGGCCGCCCACGACGTCTTCCCCGAAGACCTGATGGCAAAGTACTTCCGCGGTTACTGCCCGTCGCTGGGGCTCGACTGGGACGAGTTCATGGCGCTCGGGAAGGACCCGCACAACCCGGGCGCCGGTTTCAACATGACCGCGTTTGCGCTCCGGATGAGCCTCTTCCACAACGCCGTCTCGCAGAGGCACGGCGAGATCACCCGGGAGATGTGGCAGCCTCTCTGGCCGGACCTCCCTCCCGAAGAGGTGCCGATCGATGCCATCACCAACGGCGTCCATGTACCGACCTGGCTGAACCACCGGGTTGAGACACTCCTCGACCGGTACATGGACCCGATCTACCCAAACTGGCGCGAGGAGTATGATAACCCGATCGTCTGGGAGGTGGTCGACGAGATCCCGGACGATGAACTCTGGGACGAACACCAGTGGCTGAAGATGAAACTCTTCGCCCGGCTCCGGGAGCGCAAACGCCTGAAATGGGCGGGACACCGGGAAGAGCCTGCGAACCTGGCTGCCGAGGGGCTGATGCTCGATACCACGGCGCTGACGATCGGGTTTGCCCGCAGGTTCGCCGAGTACAAGCGGGCCGACCTCATCTTCGAGGACCTGGACCGGCTCGATGGAATCGTGAACAACCGCTGGAGACCGGTCCAGTTCATCTTCGCAGGGAAAGCGCATCCGGCCGATGAGAAGGGGAAGCATATCCTCCAGAAGATCTACCAGTACTCCCAGGACCCCAGGTTCGGGGGCCGGATATCCTTCATTGAGGACTACGACGAGCAGCTTGCACGTTACATGGTCCACGGCGTGGACGTCTGGATGAACACCCCGGTCCCGCTCATGGAGGCGAGCGGCACGAGCGGTATGAAGGCGGGGATGAACGGGGTGCTGAACCTCTCCGTCCTGGACGGCTGGTGGGTCGAGGGCTACAACGGCAGGAACGGGTGGGGTTTCGAGGGCCATGCCCCCTACACCGGGAACAACCGGGCTGATGCGAACACGCTCTACGACCTCATCGAGAACGAGGTCGCCCCGCTCTACTACTCGCGGACGATAGACAACGTCCCGCACAAGTGGGTCCGGATGATGAAGGAGTCGATAAAGAGCATCGCTCCCCAGTACTGCTCCCTCCGGATGCTCAAGGAATACATCACGAACTACTACCCCTCGGTCTGCATGTATGCGGCTGAGCCGGGGAGGCCGATGGCCGGTATTCAGGAAGTCTGCCCCACGGAACCCGGTTCCGGCAGTTTCATGGAGAAGTGAAGAGCTACGGTACGGTATGATATCCCGTCCGGCAGCGGTCAGGCCTGGAGAGGGCTACCCGGGGGTCTACGACCTGAACCGGGGTATCTTTTCGCGTGATGACGAGGTGGCGCTCGAAGGTCTCCACAGGGCAGCCATCTACCCGCCGGCGTTCGAACCCGGCAGCGGGGACCCGGAAGAATGACGGGAGGCTGGATCGCCGGGTGGCGGCGCATCGCCCCGGTAGCGGTGCTCTCGGTCGTGATCGCTATCATGCTCGGGGCGGCGCTCGCCATCGGTACGGGGGTGACCCCTGACTCCCCGCCGTTCACGCCGGCCGCCCTGCTCCTCCTCTTTGTGATCGGTTTCGTTGCCGGGGTCTTCGGCGGCCTCGTCGGCGTCGGCGGATCGACGATCATGCTCCCGATCATGTACTTCTACCTCGGGTTCCCGGAGCCCGTCGCCATCGGGACCGGGCTCTTTGTGGTCATATTCACGTCGCTCTCCGGCGCCGCCGGCCACCTGGTGCGGGGGAACCTGGACCGGCGGGTGGCAGCCTGGATCGCCGCCGGCGGCCTTATGGGGGTTCTCATCGGGTCCTGGCTCTTCTCCTTCCTCGTCGGCCACACCCGCCTGCTCGGCCTCATCCTGGGGCTGGCGTTCCTCGGCCCGTCCATCAGCATGATCCGCGAGGGGCTCCGGCCAGAGACCGGCCCGGAACCGGAGTGCATCGGGGGCACGCCCCCTGGTCACTTCCTCTTCGGCACCGGGGTCGGCATCCTGACCGGGGTCACCGGACTTGGGGGCGGCTACGCCCTCGTCCCGGGGCTGCTCTACATATTCGGCGCCCCGGTCTGCGTCACGATGGGGACGTCGCTTGCGTCCATGATCCCGATGGCGATCGTGGGCGGCGGGATCAAACTCGTGGAAGGCTACGTCGCCGTCGGGGCGGGACTGGTCCTCGCGGCCGGGTCGATCGCCGGTGCCCAGGTGGGGGCCGCGACGATCGGGCGGTTCCGGCCGGCTACCCTGAAGTTCATCTTCGGCCTCTACTTCCTCTACGCTGCAGCCCGGTTCATCGCCGAGTTCTTCAGTGTTGGGTTGCCGTGAGCCGTTTGCATACGTATTCCCCCGAAGTCCGCCCACCTGTACCGCACGGCATGTTTGAGAACCGCCGCCCGTACACCGCCAGCTCCCGCGAAACTCCCCTCCGCGCGATATCGCATCAACGTGAAGATATCCCGCGCGGCGCGGATCCGGTCGACCCGGTGGTGCGATTCATCCCCCCTGCCGGGGTTCTGGTGTCTACGGTGCACGCCGAAAGCCCGGTTGTTGTCAAGGTTTTTAGCGGGCAGCCGCCCATATCCTATTACCGATACGCGGTGGGACCCCGGAAATGGAGTGGAAGGATATCATCCCCGTTCTCGCGGGCGGTCTCGTGATCCTGGTCGTCGCCCTCGTAGTGAAACCCGCGCTCGTCGGGGAGCCTGCCGTCGCCACCCCCGGACCGGTCCTGCCCGCATACGTCCCGCCTGCTCCGCTGCCGGCGGCGACGCCCTTCCCGGAGGTCGGCGCGGCCCATACCCGGACGTTCCGCTGGACGGCCATCGACGGCGGCGTCCATACGACCGAGGTCAGGGTCCCGGAAGCGCTCTTCCTCGCCCATCGGGAGACGCCGCGGTTCGCTGACCGGCTCGCCTGGGGGCGGTACGCCCTTGCCGAAGAGGACCGGCCGATCCTTGCGGACCTCGCCCGCCGGATAGCCCCCGCCGACGGCAACCCGGAGGAGGAGTACTTCGGGCTGATGAACCTCATCTTCTTTGTCCAGCAGATCCCGTACGAACCCGACAACAGTACGGACTCCTACATCGAAGGAGCCCTCCCCCGCCACGCCCGGCCCGTAAAGGACGGCATCGAGTATCCGAAGTATCCCGCCGAGACGCTCGTCGATGGGAAAGGTGATTGCGAGGATTCCGCGATCCTGCTCGCAGGGCTCCTTGACGCTCTCGGCTACGATACGGTTCTGCTCCTGTACCCGGACCACATGGCTCTTGGCATCCGGATGGACGGGTTTCATCCCTATTATGCGAAATATACACCGAAGTACTTCGATTACGGCGGGAAGCACTACTACTACGTGGAAGGGACAACCTATTACGGGGGGAAGGTCTCGGCCGATTCCCCGGTGCTCAGGGGAAAGCCGTTTCCCATCGGGGATACGGAGGACGCTTCGTTTGGGAGCGTGAAGTCGGGAACACCGGAGATCGTCCCCCTCCACTCTATCCCCGCTCCTGCCGAGTACCGTATCCGCCCGGCCCGCCTGCCGGCGGGGGGAGCGTGAGGGTCATGGCTCTCGCGATCCCGAAGATACCGGATGTTTTGAGACTCCCAAAGATCGCCGTCGACCGCCGCAGGGCGCTCACCGCCGCCGGTGCGGTGGCTGCCGTGATAGCCGTCGCCTTCATCGGGTGGACGCTTCATGTCGGTTGGACCGAAGACCGGCAGGTTGCGGCGTTCGGCGGCCACGTGGCGGCGTCGGAGGCCGATCTTGCCCGGGTCTCCGCAAAGATCTCCTCCTGTATAAGTTCCCGCCCGGAATATCCATCGGTTGCCGAATCCGACACAGCCATGCGGGAGTTTGCGGCCATCGCGGAGTACGGCAGGGTGGTCACGGCCTACCACCGGCAGGTCATCGGGGCCGACGAGGTCCCTGAAGCGTATACGGGGGTGCAGTCGGCCTATATTCGGGCGCTCGACCACCTGAACCGCGCGTTCTCGCTCTGGTCGTCTGCCGCGGCCGCGTATGATGCGAAGGCGTATGCCGCGGCGAAAGACCACCTTGCCGGGGCCGACCGGGCGTGGAAGGACTACGTCGCCGCGATCGGCGATTACGACCGGGAACTCCGGATAGCAGAAGAAGGGGGAGAGATTCCTCCCGCCTAGACGAGATACTTCTCCGGGACGAGGACGGAGATCTCAAGCGACGTTAAGGACCCTGAACGGGCGATGAAGTAGTAGTCCCTGTAGCCCTCGAGGACGACGAACCGTTCCTTCTTCTCCCCGAACTTCCCGCCCGAGTACGGGAAGTCGTTTTGGGAGTAGCGGATGTCATCGATGACGACCCGGTTGGGGTCGGCCTTATCGCGGACCTCGATCGCGAGCCAGGGGTGATCGTTCGCCGGCGTTGCGCTCACGTTGAAGGCCCAGTAGGGGAAAGGGATGTAGTAGGTCTCGGTGGCAAGAACGCCGGGAGGGTTGTCGCTTGTCGCCGTCGCGTACTCGATCATGCCTTCGGCGACCCGGAGATCGTTTGGCTGTGCCGTCATCGCGATCGTGGGCGTCGGGGTCGGGATGCGGTAGGTCCCCGGGTCGACGAACCCTATGCTCTGCGGTGTCTTCTCCCCCCGGGCGGGCGCGGCCGGTGTGGGGGCGGTCCCCCCTCCTCCGAGCGCCTGCGGCTGCGCCGGAGACGGCGCCGGGGCGGGGGAGGCCGGCTGCGCCTCGCTGCTCTCCTCCGGCTCCGTGCAGCCGCAGGCGACGATGGCCGCCGCAAGAAGGATCAGGAGCAGGATATGACACCCTTGCATGGTGAGCTCTTGTTTAGCGGCGCTATTAGTAGTTACCCATCCTTACCGGCGCCCCTTCGCGGCAACGGGTTCTTCTGCGTGAGGTTCTATCGCTACCGGCACCAGTTACCTCTCGCGGTGCCGCGAAGAGTGCGAAGTTCGGTAAAAAAAGGATGTGTTCCGGGACGGGGGGGCGGTTCACGTCCCCTCGAGCGCCTCCATGGTAAGGCCCTTGAACGGCTCGCCCTCCCGCTCAAACACCTTCTGCACTTCGGCGATGCCTGCCGGGTCGCCGAGTTTCAGCAGGGCCGCGGCGGTCAGGGCCCGGCAGCACTCGGACCGGTGGCTCCCCTGGAGCACGGCGATCAGCGGCTCGACCGCCCGGGGGTCGCCGATCTCGGCAAGCGCCCAGATTGCCGGGTTTTTGATATCGTCGTCCGCGTCGCGCACGACCCCGATGAGCGGCTCCACCGCTTCAGCCCCGGCCCGGGCGAGCGCCATCGCCACGGTCCAGCGTGCATCGCTGTCGACGGCGAGCAGTGCCCGCACCAGCGGCCCGACCGCCGGCGCCCCGATGACCCCGAGGGCGCCGGTTGCCTGCAGGCTGGTGTAGGTGTCGGCGTTGAGCATGACGTGCATCAACTTCCGGACCTCTGCAGTACCTTCCCCCCGCACCTCTCTCCTCTCGATGGTCTTTTGCATCTCGTTCACCTCCTTGGACGGATGCAGGGTGTCTCCGGGGAACAATAAGCCTTTACGAACCAGAACTGCCGTGCGGTACTGTAGATCGGTACTGCCGGGCATAGGTTCTTATACCCCTGGGGGTGGCGGGCCGGTGCACCTCACCTCACCCGAACCGTCGCCTCTTGCGTTGATGCAAAGGCTGCGAAGATCCCCCGTTCCGCGTGCCGGTCACGGCTCATGCCTCCGGTGCCGCGGCTCTGGCCCCATGACCCGTCGCTACACCAGAACGCCTCGCATTTTCTCCGGTTCCGCCTGCTCCTTCGGGATAGGTGTCACCGCTATCATTATCCCGATCACCCTGCCGCCTTCGGAAACGATCGGCGTCCCGAGGAGGTCCGCCCGGAATCTCTCGCCGTTGTTCCGGAGGCCGGCAAGTTCGCCGTGCCAGGCTCCGCCGTCGAGGACCGTCCGGACGATCTCCCGGATCTCGTCCGGGCGCTCCCAGAACCGGGAGAAGTGCGACTCCTGCACCTCCTCTGCAGCCTGGTAGCCCCAGAGGGCGAGGTACGCGGCGTTCGCGTAGGTCACCACGCCGTCGGGGTCGAGGAGCGCGACCGCCCGCCGGGTGGAGGCTATCGCCCGGTCCCTGATGAGGAGTTCCTGCTCCCGCCGCCGCAGGTCGGCGATATCCGCGACGAGGAGGCGGTAGGCACGTGCCTCTTCGGTGATATCCTCGCAGGTGATATACTCCGTCCCTTCAGGGAGGGTGACGGCGCGGGAGAGGATCGTCTTCTTCGTCCCGTCCCGGTTCCGGATGGTGAACGTCCGGGGCCTGACCCGGCCCGGGACCGACCGCTCGAGATCCGAATGCCAGGCATCGATGACTTCCTGCCGGTAATCATCGTCGGGAAAGATCTGCCGGAGCCATTCGGCGGATGTAGTCGCAGTGTCCGGCTCGGAACCGAAGATCTCGACGAACCGCTGGTTGATATAGACAAACCGCCTGTCATGGTCGATGAGCGCGACCCCGAAGGGGGACGCATCGAGCATCCCGCGGAACCGCGCCTCGCTCAGCTGGAGCCGCTCTTCGGTCTCGCGCCGGGCGATGGCGATGGAGACCTGCCGGAGGAACGACTCGATCGTCTCCCGGTTCTCGACCTCCCTTCCCGGAGGAAGGAAGATGCCTGCAGTCCCGTAGAGGCGGTCCCGCCAGACCAGCCCCGTGAGGCAGAGCCTCACGATATCGAACCGTTCGAGGATCGCCTCGCAGGTCTCTTCCGGGATCGCCCGAAAGCAGACATCATAGAGCGACCATGGGGATGGTTCGGGATGGAGGACGAAATCCTGGAGGCCGCGCAGCGAGAGGGGGGTCTGGTGATAGGGGGCGTCGAAGACCCGGGTGGCCGGGAGGACCAGGCCCACAGGGTCCCGTCCGATAAGTTCCGTGAGCCCCTCACGGAACCTCTCGCCCGCGATCGCCCGGATGGCGAACCGGTGTTCGGCCTCGTTGTAGGAGAAGATGTAGGCGTACGCTCCCGGAACGAGTTCCAGGAGCCGGTCGATGGTGTACTGGTAGATGTCCTCCACCGGCTGGAGATCGACGAGGTCGATCGCGGTCCGGGAGAGGAACATGGTGTTGTTGAGGTGCCGCTTCTGCTCGGTGATATCCTCGAGCACGATCGTGCTCCCCTTCCCCCCGTCCTCAAACGTCGTCGGGATCGCCTGCATATGATAGAAGGACTCGCTGCCGTCGTCCCGCAGGTGGGGGATCTCGGCGATCACCTGCTCCCGTTCGAGGTTCTCGACGACGGCGAGGCCCTCCGGCGAGGAGACGACCGGGAGGGCTGTTTCCCGGAGATTCCGGCCCACGAGTTCCTCTTTGGCGCGCCCAAACCGTTTGAGGCACTGGTCGTTCGCCTGGATGATCGTGAGGTCGGCATCAAGGACCAGGATCAGGTTCTTCGTGAAACAGAGAAACGCCGAGAGGGGGACACGCTGCGCGATGGAGTAGACCTTGGCGTTGCCGACGAGCCGGGCCTCGACCTGGCCCGACGCCTGCATCACCTCGAGGTGTTTTGAGACCGAGTTCCGGTTTGCCTTGAGGGCCTTCGCGATCTCGGTGATCGTCAGGCCCTTCGGCCGGAATTTGAGGGTCCGCAGGATTCTCCCCGGGATGTCCTGCTCCGGCTGCATATGGGATCGGTGCTTTACTCGCCAGAACACTATATAAATCTTTCCCCATCGCGACTGAACCGCACCCCCCGGGGATCGGGCGCCTCTTCCCGGGTGCGGGGCGTGCTTCCGGGAATGGGAAGGCCGTTGATGTGCCGGCAGGGCCGGGCGGGGCCCACGGCTTTATCTCTGCGGGGTTGAAGGGGCAGAGCGGGAAGACCCCCTGCGCAAGCTGGGGGATGGGAGCGGAGCCCCTTCGCCCTGCGATCCTCGTGTCCTCTGATCCCATATCTCTATGACAAATGACAGCGCATACTCATGCGAGAGTCCGCAGGAGAGTATTCAGATGCACCTTGCCACC
>Ga0208041_1001940_pt1 | contig 11983 bp, 9 predicted proteins | sample AD_SCU002_MetaG_FD_184453 | JGI IMG/M metagenome (GOLD analysis project Ga0208041, IMG submission 184453) | Active sludge microbial communities of municipal wastewater-treating anaerobic digesters from China - AD_SCU002_MetaG (SPAdes) (version 2) | ecosystem: Engineered > Bioreactor > Anaerobic >...
GCTTGGGGAGGACCGGGGTGTCGCCGTAGACCGAGGAGGACGATGCGGCAACCACGGCGGGCACCCCGCAGTCCTTCGCCGCGACGAGCACGTCGAGCGTGCCGGTCACGTTCGCCTCGTTCGAGGCGAGGGGATCCTTCACCGACCGGGGCACGGAGGGGATGGCCGCCTGGTGGAAAATTCCGGCCGCGCCGGGAAAGACCTCCATCAGGAGGTCGAGATCGGTGATGCTCCCTTCGACGAACGTCACCCGGGGGTGGTCCCGGAGGTGCTCGATGTTCACCCGCCTGCCGGTGGCGAGGTTGTCGATGATGACGACGTCGTGGTGCTGTGCCAGGGTGTCGGCAAGGTTCGAGCCGATGAAGCCGGCCCCGCCGGTGACGATGTAGCGCATGAAGAATATTATGTGGGTGGGCTGGTTTAGCAGTTTCTGAATGGTGTTATGACGTGATTACGGGCGCTCTTGTGGGATAGCAACGATAAAGTTAGAAAATTTGATTAAACCTATGTCAGGAAATGCCCGTCCTTATCCCATCATACGCGAAGCACTCCGCTTCGCCATGTTCCCCGGCTCCTCGTCCTCCCCTCTTACACCGAAGGGCTCCCGAACATCATGCTCGAAGCCATGGCCTGTGGGACACAGGTGCTCGCGACGCCGGTCGGAGTGATACCGGATGTTATAATAGACGGGAAGACCGGATTTATTATGGGGAATAATTCCCCGGAGTGCATTGCGGAGAACGTGATCCGGGTGCTGAGTTCTCCGGACCTGGAACGGATCGCGGAGGACGGGAGGCGGTTTGTGGAGGAGAACTTTACGTTTGAAAAGACGGTGGAGAACTGGAAGAGGATTCTTCAGGGCATTGAGTAGTTATGTTCAGTCCTAGTGCGATCCAGAGGCAGCGCTTCCAGAAGGTCGCCCTGATCATTTTATTTCTCCTTCTAAGCGTAGCACTCATTATCACCTGGAATACACCTGCCACCGGCTATGAGGCCTCCATCTATCGGTCGACGCCGCTGATACTCTGGGTGAGCTTGATCGCCTCGGTAATCGTTGGGATTGCACTTGTTGTTGTAGCGATAGCGAAGGATGAATTAGAGCAGAATTTCCTCTGGAAGATAGGGTTTCTGCTAGTATTCATGTGTTACACTATCTGCCTGGCCCTCTTTATCATCCGTGGCTACTACATGTGGTGCATGACTGGAGATCCAGCCAGTCATATCGGGTGGATTAAAGAAACAATCAATGCAGGCCATGTTCCAACCTCGATAATTTATCCGATCACTCATATTTGCCTATCTGAGCTCGTCTTTTTTACCGGTCTCGATCTGGTCATTTTGCATAAAATAGTACCGCTCACCTTTGGATTGCTCTGTGTCCTCTTTATGTATGTTCTAGCTAAAGCCTTATTTGCGAATTATGGTGGTGCTTTACTTGCTGGAGTTGTCAGTTGTTGTTTGACGTTTGGGTGGTATCATAATCTAACACCGAATGGACTTTCTAATATGTTAATTCCTTTTGCGTTATTTTTAATTATTAAATTTCTTCAAAAGAGGGAGTGGGCATGGGCCATCCCATTATCTGCTATCATCATTCTCTATCCTGTTTTTCATGTCCTTCCAGCCATTGTCCTGGGGTTGGTGCTCCTCACACTTTGGATTCCTGCTAAATTAACGGAAGCGATTCAAAATCTACGCGAAAAGAAGGTACATATCTTAAAATATAACAGTGAAGATTTGCGGCTGGCATTTCCTTTTCTGTTACTATTAAGCTGGTTCATCTTTTGGATCTCTTCCTTCCAGGTTTTTGGATACACTATTAAAGATATATATGATACCGTCGCTTTAGAGGAAAAAGAGACAAAAGGTGCAGCTTTCCTGGATCAGATCTCTTATGCACAGAATTATGGGTACAGTGTTATCGAACAAGCCCTTAAGGTGTACGGTGTACAAGCGCTTCTTGTTCTTCTCTCATTATTGGCTCTGCTGTTGTTATGGAGAGAATTCACTGCTAGAGGTCAAAATAAATCTCTTTTCTCGTTCTACGGTCCATTCTTTGCGATTTCATTTATGATGGGTATCCTCTTTATCTTCAACCTGCCGTTTGGACCGTTTAGATTTATGATATATATATCAATGCTGGGAACATTATTCGCAGCGTATTTCCTCTCGTATTTCTTAGTAGATAGACGATCGGGGAATAACCCATTATTACAAAAAACCAGTTTAAAAGCACCATGTGTAACTGTGGTGATTACCCTCCTGTTTCTTGCTAGTACGCTTATTCTCTATCCATCACCATATAATCTGGGGACGAGTTACCACACAACACAATCTGAGGTTATGGGGATGACGTTCTTTTACGATCATCGTGATGTGAACGTACCTGTGACAGGGATTACAGTTGCTCCAGGAAGGTTTTCTCATGCGTTTCTAACCCCTGAAGAGCAATCTGTTCAACGACTTCCTATGTATCTTGAAGATCGGATTGTTCCATGGCACTTCGGATACGATAGACATCATACGTTAGCAGCTCATTATACCGATGAGATGAATCTGATTCTAACCCAAAGAGATAGACAGATATATCTGGATATATTCCCCGATATGGCGAAATTTCGATTTACTGAACAGGATTTTGAGCAACTGGATTATGATCCCGGTATAAGTTTCCTGTATTCAAATGGAGATTTTGACCTCCAGAAAGTTACTACTGTGGTTCAAGGTGGTCTTATTGAGTAAGGTTCTTGTCATTACTTATTGCTTCCCTCCCATGCCTGAGATCGGTGGAATTCGTTTATATGGGCTTGCGAAGTATCTCCCTGAGTGCGGCTGGAAACCCATCATATTGACGCCATTCTTACCCGGGGAGCCGGATTCACGATTCCGGGTAATTCAGACTCCTTATGATGACGTGATTGCGCTCTGGAAGAAACGCATGGGGCTAAATACAGAAAGATCGTTAAATGCTCAATTCGGTGTCTCCAGGGCGAAAAATCAGCTTTCGATCGTAGATCGGCTTGTTTATCTCCCGCAGGAAATAATCACCTATCCGGATCCTATGAGGGGTTGGTATAAGCATGCAATCCAGGCAGGAGACAGACTTCTCCAGGGTGAGCAGATCGATGCAATTCTCAGCTCATCGTACCCTATAACGTGCCACCTAATTGCCAAGACTCTCGCGGAGAAGTACCAGATTCCCTGGATTGCGGATCTCCGCGATCTCTGGACACAGAATCCTTACTCCAACCACTGTGCACCCCGGAGGTTTGCTGAAAGGAACCTGGAACTCCAGACACTTGGCAAAGCGAGTGCACTGGTGACAGTATCCGAGCCTCTGGCAGACGACCTGAGCCACCTGCATGCCCATAAGCCGGTGTATGTTATCACCAACGGATTTGATCCGGAGGATGCACATTTTGACCGCCCAAAGTTAACAGATAAATTCACCATAACCTATACCGGGGTGCTTTATGACGGAAAACGGGATCCTGTGATGCTCTTTGAGGCTCTGAAGAATCTAATAAGAGATGGTGTTATCGACCCGGATCGCGTTGAGGTTCGGTTCTACGGCTCCCAGGATTCCTGGTTATTCAACGAGATCAAGGGCGCCGGTCTGGAAGGCGTTGTCAAGATCCTGGGGTTTGTTCCGAGAAGCGTGGCACTCGAAAAGCAGCGTGAGTCACAACTCTTACTGTTGCTCTTATGGAACAACCCAAAGGAGAAGGGGGTCTACACTGGGAAGGTCTTCGAGTACCTTGCCGCCGGGAGGCCGATCATCGCGCTAGGTGGTCCGGAAGAGAGTGTTGTGAAGGATTTGCTTAACGAGACACAGGCTGGATATTACATATCATCGTTGGAGGACCTGGAGTTTGTCTTATCCAGGTACTATTCGGAGTACCTAAGAACCGGAGCAATACCGCGCACCAAAGAGAGCGCAATCATGAAATATAGCCATCAAGAGATGGCGAAGAAATTTGCTGACCTTCTCGATAAGGTCCAAGCCGAGGCACCCGAGCATTCCGCACCCGTAGCTGCACGTAGCGATTCAGGGCAGGAATTCACTCAATAACAATAAACTCCTAAATATTACAACATCTTGGGGTTGCAGGGAAAGATAACCGGTGAAGCTTTTTTCTGGAACATTCTCTTATTTTGAGATCACACTGCCCCTGTCTCACTTTCATCTGCTGGAAATGAGTGCCCACTTTTGTCTCTCTTCTGAAACAACTGTTGAATAACTTGAATGTGCTTCGCTATGAGTTTGGTTCCACCATTATGCTCTGAGATGGGGTGGAAGCGGTTAGCCCCCTCCGTCAGAGATCTTTTAGAGGATCCTAACAAAAATTGTTCCGGGCATAGATCTCCCTTAAGTAGTCATAACCTGCGGTCAGGTAGGAGTTACAAATTCTGTCCGCTTTCTCTTTTTGACCAAAGAGATAGAGAACATCTACAATTTGTCGCAGTATGTTTTTCTTATAGGAGAAGTGATTTCCTGCATCTGAATTAATCAGGATCAATTCTGCGACCCTCTCAGGCGTTTTTACAGCATGTTCCAGGAGATAATCAAAAAAGTGCAGACCACTCCTACCATATCGTACGTGGGCAGCGGAGATCCCCAACCACTCATACATCTCATTGTCTATCTCATCAAACACCGAGACCCAGTCAAACAGCCCTGCCAGGATCTTTTGCTTATCTGCATCAATCTCCCCGGTTGCATAGTGGCTTATGAGCCTCCCCCAGAGCGCCTTTACCTTCTCTTTCATCTCTGCGCGTAACGATCCCTGCCTATTGAAATACAGGATCGCCTCGATTATAGAGGATATCTGCTTCGGGTTCCCATACTCGATCACTTCCGATATCAGTCTCCTGGAGCCGGCTACATCCTCTTCTCCGTTGAGATATCCTCTGCAGATCTCCGCAATGAGGGATCTTTGTACCTCAGACTCATCATCGAAGGCTCCTATGGCTTTAGAATAATCCCCATGATCCCGGAGAAGCCGATAACACATCCTATCTCCCCTGGTATATCTTATGTATCCCGTAAATGCAGATCTCCAGTGGTCTTCGTTATCGTGGGGGAATATCTCATCTAAGTTTTCTGTCACCCACCCTTCGTCCAGATAGTAGAGGCTCGATAGAGATGCCCCCAGCACACCCGAGAACTCGATGGTCCTCTCGGATGGCTGGTTGAGCCGTTTACTGAACTGATCCTTGATACACCTAACCCAGCGATGCCCTGACCCCCTCTCGCTTATCGGAGCAACATCTACCGAATAGGAGATCATTGTCAGGAAGACCGAGAATTGCGGTGTTACTATCCATGGTGTAGTAATGTCGCCTGCGTCTTTGAGCTGGGAGGTCGCCCCATCTGCCAGGATCGTGAGGATCCTCTCGGTCTTTGAGCGCAACTCCGGTTTGGAAATATATTCATCATGGCTTGCGCCTTCACTGATCAGGGTCCCAATCTCTATCACCACCTCTGGGTCGAGGCTATATCTTGCACCTCTGGTCCCTTCATTCCAGAACTCTTCGGATTCGACAAGATACAGGATATAGTCGAGGATCAAACCCCAATCCAGGGTGGAACCACCGTCCCCGGCGTTGGTGAACCCTTGCAGGAGGGCGCTCAGATGCATCGATGGCAATTCCGGGCGCTGCTTGAGGATGCCATAGAATTTGTCCGGGGCTGTTGCAACGCAGTCGCTAAATACACGTGCGAGACCTCTGCTTGAGAACCCTTCGAATCCTGGTTTTTCCGTGTATGAACAGAGATATTCAACAATCCCGGAGGTTGACATCCCGAGGAGCTCTTCTTTCTTAACGGGGCTAAAATCTCCAATAAAGGAGACAGTTGCTGGACCACTCTCCTGAACACGCACTTCCATCGGGCAAATTTTCTCGTATTCGTCGTAGAGTTTACGAACCCGCGGATCTCCAGTTGCTGCTATGGTCGAGAGCCACCACTTTCTCGCACACGCGGTGTGAAGTTCCCTTTGAGCGGGATCGATGTGATCTGGCGCTGATTTTTCGTCTATCCAGCGTACGGCCCGGGTTATCTCCTCTTGAGAAAAGGAAACGCAGCGGGCTTTGAACAACTCGCTTACTTCATGATCCAATTGGTATTTAACAATCGGATTGTAGTCTAAACTCCAGAATATTTCTTTCAGCGTATCATAGTGATAGTTGATCGTGTGTATAGCGATTCTGTTGAATACAGGATGTTCTTCGTAGATCAGCTCCTCTACTATCCCTCGCAGCAATTCCGGATCTGAGTTCTCGAATATGGTTCTTATGAACCCGATGATCCAGACATCAAATCTATCATGAAATCCTTCTTTTTCAATCGCTGGTATCCATACGTGATTAAATTGGTTGCTGTCCTGTGTTGTGATCTGATGGATCCTCCTGAGGGCTACTTCTGCTGCTTCGTAGCCGCAGATATCTGCAATCTCTTTAGTTCTGCCTTTGAGAATTTCATTTATCCAGTAGGGCTCGATCCGTGAGGTATACTCCTCAAACACCATCTCATCTGCCTGATGATGATACTCAAAGATTATCTCGATCAACTTCAGGAGATGCTCCTTCTCTCTCTCTGCTATGAACCGGGGAAGCGCTACCTCCTCTATCGCTGTTGCAATGTGTATCGTCTCCCAGGCCGTCTTCAATGCAATCCTGATAAATTCGTAGTGTGCGTTCGTAATCGTATCAAGAGGCAACGAGAATATCACCTTCGCCATGCTTGCATCGGTGTGGTGATTATCGATCCTCTCGCCCGCCTCGGTTCTATAACAGATTATATTCTCAAGGATCTTCAGGATTAACTGAGTGATCTCCTCTGATGGCACCATCAGGTTCCGGGCCGCCACGTTCTCCAGAAATCCAAGTACCTCCCAGTAGGGGATGCTGTAATAGCCCATCTTATCTTTGACCCTCTGGGGGCGGGGGTTCTGTTCGGGGTCCAGATATCCACGGTTGTAGAGCACCTCCAACCAGGGTTGTGGGTTGGCGGTAGATTCCAGGAGTCTGAACAGGTGTCTTCTCTGTGGAGCATCGTTTTTGATGATCTGCAGAGCATCTTCAATCTTCTCGGCAGTGGGGCTTTCGACGCACTCTTTAAGATCGCTGAAGGACTCGTGCAGATATACCGTTGTCTGGTTTATCTCTCGATTCCAAGCCTGGATCACGTCGTACAGTTTCCCGTAGGCGGCATTTTCGGCGTAGGGGATGACGTTGATTCCCATCGAGTTATAGTAGTGCTCTTCAAATTTGAGCGTCCTCCCTTCTCCGGGCTTGAAAGATTTGAGGATGTAGTGTTTCAGTTCGAGTTTGTCGCCGGACCTGTATTTGCCCACAATAAAGTCAAGCAACTCAAACTCTTCCAAGCCATACCCAACGAACAGGACCGTATACTTCGCAAAGATGGACGTTAAGAAATTCTTGAACTCCTGTGTATTATATCGTGTCAGGTACTGAGGGATGGTGAGTACCATCGACGCAGGGTCTGACAATTTCCCATGGATGTGGTAGAGCTTGTTCCGGTCCAGTTCTTTTGTAAAATCTTCGGCCTGGTACGCAATTTTTGGTGGTGTGAACTTGATGTCGAAGTGCTCGTCCATGTTCGTGGTGATAAAAAGTGCTCGAAAGCCCGGGAGTTCATTGTAGATGTTCCTTGTTTTGAGTTTATCTGGATCTACCTTGAGTGATTCCTCAATCTCATCGAAAAATGCTGCTTCGCACCCACTTTCATCGAGTATTTGTTTACAGATGGTTATTTTCTTCTTATTGTCATAACCCCTAAGCACATCAGCGTTCTTCTCCACCAGGCATGGTGAGCCGTTGCTATTTCTGGTCCTGATGCAACGGTTAATGAGGCGCTCACTGAGGTCATTCCATCCATCACACCCCAGTGTCTTCGATACCCCGGCACCTATAAACACAGCCAGGGTATTCCTGTTAACTGCCTCTACGATTTGATCTGGTATATCCGGGACCTGTTGTATCTTCCCTATGGCCATAATCCTCTTGATTTATTCAGTTTGGGCACATTCAATCCTGTTGGTTCTCCAGGAGCTCGTATATCCTCCCCCTCACCTCGTCCTGCCTTTCCCAGTCCGCACACGCATCCATACCCTCGATGATCTTCTTCAACCGATCTGCGCACCTATCCTGATTCGCAACGCCCGCGATCAGATTGTTCTGGTTATCGAAGGGATCCGGTATTACCCCTCCCCGGAACGCTTTGATGAGATTCTTGAGCACCACTCTGAAGTCTGGATAGAGATCACCGTACCAGTAGTTCCCATCCGCATACTCGACGATCGCCGATTCAATCGCAAAGGAGGAGACACTGAAGTTATACGTGTCCCTGATGCGCTTGCACAACCGGATGACGTTTCTGAAGTTCTTCTTGTTGTATGCCACTTCCTTGAGGCGTTCTATATCCCTGTGCGGCGTCGTCAGGATCCATCCGTTTCCCCGGTCCCCCCTCGGGATGTTGTAGAAGGTCTCACCGCTGGAGTTATGCCTGAACACTCCTGCCGGGACCAGGTCAAGTTTCAGGTCCTTTGACTTAATCGTTGCCGTGATAGTCTGGCCGTTCCGCACGGGCGCTTCGACTCCATATTTGCCCGTTGCAGATTCAACGACATCTTTGAGCCAGTTCAGTAATTTTGTCGGGCTTACCCCGGAGCCGTCGGATTTCTTGTATTCTTCATTGTACTTGGGGTTTGGATTGGCACGCCCGAGCCCGCTCCCGATACCAATGCCGTTCTGTGAGAATATGCCGTGGTTTGAATCGAGGATCACCAGAATGTCAAACTCGTCCACCGCCGCCACTTTGGTGCCCTTAAAGTAACTCCCGAAATTGAGAGTGTTTCGTTCCGGGTAAAGCGCCGGCTCTCCGGTGCGCCCGTTGATCTCCTGTTTTACCAGGTCTATGAACCATTCTCGGCTCCTGACAGCGGACGATATGTCACTCTGGGGCAGTTTGATGACTTCGCCGATATACCAGTTCAACGCTTGTGATACGTCTCCCATTTACTCCTCTTGGTACTCTTCGGAGGAGTACCTCTCCTCGCCCCCCTCAATCCCCTTACGGGCCTTTTCGTAGTCATCCTGGTTTGTGGAGAGGGAGACGGCGCTTTCTGTAATTTGTTCATATTCGCGGGCAAGGGCCTCGAACCGTTCCCTGAGTTCGTCTGCAGGCAGGATCCCATCCTAGTGGTATGCTTTCACCCTGGAGCATGCCTTGACGATATACAGGTACTTTGTCGCGACCATCCTGTGCTGTTCCACCGCGCGCGAGTAGTTGAAGAACGACTGCACAACTGCAAGCACGGTGGCAATGAGACCGACTACACCGATCATCATGCCAAAGGTGCGGATATCTGAAATGATCATGTAGACCCGGTTTGACCCGATAACTGCGTTCGCCACAATGAGGAAGATTCCGATGTAGGTGTTGTATCGCTCCTTCCGGTCGGCTGCATTGAAGTGCTTCTTCTTGCCGTAGAGGGCGTCTATCCTCAGGCGCTCAACCGCACGAATAGTGTGGTCCTCGCCCATTGTATGGGGTTTGGGGCGGCGGATACCTTAACATTTGCTTTTGGTCCTGCGATTAGAATGGGTATTAATCATTTTACTTGTAAATTTTGGCCGCTTCTAATCTCTTGTCCCAGGATATTCTCCTTTCCATACCCCAGCATTCGGGAGAGCGACTTGAGGCAACCACCCCTGTCATGCCCATCCCCGTATGAACGCTCTCAATTTTCATCAATTCACATGCAACGTCCCGCACCAGAATGGATACCTAGTTAACTCCCTCTCACCTAAAAGTAACATATTCCGATGCCCAGCCCAGAGCCCACCCGATCATCCTCCTTCGCCGCCGACGTCCTCAAACTCGTCACCGGCACTGCCATCACCCAGGTCATCACCATCCTGGCCGCTCCGGTCATCACCCGCCTCTACGGTCCGGAGGCCTTCGGGTTCCTCGCGCTCTTTGCCTCGATCACCAGCATCCTCGGGGTCAATCGCCTGCACGGCGCTTATGAACTCGCGATCATGCTCCCGAAGACCGACGAGTAGGCCGCAAACCTGCTGGGCCTCTGCCTCCTCTGTGCGGCGGTGGTCAGCGGGCTGACTATACCGACCCTGTACTTCGGGGGCGATGCCCTCCTCTCCCTCCTCAGGGCACCCGGGCTTGCCCCCTACCTTATCTTGGTCCCAGTGTTTGTCTTCATCAGCGGGGTCTTCCTCGCGCTGAACTACTGGAATTCGCGCACCCGGCATTTTGGGCGACTCTCGGTTGCCCGGGTCACCAGTTCGCTTGCTACAACTGGCACACAGCTGGGAGCGGGGAATGCTTGGTATACGGGGGGAGCCTCATCGGTGCTAACTTGGTAGATGTTTCTGTTTTCACCTCGATCTTGACTAGATACAGAAATATTGCCAAATGTACAAAACAAAATCTATATCTGAATGATGCCAAAATATTAACGCAATGATTTCCGAGCCAACATCATCGTTGATCCGGAATGCTCCAGATGTGGGATTATTTTTAGATGTAGGATGTGGGGAATGCAATTATACTAATATCCTCAGGAGCGAGACTAGGAAAATAATTTCTCTTGATATACAAAAACCACAAAATCCTCTCTCAAGTGAGAATACATTTGTGCTAGGCTCCGTTGAAAACCTGCCCTTCAAGGAGAACTCATTTGATTTCATATACTGTTTATCGGTCATACAATTTATCGAGGATGATCGAACTGCGATCGAGGAAGTATTTAGGATATTAAAACCTGGAGGGAGATTCTACTTTACAGTTCCTACTCGAAGATCTGTATTCAGAGTGATAAGAGACCTTGAGATCCATTTTGGGACATATAAATATCCGCAATTTAATGTTGAGCATCACCATTACTATGCCAAAAGAGACATCGAGACGTTGATTCGGGATCTTTTCCAGATAGAGAGTGTCTCAGGATATGGATATAATTTCATTCCGCGGTTGCTTAACTTTCTGTTAGACCTCTCAAAAATGAGAGAAAATGTAGCAGCACTATACCATTCTGTTTCTTACCGGGAGAAAGGTACGATATCTCATCATAATCGCGACACCTATACCGGGGTTCCCGCGGATAAGCCCCGGGATAAAAACAAAACCGCCGGGCGATTTCGGCCATTGCTTTGGCCAATCTATGGACTTGCATATCATTACATCATAGTGTTAAAAAAGGAGTAAGTTATGAAGAAGTTTCTGATAACTGGAGCATCTGTTCGGAGTAAAGGCGCAGAAGCCATGGTCTTCGAGACCTATAAGAAAATTATGGAGATCGATCCGGATAATAAAGTCTCGCTACTATCCACGAACCCTGAGTACGATATTTCATTCATAAACAAGGTATCTGAACCAATTGATATCGATGTCCTTGACGGCCTGTCACCAGGGTTTGTAAAAAATCGATACCTTAACTTTGGTGTGACCAAACTAATCAAAGTTCGGGATCTGTTATCTATGGTTCTAAATCGAGTGTTTTTGCGCCACTCGAACTGGCAAATAGGATATAAGTCTCCCCAATTTAAGCACATTGCTGCTTGCGATTGCGTCCTTCAGATTGCCGGGATCTCTTTCTCCAAGGATTTTGGAAGATTCTCAGCGTTTGGGTGGGCAGAGCAGATGTTAATAGCAAGGATCATGGGGAAAAAATACTTTTGTATGCCACAGTCAATGGGCCCATCAGATGATTGGTTTATTAACCGCTGTGCGAAATGTGGCTTAAATAACGTTGCTTATATCATGCCTCGTGGAGAGAGATCGATTGAATATCTCAAAAAATTAGATCTTCGGAACTCTCGTGTTCAGTTTGTACCGGATCTGGCCTTTGCGTTTGATAACCCTTGCGAGGAAGAGGATCAGAAAATATACTCCCGATATGGCCTCGATCCTGCCAAAAAATACGTTGCTGTGGTATTT
>Ga0208041_1001945_pt1 | contig 11967 bp, 10 predicted proteins | sample AD_SCU002_MetaG_FD_184453 | JGI IMG/M metagenome (GOLD analysis project Ga0208041, IMG submission 184453) | Active sludge microbial communities of municipal wastewater-treating anaerobic digesters from China - AD_SCU002_MetaG (SPAdes) (version 2) | ecosystem: Engineered > Bioreactor > Anaerobic...
TATGATACAAAATATGGCAGCAAACGATTTTCCGAGTATAAAATTTGAACAAAGTTTACGGATTGTTATGTTTAAGGCAAGGGAAAATTCGTAATTCACGACACGGATGTCGTGAGCCGTCACCTGAATCATGGATGATGAATGTGACGGGTAGAATTTTTCTGTAGACTTAAACACTACAATCCGTTGCTGAAGTGAATATTATACATGGAAATCGCTTCTTGCCATATTTTCCCTCAAATATAGAAAATGTACCCATGCACATATGCATATTTTTTGCATATGATTATGCCCCGAAAGAAATCAGTTATGAGGAATTTATTGAAAGATACGAAAAGACTGAGGAGAGGCTTGAATACATTGATAGCAGAGTTTACGCCATGGGTTCACCGAATCATACTCATCAATCGATTGTAGGATATCTGTTCAATAGTTTTTATACTTTCTTTAATGGAAAGGAATGCAAGCCCTTTGTAGCCCCATATGATATTCATTTCGAAAATTCCCATAATAAAGCATGTGTTCAGCCGGATATATTTGTTATGTGCGATAAAGAAAATCTTAGGGATGGGAAGTATTATGGTGTACCTGCTCTGGTTGTAGAAGTTTTATCCCCGGCATCATGTACCAAAGACACTATGACCAAGTTGAATTTATATTGGCGTGAAGGGGTCAGTGAGTACCTTCTTGTGGAACCGAGAGAACAAATAGTTTATTATTGGTATTTCAGAGAAAAGGAATTAATAATTCAAAAGACATTAGGCGTTGAACATGTCCTTAAATCAAATATGTTCAGCGGTCTGGAAATAAAGATCAGCGAAATATTCCAAAGTATATATTGAAAAGTATTCGAAAGGATGTAGCGAGGAAATGGAACAGAAAAATGAATCAGGACAGAAGGATTTTATTATATTGGATAAGAAAGACAATGTTGCTGTAGCACTTAAAGATATGGATATTGGCGATATAATTTCGGTCGCTGGTGATGCAGCCATGGATATTAGTGACACAATTGAGGATATTAATGATACGACTGTATGTGACGGAAAAGCAGAAAGAATAAAAGCAGGGCACAAAGTTGCAATTAGAGATATCCCAAAAGGAGAGAATATAATAAAGTATGGTTATCCTATTGGACATGCAACATGCCATATAAGTGCCGGTCAATGGGTTCATACTCATAACGCAAGAACAAACCTGCACGGGATTTTGGAATATACTTATAAGTGCAACACAGATTGCAACATAGATTGCAAAACATTAGTCAACTCAGGTGATACAGGTGATAAAGCATTTAGCAGCCCGGACGACAACAAGGCAAACCCATTCACTTTCAAGGGCTATTTAAGAGAAGATGGGAATGTGGGTACCAGAAATGAAATTTGGATAATAAATACTGTGGGCTGTGTAAATAAAACAGCCGAAATATTAGCCAGAGAAGCAAATAGAATCTTCTCAAATAAGATTGGGCAAAATTTTGATGGAATTTTTGCATTTCCCCATCCTTACGGGTGTTCACAGCTAGGGGAGGATCATTTCACTACTCAAAAACTTTTGTCAGCTTTGGCTAAACATCCTAACGCAGCAGGCATATTAGTACTGGGACTTGGATGCGAAAATAATAACATAGATGAATTCAAAAAAATTCTTGACGAAAAAAATAAAGATAGAATCAGGTTCCTGTCAACCCAGGATTGTGAGGACGAAGTCAGCTCAGGAATCAAGCTTATCGCAGAATTAATAGATTATACCGCCCCTTTTCAGAGGCAGAATTGCCCGATTTCGAAATTGACTATTGGCTTCAAGTGCGGAGGCTCTGACGCTTTTTCAGGAATAACTGCAAATCCTTTATGTGGAGAATTTTCTGATATTATTTTAGAGCAGGGGGGTACAACAATACTTACGGAAGTGCCTGAAATGTTCGGTGCTGAAACCATATTAATGGATAGGTGCGTAAATAAGGACGTTTTTAATAAAACTGTAGAAATGATTAATGGATTTAAAGAGTATTTTATAAGACATAACCAGACGATATATGAAAACCCTTCTCCTGGAAATAAAGAAGGTGGAATATCAACTCTTGAAGAAAAATCTCTAGGATGCATTTTAAAAGGCGGGTCAGGTGCTGTTGCGGATGTATTAAAATATGCTGACAAAGTGAAAAAGACAGGGCTTAATCTTCTTGAAGGCCCCGGGAATGATGCCGTATCAATTACAGCTTTAACTGCAGCAGGTGCTAATCTGATTATTTTCACTACCGGCAGGGGGACACCCCTTGGAGCACCTGTTCCTACGATAAAAGTATCTACAACAACTGACCTCTATAATAGAAAAGGTGCATGGATTGACTATAACGCAGGTCAATTACTGGAATGCAAGAGCATTAAATCAGTGGCAAATGATTTTTTCTCATTTATTATTTCTGTTGCTTCAGGGGAGATAAAAACAAAAAATGAGATAAATTGCTATAGAGAAATTGCAATTTTTAAAGATGGAATTACATTATAGACTAATATCGGGACAAGCTTCATTTGCCTTTTGTACCGAAATCTGAGCTAATGCAGTAGAATCATTTTTTATGTTTTCAACCTTGCTAATGCCTGTCAAGGTATATTTTTTTAAAATATACCTTGACAGGCGAAGTATATATTATTATAATCTATATTAGAAAGTGTGGTGATAATAATATGTCAATTGCATCGGATATGATACGAGGGCATACTGAAACGATAATTTTAAGGCATTTGCTCCCAAATGATAGTTACGGCTATGAAATAAATAAATGCGTACAAGAAAAAACAGACAATCAATATGAATTAAAAGAAGCTACTCTTTATTCTGCATTTCGCAGACTGGAGCAATCAGGGTATATCATATCCTATTGGGGCGATGAAACAACAGGAGCAAGGAGGAGATATTACTCCATTACGGCTGAAGGCAGAGTATACTATGAAAGATGTGTTGAAGAATGGAAAAATGTAAAAACATTAATTGACAAACTAATACAATAATTACAATAAGCATAATTAATGTAATAAGTGTAATAAGAATCCTTTGAAAAATTATATGCATAAGAATACAGCATTAACCAGCGTATAAGGACATAAAACATAATATGCAAGTGTTTATAAATTAAAAAAATGATAAAATGGGGGAATTATAATGATCAATAAAATTCGTGCATACATTGACCATGCATTTGAAGGTATACCTCAAACAAAAAAAGTACTGGAACTTAAAGAAGAGCTTGTAGGAAATCTTATAGAAAAATACAATGATTACCTAAAAAATGGAAAAGCTGAAGATGAAGCATATACCGCTGCCATTTCCGGAATAGGCGATATCTCGGAACTAGTTGAAAGCATGAGGGATGTAGATCCTTTTGCTCAGCCTTCAACTAAGGAACGCAGCAGGCATGCGCTTTTCATATCAATAGCTGTTGCTATTTATATTATCAGTGTATTTATGGTACCTATTTATACCATAAACTTTGGAAAACCTGTAACCGGAATCTTTATAATGTTCCTATTTATTGCCATAGCCACCGGGTTAATTATTTACAGCAATATGACATATAAGAATTATATTAAGATGGACGATAGTCTGGTTGAGGATTTTAAAGCTTATCGTGCAAGCAGCAATAAGCAAAGAGCAGCATTTAATTCTTTTAAAAGTGCATTTTGGAGTATCACTGTAGCAGTATATTTTCTTATAAGTTTTATATATGGGATATGGGGATATTCCTGGGTTATATTCATTATAGCAGGAGCAATAGAAAAAATAGTAGCAGGTATTATACAGTTAAGGGGTGAAGAATGATGGATAAAAGATTAATAAAAGGCAATATTATTCTTTGGTCTGTAGTTTTGGTTATAGCAATCGCCGTTTTTGTTGCATTTGCACGGGGAAACTACTGCAATCCATTTGGATTTCCGTTCAATATGAAAACGGCCAATAGATCACAGTTTGTAGTTGTAAAGGAACAATCCATTAAAAATGATACACATAATATAAATGATGTTACAGTGGATTGGATTTCCGGTAATGTAGATATTTTTAAAAGCGAAAATAATGAAATAAAGATTGTTCAATTAGCTGGAGAAAAATTTTCTGATAATGATCTTTTCTCTTATAAAATAAGGGGAGGAAAATTATCTGTTATTGATGAAAGAAAGGGAAAAACCAGCATTGGTTTTAACTTCAATAATTTTAATAATGGTTCTGATTTGGAAATTTATCTTCCAGAAAAAGAGTTTAATTCTATTAGAATTAATACTGTAAGCAGTGATATAACTTCTGAAAGTTTAAATACTGAGATTTTAACTTTTAGTACAACATCAGGGGATGTTATACTTTCTGGGAAATTCTCAGAGGTTGATGTTAAGACAGTCAGCGGAGATATAAGAGCTGAAAATCTGGATGTACAGAGAATTGCTCTGGACACAACTTCGGGTGACATTTCTCTGACGGGCAGCTTAACAGAACTTGATATCAATACAATTAGTGGTGATGCTAAGGTATATTCATCAGACATGATAAAAAATGTTAAGTCTAATGCAGTATCAGGCAATGTAACTATAGCCATTCCGGAAAATGATGGTTTTACAATTGACTTCAGCAAGGTTTCTGGAAATTTGAAAAGCGATTTCGCCCTTGTGACTAACGGGAACAGACATAGCTATAAAGATGGAACAGCTAGGTTCAGTGCTAATTCGGTAAGTGGGAATTTTACAATTTTCAAAAGATAAAGATTGATTTTGGTGCAAAAACAATTGTGTAAGGAATAAATTTAGTGAAAAAATAAAATTAAAAACTATGATAATATCTTCACTTTTTAAAAATTTTGACCCAGGTCAAAGTTTTTTTCTTTATATACACGTATAATAAGCTCATAGTAATTAATACTACATTGCTAATATGGTCAAAAACATATTAAGTCTCGTAAAAAAGATATTAAAAATGGAGGTATATTATCATGACAAACAAAACATATCAATTACAAACATTGACCTGCCCCAGTTGCATGGCTAAAATTCAGGGTGCTTTAAGAAAAACTGCAGGAGTAAAAGAAGCGGAGGTATTGTTTAATACCAGTAGGGCAAAAGTAAGCTTTAACGAAGACCAGGTATCATCAGATACAATAAAGAAGACAATAGAAAGCCTGGGCTTTAAGATACTTGGCGAAAAGTGACCGGCAGATATGCATAAGGCACAAATACAACCGGATGCATTTAATTTATGCTGTATTAGGGTAGGTGTTAGGGTAGGTGGACACTCCTCTCTCGAGCAGAGGGTATTCCTTTTACGTTGAGGAGTGTCCCCATCTTGCAGAATCATTTTTGGGTTATAGACAGCATTAAGCAAAGGAAGGGAGCGGATAGCTGTGATTAAGTTAACAAAGGGAAAAAGAGTCCTAATTTCAGGCATCCTTGTTGCAGTATCTTTTATTTTGAAAAACACTATTGGACATCAACTAATTACCAGCATAGTAATGATAGCTGCTGCAATAGTTGCAGGAACTCCCATAATAAGGAATGCAATATCAGCGTTAAGATACAGGATACTTGGTATAGACGCTCTGGTATCTATTGCAGTTATTGGAGCTATGTTTATAGGCGAATACTGGGAAGCTGCCGCTGTAACCTTCCTTTTTATGTTTGGTGAATATCTAGAGTCCAAAACAATTGAAAAGACCAGATCTTCCATAAAATCTTTGCTGGATTTGGCTCCTGATACTGCCAGAGTGATCAGAGATGGAAAAGAAATTGAAGTTTCTCCTGAAAAACTGGTTAAAGGCGATATGGCAGTTATAAAACCGGGAGAGAAAATTCCGGTTGACGGCATAGTAACCGAGGGAACAGCTTATGTTAATCAAGCGGCTATTACAGGAGAATCTATACCTGTTGCTAAAAATATAGAAGATAGCGTTTTCTCGGGAACCATAATTGAATCAGGATATTTAATAGTAAGAGCTGATAAGGTAGGTGGGGATACTACCTTTGCAAGAATACTTCAGATGGTTGAGGAAGCTCAGGACAAGAAAGCCAGAACACAAAAGTTTCTTGAAAAATTCTCAAGGTACTATACTCCTTCTATTATAGTTTTATCTGCATTGCTATTTATATTTACCAGAGATTTGGTATTATCTCTCACGCTACTTGTTATTGCCTGCCCCGGAGCTCTGGTTATTTCAACTCCTGTTTCCATTGTTGCAGGTATTGGCAACGGAGCTAAACATGGAGTTCTTGTAAAAGGCGGGGAGATAATGGAGAAACTTGGAAGAGTTAAGGTGCTGGCTTTTGATAAAACTGGTACTTTAACAATTGGAAAGCCAGTGGTAAACCATATAAAAGCTTATGGAATAAATAAACATGAGCTGCTTAGGATAGCTGCTATTGGAGAAGCTTATTCCGAGCATCCGTTGGGGAAGGCGATAATTAATAAAGCTGAAAAGGATTTAGGAACTATATCTCAAGTGCCGGAGGAATCGGAAATAATTGCAGGACAGGGGTTGAAGGTATCAATAGATAAAAGTATAATACTAATAGGCAATAGAAAATTACTGTCAGAAAATGGAGTACAACTTGACGATAATCATGAAAAATATATAAGCTCTGAAGAAGAACATGGACAAACAGCAGTTATAGTGGCGAATTTGGAAAGAGTACTCGAAATAATATCAATTGCAGATAAAGTGAGGGAAGATGCAAAAAAGTTAATAGCTAATCTTAAGCGTCTTGGCGTAAAAAAAATTGTGATGTTAACCGGAGATAATAAAAGAGCAGCAAAGGCCATTTCCAATGAATTGGGTATAAATGATTACTATGCGGAATTGCTTCCTGATGGAAAGGTAAAGACCTTAAAAGAACTAAAGGAAAAGTATGGTCTGGCGGCGATGGTGGGTGATGGCGTCAATGATGCGCCGGCTCTTGCTTCAGCGGATTTAGGCATTGCAATTGGTGGCGCAGGGAAGGATATAGCCATGGAAACGGCTGATATAGTTATGATGTCTGATGAAATAAGGAAGCTATCCTTTGCAGTGGGTTTAAGTCGTGCCACCGTAAGGAATATGAAGCAAAATATTATCTTTGCTTTAGTTGTAGCCGGGACACTTCTGACCGGAGTACTAATTAAAACAGTAGATTTAGCTTTTGGAATGTTGATTCACGAGCTAAGTGTGTTGTTGGTTATAATTAATGCAGTAAGACTTCTTGGTTATGGGAAAAAACAAAAATCAGGGTATGCTTAGTGAGGTAAATTATTATATGAACTGCAATTGTCATAAAAGGGAAGGGAGAAACTGCATAGAGATAGTGCCTATATTCAGCAGCCTTAATCATGAGGAAATGATGGAGGTTGCCGGGATAACTTCAGACAGGACATATGAAAAAGGTGAAATGATTTACATTGCTGGAGATAAGGGGGAAAAGCTTTATGTCATTCATAAAGGAAAAGTCAAGATTTCCAGAGTGTCTGAGTCTGGAAAAGAGCAGGTTATAAGAGTTTTGGGTCCAGGTGAATTCATGGGAGAGCTTTCCCTTTTTAGTTCCAGCCCTCTAACTGACAATGGAGAAGCCTTGGAAAAGACTACAGTTTGTATTATATCAAAGGATAAAATTAAAGAATTGATGGCAAAATACCCGGTAATTTCCTTCAAAGTGATGGAGGAACTCAGCAGAAGGTTGGAGAAAGTAGAAAATCTGGTAGAGAATATAAGTCTTCATGGTGTAGAAAAAAGATTGGCAGATACTCTAATATCTATGGTTAATGATAAAAATGAAGTTATTTTGAAGATGAGTAAGAAGGATTTCGCCTCTCATATTGGTATGAGCCAGGAAACCTTAAGCAGAAAGTTGTCAGCTTTTCAGGAAATGGGATTAATCAAGCTTATCGGGCATAGGCGGATTATTATATTGGATAAAGAAGCTTTAAGTGAAATTGAATAACCTGTGTTTCTGTTTAATTTTTTGAAGAGCAGAATTGTAAGAAATTCTTAAGAAAAACCTCTACATCTTTTTAAGAAATAGCATTTATTATTTAAACAGGGCGTAGGGGTTTATTTATGCTATAATTCAAGCTAGCGGATTATGGAAGCAGAACAAATGGGGGGTTGATACATCTGTGTGTAAGAATGACGAAACCGAAAGACCGTCAGTATTGATTGTGGATGATGATAAGGATATTGTAAAAGCAATAGCCATAAACCTTGAAAATGACGGCTATAATGTCTTTAAAGCATATGATGGCCTGCAGGCTCTGGATTTTATCAACAGTCAGAGTATTCAGCTTATTCTTCTCGATATAATGATGCCTAAGCTTGATGGCCTTTCGGCTACTATGAAAATCCGTCAGGAGAAAAATATCCCTATAATAATACTATCTGCGAAGTCGGAGGATACTGACAAAATACTAGGGCTTTCCATGGGTGCTGATGATTATGTAACAAAACCGTTTAATCCTCTGGAACTTATGGCAAGGGTCAAATCCCAGCTTCGCAGATACATGACGCTTGGAGACATAGAAGCCAATGGGAAAACTAATATACTAAAATCAGGCGGTCTTTGTTTTGATCCTGACACTCGAATTGTAACAGTTGATGGAGAACCAGTGAGACTTACAGCCACAGAAATGAAAATTGTTGAGCTTTTACTGAGGAGTCCGGGCCGGATATTCCCCGCTGAAGAGATTTATGAGCGGGTCTGGGAAGAACCGGCTTACAGCGTTGAAAACACTGTTATGGTACATATTCGCCGAATTCGTGAAAAGATAGAAATAAACCCCAAAGATCCCAAATACTTAAAGGTGGTGTGGGGTATTGGATATAAAATCGAAAAAATCTAAGGGAATGATAATTTGGTTGTGTTTTTTTATAGGGGTTAACATTGTTGGCTTCATTGCATCAGGTAGTATTGTTGAAATTATAAATAGCGGCTATACTGACACTATTGACTCCATAAGAGATGTTTATAAAACTGATATAAAGGATACAAGACAGTTTAAGCATACAATAACTCTAATGTTTAATATGCTGGCAAAATCTTTGACCGACGACAACTATTCATCAATGATTGAAGCTATGGGAGAGGATTTAAATAAGGAAGAGGAAAACCTTATATTCTATGCTGAAAACTTTAAAACCGGAAAGAGAATAGCCAATTCAAAAACCGATCTTGGTATTTCCGTTAAAGGTTTTCCTTCACTACTTCAGGGGTATGATTACTATTTTTATTATAACGGAGAAGAGTTTTTTGCAGGGAATTCTGATAAGCCACAGAATATTGATAAAAAGGATATAGGATATTCAAACTTATATCATTGGGGTTGTTTCTCGGAGAATATAAATAGTAAGTTTCCCGGAATTAGAGATTGCCGCATATTACTTGTAGTAAAGAAAGATATAACAAAGGTTATTAGTGAAACAAGCCGTCTTTACAACTTGAAAAAAAGATTTCAAGTTATGAAATGGACCATTATTGGAATTATAGTTGTTTTCCTGTTTGGAGTTGCGCTATTAATAATTTCAATATTAAATAGAAAATTGAAACATGAGTTTGATTTTAGGCTTGCAAAGCTTTCAGGGAAGTTATGGTTTGAGCCCAAAGCATTAGTATCGTTATTTGTTATTGCAGTTATTATGGAAGCTGAAAGAAATACTTCCAAGCTTATGTATAGCACCCAACTAAGATTTGCTTTTTTCCTGATAATAGCCGGCTGGTGGTTTTATCTAATGTTTATTGATTTAGTGACAAACAAAAGAAGGTTTTTCTCAAACAATTCAATAAATATGATTATTAGAAAATATCGTTCCTTTGAAGGGAAAAAGCCTTTTCAAAAAGGAATGATTTTGCGCCTGTTTATGTTTATTGGAGCAGAAGCTATACTTGTTTTCCTTGCAGGAGCATTTTGCATTATTATTATTCAAAGAATGGATTCCTTTTTCTTTTATTGTATTTTTATAGTTGCAGCAATTGGTGTATATCTTATTTACCGTTATCAGCGCCGATATTCCAATACTATAACTGATATAGGCAGGCTGGTTGATCAAATTGAAGCAATTAAAGCCGGAGGAGTAACAGATGAACTTGTTCTTGACCCTGATACTGATATGTACAATGCAGCTAAAAACTTAAATAGTATAAAAGAGGGCATGAACAAAGTTATAGAAGAAAAAGTCAAGAGTGAACGTACAAAAGTGGAGCTTATAACAAATGTTTCTCACGATCTAAAGACACCTCTTACGTCAATTATCAGTTATGTTGACTTATTGTCAAAGGAACAAGGATTACCTGAGCATGTAAATGATTATGTTAAAATATTAATACAAAAATCTAATAGATTAAAAACACTCATTGAGGATTTATTTGATTTAACCAGAGCTTCCAGTGGTGAGATAAAAGTTGATTATGAAAGGCTTGACCTGGGCAAGCTTATCAAACAGACCATGGCAGATTTAAATGAAGAGATATCCCGTTCGGAACTGGCTTTTAGGGTAAATATCCCTGAGCAGCCGGTATTTATACTTAGTGATGGGAAAAAGCTTTACCGGGTATTCCTGAATCTTATTTCAAATGCGCTCAAATATTCTCTCCCAGGCTCCAGAGTATATATTGACCTGATTGTTCAAAATATGAATAATAAGACTAATGGAGAGACAAAAGAAATAGATTATGAGGTTGTTGTCATAATTAAAAACACCGCAAATTATGAAATGAGTTTCAGTCAGGAAGAAATACTTGAACGCTTTGTCAGAGGAGATAAGGCACGTTCTACCGAAGGTTCCGGCCTGGGATTAGCTATAGCAAAGAATTTCACGCAAGTGTGCGGCGGAAAATTTGATATAGTACTGGATGGGGATTTGTTTAAGGTGATATTATCCTTCGCTGCAGCAAAGTGAACACTATTTCGGAGGGGTGCATTTAGTTTATCTGAAGAAAATATTGGTAAGGGGCATAAGTGAAGGTGCTGTAGAGCCTTTTAATCTGAGTGAAGGATAAGCAAAATCAGTGTTTGAACAAAATAATTACAACCCTTTTGTTCAGATTATTTTGTGAGTTTGATTTTGCCCGTAGCTGAATTTAAAGGCTCTAAGCACTGTAACGATAGCCCCTGGTAAATATTTCTTCAGATTTGATAAATGCACCTATTTCGGAGTATAATATTCATTCATAAACTAATAAGTGGTATAATAAAATCAGTCATATTAAACCATTATTACAGAAAGGAATTATAAGTAAAATATATAATATTTCACATATGAAACTACCAGATGAATTTTTGACAAAAATGCAGGAAATTTTAAATAAAGATGAATATAAAGCCTTTTTAATGTCTTATAATATGCCGAGGTATTATGGGTTGCGAGTGAATACTTTAAAGATAAGTGTAGAGCGTTTTATGGAGATATCGCCCTTCAAACTTGAAAGGATACCTTGGACAAAAGATGGATTCTATTATAATGAAGGTGAAAATCCAGGGAAACATCCCTTTTATTATGCAGGGCTTTATTATATTCAGGAGCCCAGTGCCATGCTTCCTGCAACTGTGCTGGATGCAAAACCCGGAGAGTACATTCTTGACCTATGCGCCGCACCGGGGGGGAAGACTGTTCAGATTGCTGCAGGTATGAAGGGGGAAGGCCTTCTTATGGCCAATGATACAAGCGCTGAAAGATTAAAAGCTCTTGTAAAAAATATAGAGCTTTGCGGTGTAAGAAATGCTATTGTGACTAATGAGCAGCCTCAAAAGCTTGCTGCCAAGTTTCCGGGCTATTTTGATAAAATTCTTGTAGATGCACCCTGCTCTGGAGAGGGCATGTTCAGAAAAGACGAAAATGCTATAAAAAGCTGGGGAAAATATAAGTGCGATAATTGTGCAGTTATTCAAAAAGATATACTGGAATATGCAGATGTAATGCTTAAGCCCGGTGGCAGGCTTGTATATTCCACATGTACTTTTTCACCTGAGGAA
>Ga0208041_1001955_pt1 | contig 11906 bp, 8 predicted proteins | sample AD_SCU002_MetaG_FD_184453 | JGI IMG/M metagenome (GOLD analysis project Ga0208041, IMG submission 184453) | Active sludge microbial communities of municipal wastewater-treating anaerobic digesters from China - AD_SCU002_MetaG (SPAdes) (version 2) | ecosystem: Engineered > Bioreactor > Anaerobic >...
TGTCTTCCTCCCAAGGCTTTCCTTGAGAGGAAACGTAACGTTTTTCTTCGCATCGTTACCCCCTTTTGAGTTCAGGGGGGTAAATTTTCAATTCGTATAGGGGGTAATTTTTGCATTCGTGCTGACATTCGAAAACCGTGTTCGGCGGGCCCGTGACCGTCAGCAAGCGGTTGGTCCCGGAAAGATAGGCGTACGTTTGGCTCAGGGCTGCGTCCTTGTAGACCAGTTCCCGGTTCCCGGCCTTGTCGCAGAGGTAGTCCAGGGTCCCCTGCGGCCCCGTGGCCGTGCTGAGCCGGTCCAGGGTATCGTAAGTGTAAGCCCGGTTTATCTCGGGCGTGTTGGCCCCGGTTACGGTGTGGAGTTGACCGTTGGCATGATAGGTGAAGTCGCGCTGCATGGGGGCGCCGCGATTTGCCGTGGTGAGACGCCCGTTGAGATCGTATTCGCTCACCACGCTCCCGGCGTTTCCCCAGCCCATGCCGGTGGCCTGTCCGAAGGGCTGGTAGCTGAGGTTCTCGAGGATGGTCGTCGCCGACTCGGCCCCGTAGGTCGTGCTCACTCCGGTGAGCCTGCACCCGCAACCCGCGCGGCTGTAAGTCACCGTCCTGCCGCTCGGATAGGTGAGCTGGTTCACTCTGCCCGCGGGGGAGAACGTGCGCGAGAGCGTAAACGGCCAATCCCATTGCCCTTCGCCGTAGGTCACGTGGATGGTGGATTTCTTCTCCTTGAGCCTTCCCCGGGCGTCGTAGTTCAAAAGGGTGCTGCCCGAAGCATCCGTAACCGTGGTCAGATGCCCCTTGCCGTTGGTCCGCTGGTCGTAGGCGTACGTCACGGTGTAGGCGCCAAGTTCTCCCACCGCCGGGTAGCTCGCCTGGAGCGGGCGATAGAGCAGGTCGGTGGCGTAGTCCGTGCGGATGCCCCGTGCATCGATCTTCCACACCAGGGTCCCTTCCGCCCGGTACCCGTACGTTGTGGTCCCGGAATCCGGGGAACCGACCCCGATGAGGTTCCCCATGTCGTCGTAGGTGTACGTGGTGGTGTGCCCAAGGGCGGGATTGGCCGGGTCGCCCTCCGGATCAACCACCTTGGCGAGGTTCCCCTGAACGTCGTACTCAAAATGGGTCACGGCATTCCCGGGCCGGGTGATGGAAATCACCCGGTTGAAGGCGTCGTAAGCGTAGTCGGTCTGGTTCCCGTTGGGATCGACGACGGTTCTCACGTTGCCCGAGGCGTCGTACTGGGTGCGGGTGTGGGTGACCCCGTCGGCTTCGTATTCCTTGAAAAGAAGCCCCGGATAGTCCGAACCCGAATAGCTCCAGGTTCTCTCCCTGGTGATTTCATCGGCCGCCGTGAGGTGCTGCACGCTCGTGAGATTGCCCGCCGCGTTGAAAATCGTCTTGACGTAATTTCCTTCATGGTCGGTCACGCGCCTGGGCTGCCCGTAGGTGTTGTCGTAGGTGTAGGATTCGTTGACCCCGTCCTCGTCCGTTCGCGTCGCGGGAAGCCCCGCGACGTTGTACGTCACGGTGCGCACGCTCGAGTCGGCCGCGTTGTGGATTTCTTTTATCCTTCCCCGGCTGTCGTAGACGAAGGTCTGTTCCTGGGCGTTGACGTCGGTCAGCTTTCGCGGGTTCCCCGCGGCGTCGAAGTTGGAAAACACCGTGGCCCCCACGAGCGGCCGGGTAACGGACAAGAGATCCTTCGTCGCCCCATCGTAGGCGAAAGTCGTCGTGTCGCCGGTTCCCGAACGCGGCCCGTCGATGGTGAGCACCTGTCCCCCGGCGTTGTAGGTCAGCGCCGTGACGTATTCGTAGGACGCCACGCTGCCCTCCGGGCCCTTGCGGTAGCCCTTTTCGATCTTGCGGTAGAGCAACTGCGTGGGGCTCTGGTTGTAGACCGCCGGGTCGTCGCCCGCGGCCGCCGGGTCGTCGTAATCGAAGATCGTCTCCTTGTTCCCGGCTCCCAGCACACTGGCTTCTGTGCGGGTGAGCACCACGTTCATGGTCGGATGCCAGGTATAGGCGATGGTGCGCGGCTGCGCGCTCCCCGCCGCCAGGATCACCGTCTGAGGGTAGCCCCGCACGATGAAGTTCCCAAACTGGTTGAAGACTCCCCTGGGGAAGGTCGCGTCCGTGAGGTTTCCCGTACTCGCATCATAGGTCCAGGCAAGGGCGTTGCTTGCCGCATACGGGGCGTTGGCGGCCTTGTCCGGGTCGCCGGGGTAGGCCGGATTCACCACCGCCGTAACGCGTTTTCTCCCCGCAACCGTTGCGACGGCGTAGGAGCGCACCCAATTGTACGGATCCGTTACGTCCACCTGGGTATCGCTCACGTAGCTCACCGAAAACAGCCCCTTCGCGCGCCGGCTTCGATGCCAGGCGCACCGGTCCTGCGCGTCGTAGGTCCATTCGAACAGGGTATGGTTGGCCTTGTTTTTCGTGAGGGTGAGGTTGTGCACGTCGTTGGCGTCGGCATACTCGTAAGTGAATCCAGAGTTGTCCGCATAGAGCACGGAAGTGAGGTTGGAATTTGCATCGTAGGTGAAGGTCGCAACGGTCCCCGTCGAGGTCGTGTTGGGAAGCGGCCCGGTGATGGTTGCGAGCAGCCCGGAACCGTTGTAGTTGAAGGTGAGCGCCCTGCCCGTGGATGGATCGCTCACCGCGGACGGGCGGTCCTGGGCGTCGTAGGTGAGGCTCAGCCGGTTTCCCGCGATGTCCTGGATATGGAGCAGCAGGCCCGCGGGAGAGAAAATGAATATCGTGCCGTCCAGCGGGTACCAGGCGTAATTGCCGTTCACGAGAACGAGCACTTTGGTGTGATCGTTGAAGGCGCCCTTGTAGACCCCGGCGCTCTCTTCGGTAAAATACCTGGCACGGCCCGTGGAGTCGACGACCTTGAGATAGGGGTCGGGGGAGACGGGAGGCGTCAGGCTCGCCCCGTAGGTGTGGGTCCACCCGGTGCCGAGGATCCCCGAGGTTTCGGCCCGGCTGTTGTAAGTCCTCCCGAAGGTCAGGCCCAAGCGGTGGGCGGAGGGGTAGGCAAGATCGGCCGCCGTCTCCACGGCGTTTCCGGTGAGGATGCTCACCGTGCCCCCCAGGACGTCTCCGCCGGGGAAGAACGCTTCGGCGTCCACCCCGTAGTCGAGGTCTTCCAGGGCCGGCTTGGTGGTCAGCGAGACACCGTGCCCCGAGCTCGGGGAAAGCCCGGTTGCGGCCTTACCGCCCGCGTGGGAGGCCAGGACAAGATTCTGCAGAGAATCGAGACTCAGTGAACTGATTTCCTGCCGGTCGCCTGACACGTCGTGGACTGCAAAACGTTGCGTCGGCTCTGTCGCCAAGTCGGCCCACACCATAGGGCTCAGGAGTGCAGATGTCGCCAGGAAAATCAACAGGGCCCTGCGAGCGTTCGTTCCTGCCATTTTCAGTTCCTTTTCGGGAGGAAATCCGATTCGTGGAGAACCATGGGGTTCTTGTGGATGCATGGAGACCGCATATTGTCAGCGGCCTTGACCGTGCAGACGGGTTAGATTTGCCCGGCTGCAGCGCCTTCACTTCCGCGCTGCCTGTCCCGCGTCGAACCGGCCCGCGGCGTCATGCTTCCCGGGTGCCCCGGCTGTCCGCCTGTCCCCATTTGCATGAAGCGCAATAGTATGAAATGCCGAGATGCCAGAATGACATTCTTCATTCTTTACACACCCATCGGCCGATCTTAACCTCGACCACTTTCCTGTTCGTGGGCAGGACATGGAAATCGGGACATGGTGGCCACCCCAGGTGAGGACAGTTTGGGCAAACAGCCTCTTCCGGGTTGTCTCGGTTTTGACTGAAGTTCCAGCGAAATGAATAGCTGGTGGCGCCGACCTCGCATTGATACTGATCAAGCTGGTCACAGACAGACTCTGGACAACCGAGGACTTCCTCAGTCACTTTGCTGGCAATGCCTGCAGCACCCAGCCGGACCTCTTTTTCAGCAGTGAGACCGCAACTGCCCGTGACTTTGACGGTTATTGTCCCGCACGAGGCCCCATCGACGGTGAGCTTGCCCGTCTGGTCGATGCTTCCTCCCTTCCCGAGAGATGGATCGGCGGGGCGTATGATTTCCCAGGTGTAGGAGGGATTCGCATCGGTGCAAACAAACGGAGAGGTATACTGGCACTCTCCCGACGCCACGGAATCGCAGCCTTCCACGGGCATTGCGTAATTTTCCGGCACGCCGAACCCGATACACGGATTTGAATGGGAGGCCGACGGCAGACACAAGATCATCATGACAACCAGTGGCAAAACACTCTCTCGACAAATGCTTTTGAACATGACGTCTCCCTGTGCTGCTGATCGATAAATGTTCGATTTAAACTGGAACTTGCGGATGGATCTTTGGACGACTCGTTCTTTGAACAGCATGAATACACCGTATTATGATGTATTTTAGAAATTCTAACATATTCTTTCAAACTTTTATATTAAAACAATTTAATAGAACATTTGCAGAAGTAATCTATGATTCAATCATTTTTATGTAATTTGATATGGATGAAACTTCATTAAATATAATTGAGTTATCCAAGAAATGAATATAATTATGCTTCATATTGGCTTATTCTTATGCATTCGTTCCAATTGAATAAAGCCACTTCGACGCTAAATTGCTCGCGTGGATAGAGCTTATTGTTGTGTCTTTAGTCTCGGATTGGAGATCTTGTTGAGTTCAGGCGTGTTCCTGCGGTTGAGACTCCTGAGGGGGTGTGCGCGGGATTGCCGTTGCCTCTCGGGATGTCTTGAAGCATGGCGATAGCCGCACGCTGCCGCGGCGATATCCGAAATCGGCTCCGGGGCGAATGAGCCGCGGAAGTGCGCTCGGTCCGGCGCACCAGGCGGGATGCAGGGATTCGGAGGACCAGCCGAAACCCTGTAGTGGAGTAAGAAGACACCGGATTCCCGGCTCTGAAACAAGGGAGAGGCGGGCATCATGCCGGCCAAAACGCCAATCCGGCTCTGTCGGTGACAAGAAGATGGCTGAGACAAGGCGCCTCAACCATCGCTCTGGTTGCCGCCGCTCTATTGGGAGCGTCATGGATGCCCGCCTTGGCGCGGGAAACCCCTCGGCGCGATATGAGCTTGCGCCCTGCCCGCGCAGCCGCCTAATCTCCCGGCATTCCGTGGGCAATCATTCGCCGGACGGATCAAAAGGACGGGGTTTTCGCGGGAAATCCAACCCCCGCCTCTTTCCCGGAGAGCTTAACCGTACCGTCATCCGCCGCGAGTCCATGAGGCGGCTCGGCACCTGGAACGGCACCACTGCGCAGCCCCGGGTGTCTTCACCTTGCCGCGGAGGCAAAGGCCTCCCGGGCGGCGGAAATGCCGTTGAGCGCCGCCGGGAACCCGGCATATACGGCCATCTGGTCCATGACCTCGATAATCTGTTCTTTGGTGAGGCCCACGTTCAGCCCCGATTTGATGTGGACGATGAGCTGAGGTCGCTGGGTGCCGGCCGCGCACATCCCGGCGATCGCCACGAGCTCGGTCTCCCCCGGCGACAGAACCCCGCGGGAAAATATGTCGGCGTAGGAGAACTCGAGGATGAAATCCGCCATTTCCGGGGCAATGTCCTTCAGGCTGTCGACGACCTTCTCCCCGGCCCCTCTGCTCGTTGCATCCATGGTTTTCAGGCCCAGGGCCCGTTTGTCCGCGATCTTCTCCCGCTTGACCGGAGTGAATCTTATGCCCTTCTCCGCGAACGCTTCCCGCGCTGCGGCGATGCCGTTGAGCGCCGCCGGAAACCCGTGGTAAACGACGGACACGTACATGATGTCGATGATCTGCTCGGGCCGAACGCCGATGTTCAGGGCCGCCGCGATGTGCCATTTCAGTTGCGGCGCGGCGTTTCCGAGCGCCGTCAACGCGGCGATGGTCGCGATCTCCCTGGACTTGGGGTCCAGCGCCGGACGAGAGAACACGTCGCCGTACGCAAATTCGACGAGAAAATCGGACATCTCCGGCGCGATGTCCCGCAGTCCCTCGATCACCTTGCCCGCGCCGTCGGTATTCAGCGCCTGCAGTGCCCGATATCCCTTTTCGTACCGTTCTCCTCTGTTGTCCGCCGCAAACAAGGCTCCCACCTCCAAGATAAGTGTTAATGCCGTCAACAGGCAAAGCGTTGGACCGAACCGGTGATGGACGCGTCTGCAGCGTGCCCTGTTCTTCATCGCAACCCTCCTCGAATTTCGGTGCCGGACTCCCGAATCCTTTGGGTGAGTTTCGGCTGCCCAAAAAGATTCCACCGCATGCTCCGCACTGTATCTCCATAAAGCTATGGCTTGCATCCGAAAGAAAGTCATTTTATTCTCGCAAACGGACATTCCGTCTGCGACGAGTTCCTTGACGAAGTCGCAAATTGACCGATTCCATGCACGGGGGGAAGACCGCGTGAGCCGCGATTTCCATTCTTCAGCCGCGTTCCCCGGTTCCGTGCGTGGGGGGGGGCGCGAAAAGGAACTGGCCGAAATCGACCTACGGCCCGGTCCCGTGCGCGGGGGGGGGAGGAGAAGCGGCGTTTGGAAGATGGAGCTCAAGGCCCCCGGCTCCGTGCGCGGGGGGAGCACGATTTACCGCGGGCGGGGTAAACCCCGTTACCGCGCGGGGGGTTGGACGCGGATGTGAGCCTGCGAACCGGCCGGAGCGTGATCCCCGCGACCACGCGGGGGGTTGTCCGGCCTCCCGCGGGGGCGGCTTCCACGTCCGTTCGAATCTGCGCTGCGCGCCGTGGACTCGCTCGACTCAGGAAAGCGTGATGAGATGATCGCCGAACACCTCAGGATCGATATTCCGCTCGCCGGCCGATTGGCGTTGACCTTGAGCGGCCGCCTGGAAACCTATTCCACCAGGCGGATGCACGTTCACGCCCATCACCAGGTGCTCAGGATTCAAAACGGGGTATCGCTCCTGGAAGACCGTTCCACGAGGCAGCCTCTGTTCGGGTCCATGGCCGGGCTCATTCCGGCCGAGCTGCCGCATCGCTCGACCGTGATCGGAGATTCCGTCACGTACAAATCCCTGTATTTCACGCCGGAGCTCTTCGACTCCGAGATTTCCGGGATCGTCATCTTCAATATGAGCAGCCTCGGCGCGGCATTGTTCGACCGGATCGCGGTTCGCAGAGGGTCGGACCTTCAGGCGGGGCTGAACCGTGAGTGCCTGGACCTGCTGATGAAAATTCTGCATGAAGACATCGTTCGGCCCGTCGAACTGGCCCGCTTGCCTCAGCCGAACCATCCGCAATGCCGGAGGGTCGTGGAGTTCATCGAACGAAATTATGCCCGCAGGCTGTGCATGTCCGATTTCACGGCGGCTTTTCCCTATTCGGGGCGTCACCTGTCGAGGCTCTTCAAGGCCGACGTGAGGATCGGCATTTTCGACTATCTTCGAATCTACCGGATATTGACGGCATCGGTCGAATTGAGTGTTTCGCCGCGCACCATCACCGAGATTGCGTACGATTGCGGATACGAGTCGATTTCCTCGTTCTACCGCGATTTCAACCTGTTCTTCGCCGTCGCACCCAAGGCTTTCCGGCACCGGATGGCAAGGAGTGCCCAGTCGGAGTTGATGACCGCCGAATGAGGCAACCTCTGACCCGGGACTTGTGATCCGCAACGGAACGGAAATCCGGGGAATTGGAGGACGCCTTCGTTTCTCTCATTCAACGGGATTGCCGACGCCGGCTCCGCGCGATCTTCGATTCCCGAACCTTTTCGAAGTGATGCAAGACCGGAGGTCACTGCAACGCCGGGTATGCCGTCCGGAGCAGGGACGGATCGCGGTTTCGCCATGCCGTCCCGCGAAGTTTCCCGGGCTTGGCTGCGCCCTCACCCTCCCGCCGCAAAGGCCGAGGTCACCCTGCAATTTGAGGTGTTGCGGACCTCAGCCAAAACTTTGGAGAAGCCGATATCGCAGTGGGCGGCCATGGCTTTCCCGGCTTCATCGTCATGTATTGAGAAGAGTGCAAATGATCCCAAAGCCCCTGTGATACCGAGGTGCGTTTAAGATGACACAATACCTGCCCGTCGGGAGGTGACGCGGGCGGGGATAAACCTCGACCCTACGGACCGCTGTGCCGGTCATACGTATACAAGGGGAAGGCTTTATGCCCTCCTGCCCAATGCACTCATCTGGAACGCACCTCGGAGTGAAAAGTGAAAAGTGTAGGTTTGACCCTCAGGGGAGTCCAAACAACCGGGCGGCGTTGCCGCCGCAGATCGCTTGCATGTGAGGTTCCGGGAGGCCGGATTCGGCCATTTCGCGAAAATACCGGGCGGGTTTGATGAGGGGATAGTCGCTGCCGAAGAGGATCTTCCCCGCCGGAAGCATTTCGGACATGTGCCGGTAGATGGACGCGTCGTAGAGGAAAGGCGAGGCGGCGGTGTCGTAGTAGACGTTGGAGAGGACTTCCCGGGCTTCCTTTTTCAGGAGCTCATAGAAGCACAGGCCTCCTCCCCAGTGGCCGAAGATGAGCGGGATTCCCGCGGCGTCGGCCGCCAGCCTGTAATAGAAGTCGAGGCCGAGCGGGGCCTTGCCCGGATACGCGTGCCCCACGGGTTCGTTGGCGTGGACGAGCAGGACCGACCGGCGGGAGCGGCAGCAGTCGAACAGGTCCCGGAACCTGCCGAGCGCCGTCCGTTCGTCGCACGGCCCGTAGACGGCCAGTTCCCCCAGGCCCGCCGCGCCTGCGCGCAGGCAGCGTTCGGCCTCGATGGGGCCGGAGCGGGTGAGCGGGTTCACGCAGGCCAGGGGTACGAGCCGTGGACTGTACTTAACCGCCGATTCGAGGATGTAGTCGTTGTGCCGCGTGACGGTATCCGTGTCGAACCAGGGGAATCCAAAGACGACGGCACGGTCGACGCCGTCTTCGTCCATGGCGTCGATGAGCACTCCGGCGCTGGCCATTCGTGACTTGGGCGGGCTGTAGAGCAGCTTGAACCACGGGTCGCTCTCGAAGTGCCGCTCGCGTCCCCAGATGATTTCCGGCGGAAAAATGTGCGTGTGTACGTCGATCCGCATGATCGTGACTCCCCATCCGTCCACAGTTTCATGCCCGCGCGGGTTTGGACCCGTTCGTCGACCGGTCCGTGCATCGATGCCCCGGGCCGCCCGCGGTCGTTCAAACCTCCGGGCACTCTTATGCTCTCAGTCATGGTTATCAAAAACGGCTCCTTATGTCCACTCCGGCATTTGATGGATGCCTCGACCGATGAGCCCAGCGGGCCAAAGGCGGAAAATCGGGGGACCGTCCATGGGGAACGCGGCGGGCGAGAAACGATTTTCCTTTTGGAGCGAATGAGAGTAAGTAGGGATACGCCCGCGGGCGAGCGCGACGGGCCTGCGGACCCCGATGCGTCAGGCGGCGTGCGGCGGCGGGGAGAGAAAGTCACGGCGAAAGCCGCACGGCGGGTAACGTCCCCAGCGGGTCAGCCGGATTTCGGGCGGCAAACCGCTCGGTATTTTCGAGCGGGCGACTTCGAGCCGAGGGCGCGCAAGCCGAGGTGTTCGATCGGTTGCATATCGGCTTGCCCGGGCATTGCGCAACGCAAAACATCACAGTCGGGCCGTGGATACCCGGTTGCGTTTAATACGAAGTTGCGTTCAAGATGGATCTTTCAAGCACAAAAGAGCGGGGGAATGATTCCCCCGCACCCCCCAAGTTTCGGCCACACGCGCAAGCGCGTGAGGCCGAGTGCTCGGCGCTGTCGGCGACTGGCCGAAGGCCGCCGCCGCAGCGCCACACGGAGCCGCGAAGCGGCGAGGGGGTGTGGGGGATACGTCCCCCACGCTTTGAGAGTATCATTTTGAACGCAATTATCCATGCCCCCTGCGACACCCGCGAAGCATGAAAACAGTTTTACCCGTGAATCTATTTTCTAGGTAAATCCGTATAAGATGGGTGCGTGGGGCACAAGGTCCTCCCGTACGTCCGAGCGGCACATCGGTCCGCAGGAGGGGATTTTATCCCCGCCCGCGTCACCTTCCTCCGGGCAGGTGGTGTGGAATCGTGAACGTAATTGGCCATGGCGCCGGCACCATCACAAGGCATGAAAACAGACTCACCCGGGAGTCTGCTTTCCAGGCAAGTTCGTGTGAGGCGGGAATGAACAGGGAAATTGAAAGCGTGGCCGAAGCGGTCGTGAAGGAGGCCGGGGATGTGATCCGCCGGCACATCGGGCAGGTCGCCGATTCCGATATCCAGAGCAAGGGACCGGCCGACTTCGTCACCAAGGTGGACCGGATGGTTGAAGACCGGATCATCGAAACGATCCGGGCGCACTTCCCGGAGCATCACATCATGTCGGAGGAGACGGACAACGACGGCCTCCAGCCCGGGATCACCTGGGTCATCGACCCCCTCGACGGAACCACCAACTTTATCCATGGGTTCCCGTTCGTGGCGGTATCGGTGGCGGTGTGCGTGGACAGGCGGCCTGAGCTGGGACTGGTGCTCGATCCGGTGCGCGACGAGCTTTTCATCGCCCGAAGAGGCGGTGGGGCGTATCTCAACGGCCGACGCATCCGGGCCCGGAGCGGGGCGGCGTTGGACGAGGCCCTGGTGGCCACGGGATTTCCCGTCCGTTCCAGGAAGGTAATCGAACCCTTCCTGGATACCTTCCGGGCCGTTTTCAACCGGGTCAGCGGAATCCGGCGGGCCGGAGCGGCCGCGCTGGACCTGGCCTACCTGGCCGCCGGGCGCGTGGACGGTTTCTGGGAGGTGGGGCTCAAAGCCTGGGACGTGGCGGCGGGAGCGTTGCTCGTCACCGAAGCGGGGGCGCTGGTCACCGACTTCTGGGGCGAGGACCGCTACCTGTACAACGGCCACATCGTGGGTGGGACCCCGGCCGTGTATCCCTTCCTTCTGGAACAGGTGCAGCGTTTTCTGACGCCGGCCCTGGAAGCGGACGCCTGATACCGGGTTGCATTCAAGATGGGCGCACCGGGCGGGAGGGCATAAAGCCCTTCCCTTGCTACGTATGACCGGCATATCGGTCCGCAGGGGGGATCCCCACCCGCGTCACCTCCCGTAGGGAAGATGTTGTGTAATCTTGAACGCACCCTGGCATGAAGCGGCGCGGCCCCGGAGTGCGCGTGCGGGGGGACGGGGCGGCAGAGCGCGTGATGAAAGACGAGGGCTGCGCCGGAGTGCGGGGGGGCGGGGCTTCCCTTCGTCCGGGGGCGAAGCGTAGGGTGGGCACGGTTTCACCGTGCCCACGACCGAGGCTGCCCATCGTTCGGGGCTGAAACGACAGATGCCGTCACAATGACTTGTCGCAGATCGGGGGTTGTCCGTTCTCCCGGCGATCGTCAGTCCCGGGAGAAAGGACGGCAAACGGCGGCGGTCAATTGGGAGAGGGGAGGTTCATGGCCATGAGTTTCTTGCTGTCCTCGAAAATGACCTCCATCTTGCGCGGGGAAATGATTTTGCTGACCACGCCCAGGCCGAAGCTCAAGTGGGAGATCAGAGACCCTTCCTTGTATGAATCCGTCAACCGGTATTCCGGCACGCCCTCGCGGCTCGCGTCCATGAGGAGCTGGCGCCAGTCGTCGTCCGTCTTGGGGCGTGATATCCCCTTATATAGCACCGAGGGAAGGAGGTCTTCCTCGTCTTCTCCCTCCTCGATCATCAGATCGTCCTCGCCCGTAAAGTCGAGCTCATCACCCTGGTCGAATTCGAGTCCCCCCTCGTCGTCGAATTCTTCCATCAACTGATCGTCTTCCATGTTCTTCTTGACCATAACTCTGTCTCCGTTTTTCCGCTTTATTTTCAACCTCGTTCCGTGTATTAGAACTCTGCGCAAAGGTCAAGCGAATTCAGCACGTTTCCGGAGCACGCACCAGACCGCGATCCCGCTCCCGGCGACAATC
>Ga0208041_1001958_pt1 | contig 11881 bp, 9 predicted proteins | sample AD_SCU002_MetaG_FD_184453 | JGI IMG/M metagenome (GOLD analysis project Ga0208041, IMG submission 184453) | Active sludge microbial communities of municipal wastewater-treating anaerobic digesters from China - AD_SCU002_MetaG (SPAdes) (version 2) | ecosystem: Engineered > Bioreactor > Anaerobic >...
GATGAGCGTCTTCATGCCGTTCTCCTGATCGGAAAGATAATCTTCGATTAACGCTAAGGGATCCATGGCCCTGTTTCTCCTTTGTCCAAATCTAGGTTGGATCCAGGGCCAATTCAATTTTACAGAACTTTCGTTACGCTACCGTAATTTTCAATTTCCTTCTGTGATTGAGCGTACATTTTATATTTCTACATCTGTACACTTTTACATCGCTGGTGACAAAGGTATTTGGCGGTAGAGAAGAAATGATCAGGCAAGGACGCAAGACGTAGACAAATTACAGAAGATCTGAGATACTATCTTAAATTGTGGTTTACAGACCTATTATTCGGAGGAGACATGAGTATGAGTGCTAACGAAGAGATCCGAAAGGAAATACTCGATAAGGTAAAGCAGTTCTACACCCAGAGAAACCCAGACCCTTTTATTCCGGGTGAATCACAAATCCATTATGCCGGGCGTGTCTATGATGAAAAAGAACTCGTTAATCTCGTTGATGCCTCCTTGGATTTCTGGCTCACTACTGGACGATATGCAGATCAATTTGAAAAAGATCTGGCGGCATTTCTCGGTGTGAAATATTGCCTTCTGACAAATTCTGGATCATCTGCAAATCTTCTTGCGTTGTCTGCACTCACGTCCCACAAACTCGGGGATCGGAGATTGAAACCTGGTGACGAAGTTATTACAACTGCTTGCGGTTTTCCCACGACCCTCAATCCGATTCTTCAGAATAACCTGATCCCGGTTTTTCTTGATGTGGACTTGGGATCTTATAACATCCAAGCCAGTCGCATCGAAGACGCGATTTCTGATAAAACGAAGGCAATAATGATCGCACATACACTGGGAAATCCCGCGGATCTGGACAAAATTATGGAAATAGTGAAAAAACATGATCTCTGGTTTATTGAAGACAATTGCGATGCCCTTGGATCTCGGTACCTGGAAAAATACACCGGTACCTTCGGCCACATCTCCACCTGCAGTTTTTACCCCGCACACCACATTACTATGGGTGAAGGAGGTGCGGTTCTCACCAGTGATCCGCTGCTCAGAAAGATAATCGCTTCATTCCGTGACTGGGGGAGGGACTGCTGGTGTGATCCAGGTTGTGATAACTCCTGCGGGAAGCGATTCAGGTGGCAATTGGGTGATTTACCTTATGGATACGATCACAAGTATATCTATTCCCACATAGGTTACAACCTCAAAGTAACTGACATGCAAGCAGCTATCGGGGTAGAACAATTAAAGAAGTTACCATGGTTTATTAAAAGGCGAAGAGAAAACTTCGACATTCTGTATCACGGACTGAAAAAATTTGAGAGTTCGCTGATCCTGCCCTGCAAAACAGAGCATTCAGAGCCTAGCTGGTTTGGATTCCCCCTTCTCATCCGGAACGGTGCGCCATTTAGTCGTGATATTCTTGTCAAACATCTGGAAGATCATAAAGTTGCGACACGGATGCTGTTTGGAGGGAATCTTCTCAAACAGCCGGCATATTCCAATATAGGCTGCCGATCGATTGGATCGCTAGATAATACCGATCTCGTTATGAATAATCTTTTCTGGATAGGAGTGTACCCAGGGATAGATGAAGAAAAAATTCAGTATATCTTAACTGTCTTCAACAAATTTTTTAAAAATTTGGGAGCGTAACTTCTCTTTACGAACCCTTTCTAGGTTTCCGTTGAATTTCAGGTTGTGCTCCGAAGCAGAACTGGAAATTTATCCCCAGAAAATATAACTCAATTTAATCTACTACATCACGGAGATAGGGGTGGTGACGATCTCTTTCCGATATATCAGCAATAGGTAGAGGCCAGTGGATCCCGATCTGTGGATCTGCATAATTAAGACCCCCCTCTGAATGGGGAGAATAGAAAGCAGTCATCAGATACAATAAATCTACATTATCTCCGAGAGTCTGAAAACCGTGCGCGAATCCTTCAGGAATAGCAAACATGTCCATGTTTTCAGCGGATAGTTCAACACCATACCAGTGCAGATAGGTTGGGGATCCCTTACGAAGATCAACGGCAACATCGAAGACGCTCCCTTTGATGCATCGGACAAATTTCATCTCGGCATCTGGAGCACGTTGAAAATGCATCCCTCGAATAGATCCTCTCTTCAGTGTCCGGGAAAAACTCACATTTACAATTTTTCGGCCCGCAATAATCTGCTGCAACTCTCTCTCACAAAAGAAGCGGGCAAAGGAGCCGCGATGATCTATAAACGGGGTCGTGTGAACTACGTAGCACCCTTTAAGTGGAGTTTCTTCAAACTGCATATCGGGATTTCATCTCCTGCATATAGGCCATAATATCTTTGAGACTGCGTTCGCGTACATCTCCGCTATGGGAGTAATAATCAATGTACCAGGACGCTGTTCTCTCAATGGTCTCTGATATACTCCATATCGGCTTCCAGCCTAAAAGGTTCATTGCTTTATCCGACGATAACCTCAATATGGCAGCTTCAGGTACCTGTACGAGGGCTGGATCATACTTGGTTTCTCCGGAGCCCCATACCCTATAAAATTCCTGAATGATCTCAAGAACCGTTGTGGTTCCTGTCGGAAGAGGTCCAAAATTCCATGCTGATTCAAGTGGAATCGCTCCGCAATGATCTTCGCACATCATCTTTGCTGCAAGAAGCAGATACCCGGATAGAGGCTCCAGTACATGCTGCCAGGGGCGTACGGCTTGAGGGTTGCGCAGTTCAAGAGGGGTTCCTGTGGTTACTGCGCGTACCGCGTCCGGAATGATCCGGTCTTCAGCCCAGTCCCCCCCGCCAATAACATTCCCAGCACGAACAGATGCCAGATGAATCTTGTGCTCTCCCATCTTCTCCGGCGGGAAATACGAGTTGCGGTAAGATGCAATGACAATCTCTGCTGCCGCTTTACTCGCACTGTAGGGGTCATGCCCCCCAAGTGGGTCACACTCTCGATATCCCCAGATCTGATTTGTATTGTGATAGCATTTGTCACTGGTTATCATGACAACAGCGCAGGGATTGGCCAATGTCCGGAGGGCATCCATGAGATAGATACTACCCATTACGTTTGCTTCAAAGGTCTCTACAGGTTCTTGATAGGATCTGCGGACAATTGGCTGGGCTGCAAGGTGGAAAATGCAATCGGGTCTTATTTCACGGACGTATTCGGCAAAGCCCTCTTTATCGCAGATGTCTCCAAAACATTCTGACGCCAGCAGTTCATGTATCCGTGCTTCTGTGTAATGATTTGGATCTGTGTCCGGAGGGAGGGAGTAGCCATGTACTTTTGCACCCAGTTTGGATAACCACAGGCAAAGCCATGATCCCTTAAATCCTGTGTGCCCAGTTACCAGAACGGATTTTCCATTAAAAGCATCCTCTAAAAGCATGTTAATCCAGAATCCAAGGTGTGTCTCCCTTGTCCCACATCGTCTGCAGTTGGCTTTTATCCCGTAGCGTGTCCATTGCTTTCCAGAAGCCATAGTGTTTAAAGGAATATAACTCCCCATCTTTAGCGAGATTTTCCAACGGAGCGCGCTCAAAGATCGTGTTGTCCCCATCCTTCAGATAATCGAAAACGCTTGGCTCCAATACGAAAAATCCGGCGTTAATCCATGCCCCGTCTCCTGGGGGTTTCTCCATGAAATTAGCAATCTTCCCGTCATTGCCCGAAACAATGGATCCGTACCTCCCTTCAGGTTGAACGGCGGTAACAGTTGCTGCACGACCGTGTGATTCGTGGAATGCAAGAAGTTTCCGAATATCCACGTTCGAAACTCCATCGCCGTATGTCAACATGAAGGTCTCATTCTCAACATAGGGTTTCGCGCGGAGAACACGCCCACCCGTCTGAGTCATCAGTCCGGTATCGATGAGAGTGACCTTCCAGGGCTCGCAATGTCGCTCATGAATTTCTATGCTATTTTTGTTGAGGTCAAACGTCACATCACTCTGATGCAGGAAGTAGTTGGAGAAGTATTCCTTAATGACATAACCTTTATACCCCAAAAGAATGATAAATTCATTGAACCCAAAATGGGAATACAGTTTCATTATGTGCCAGAGGATAGGTTTGTCACCTATCTCAACCATAGGTTTTGGGATGAGATGGGTTTCTTCAGATAATCTGGTACCGAAACCTCCTGCAAGAATTAGGACTTTCATCGATTTCGTAACTCCTCAGGTACTTCAATTTTCTAATAATAATTCTATTGTCGCTGTGATATATTTAAATTTCGAAAAGCCCCCTATAGAGGCTTGTAGGGATCTATCTACTGAGAATCATGGGTAAATTTGCATGCAACTGTTCCTTTCATCTTTATTAGTGTACTATCAAAGTCTGAACTTGTATATCCAATTCGTACTCTAAATCCTATAAGAATCGACATAATTATGCCATGATCTTGGATTACAGATAGAATTATTGTCTCTCAACCACCTGCCATCTGTCAACCTCTAAATAACTTACCTATCAGGGTGTTTTAAAATGTTGATAGCGGTGTATGAATGTGGTAGGGCCTACACAAAGGGGATGTTAGTTCTTACGTGCAACATAATATTAACGGTACTGGGGATTATAGTGCCATGGACACCCAACCCAAATCTGATAGGATAAGTGCAAGAAATATAAAAAGTGCAGAATTTCTGCAAATATATTGCAGAATCAAGGCCTTTTATCTTCCCTTGTCAAAGCCAACATAAATGGTTGCAGATACTTGGGCTTTAACCTTTAATGGTCGTGGGTAATACTACAAATTCATTTCAGAGGTGCAAAACAGACGAGTTCCTTGCTTCTCATCTATACTCTCACCCTCTGCTCAGCACCTTCACTAGCGTCATCACTCTGCTGATGATCTTGGCACTTATCGTTGCAGTCCCACTGTTCTCTGCCAGATACCCCCCATGCTCCGAGCTGTGCCTTGAACGAATCCTATAATTCTTCAGATCGTGATAGCATATCAGATGGATCAGGCCGAGGAATGAGGTTTCATAGCATTCATATGCCGTGGGTGATCTTCTTGAACATCCAATTCTACTGAAGAAGTGTTCAATGGTACTGCATCTCTTGTAAGTTTCCGGATCAAACTTTCTGGTTGTACTGACGAATCTCCCGGGACATCGTAGACTGCATCTGCGGAGATGATCGAGAGGTGATGTTGAAAGTTGGAACCTCGAATGCTTTGAGAGTTGGTTCGTAAAGCCGGGGAACATGGACATTAGCGGGTGCAACCATGTAGGCAAGGGAAACCATTCTGATCCACCAGAGTACTTAGTTCGTTCCTCTTTATCATTTATAACTACCTTGACCGGTAGATCTCCCTTTTTTGCTTGGATTTCCTTCGTATCCGTAGCACAGTGCAGGAGATCGATCTTTTGGATCTCATACCCAACTCGGAGCAGGTTGAGGGAGGTCGCCGGGTACGCTCTGGTCTCGCACAATTCAAGATAGTGTCGGTGAACCGTCGATTTGGCGCCGTAGTTCGGCGGCACATCGTGCTAAGTGCATTCAGCCGTCAGGATGTATGGGACGCCGTTGATTAACCCGCAGGACTGCATCCTGATCGGCTGAGGGGTGACTTGGTTGGGGGGAGAAATTTCTGGACAGCCCCCAGAGATCGCCCTCGATTTCCCGGAAAGCCGTATTCCGAGTATCACCCAGAAACTAACTCCTCTGCGAGTCTAACAGGGGTACGAAATGGATTTGCCTGACACGCAACGGATAGCGGGATGGGGATCAGATACGTTGGCACGTTGGGGGCATGTATGCCCTTGTTCAGGGTGAACCAAGTTCATTGTGAGTGGACATGCTCGTCCGCTTTCGGCCAACTGTGGACAAATATGTAATGCGCGTTGATCTGCTTCTAGGTAGACGTTAACTTAGTAACTTGTCAGATTGAGAGAAAAGGTGGGCGTTATTCCATTGGTATGTGCCGATTCTTATCGCCCCTTCCAATCCCTCTGTATACAAACCCTATATTGATCCACGCATCCGGATCCACCACGTTCCGCCCGTCCACGATCGCCGGATGCGCAGACCCGCACAACCGCCGGACCTCGGCCGGCACGAGCCCCCGGTACTCCTTGTGCCCGGCAAAGACTACCACCGCGTCCGCACCCGAGAGCACCCCCTCGAGATCCCGCGAGAGCCCGGGCGGCGCATCCGGCGACGTCGCCGGGTCCACCCAGGGGTCGTGGACGCGAACCTCCGCGCCGGCAGCGAGCGCCGCGTCGCGGAACGGCTCCGCCGGCGTGTTCCGGGCGTCGTCCGAGTCGTTGATGAACGCCCAGCCGAGGAGGGCGATCGTCGAACCCGCGAGGGTCTTCCCCGCCTGTGCCAGCGCCGACTCTGTCAGCCGGAGCATGTGCTCGGGCATGAAGTCGTTGATCCCGCGGGCGAGGGTGTAGAGCGACTCCCGCCCGGCTGGATAATCCAGTTCCCCGCCGAGCACCTGCACCCCCCGCTCCAGGTGGTAGGTGTCCTTCGTGAGGCAGTGGCCGCCGACCCCGGCGCCCGGCCAGAGTATGGCGCGGGTGATCCCTTCGCCCTTCAGCGACGCCACCCCGGCCCGGACGTCGTAGACGTTGATCCCCATCGCCTCGCAGTAGAGGGCGAGCTGGTTGATGGCCGCGATCTGGAGGTCGCGGAAGGTGTTCTCGGCGGTCTTCGTCACCTCGGCCGCGGTCGCGGTCATCGGGATGACCGTGCCGGCCGTGAGGACCGGCGAGTAGAGCTCGACCGCGCGGGCCGTCGAGACCTCGTCGATCCCGCCGACGATCCGGTCGTGCTCGCGGATGTTCCGGAGGAGCCGCCCGACCATCACCCGCTCGGGCGCGTGCGCCAGCGCGAAGTCCTTCCCGGCGACGAGCCCGGACTCGCCTTCCAGGATCTCGCGGGCCATCCCGGCGGTCGTGCCGGGGGTGATCGTCGACTCGAGGACGACGAGCGTCCCCGGCGTCAGGTGCCGCCCGACGTTCCGGAGCCCCTCGATCAGGGGGGTGAAGTCCGGCAGGAGGTCCTTCTTGTCCTTGAACGGGGTCTGGATCGCGAGGGTCACTGCGTCGCACTCCGCGATTTCCACAAAGTCCGATGTGCACCGGAACTTCCCCACATCGACAACCTTTGCCAGAAGGTCTTCAAGCCCGGGCTCCTCGCCCTTGAGCGGCGACTCACCGCGGTTGAGCATGTTGATCTTGTAGCCCGATGAGGGGGAGTCCCGCTGGAAGCCGTAGATGTGTTCGAAGTGCGGGACGTCCGCAAAGAGCGCTGCCGCCGGGATGCCGACGTAGCCCATCCCGATGACGCCGATCCGCCGAATGGGGCCGCGTTTCTTGATGAGTGTTGCGAGGTTCTCGGTCATTGTATGCATCTCTGTTTTGTATTCAGGGTTCATATTCGGTGATGATCGCGGCGGGGTGCCCGTTGACGAACTGGGGCCGGGCCCCGACGACCGAGAGGACCTTCATGCCGCAAGGCTCCGGGAGATCGCCTCGCAGACCCGCACGTTCGAGAGCCCCTGCTCCGGCGTGACCGGGAAGGGCTTTCCGTCGCGGGCGGCCCGGACGAATGTCGAGAGCTCGATCTTCAAGGGCTCGACCTTGTTCACCAGGAGCTTCTCGATGATGTTCTCCTGGCGGTAGAGGCCGTTCTCCTGTCCGTAGGCCTCGGGCTTCCGGTAGACGTAGACCTCCTGAGTCATGAAGTCGCCCTCGATCGTCCGGTCCTCCTCCTCGATGTAGATCGACCGGACCTTCTTCGAGGACTTCCGGGAGGCCGAGAGGTAGACCGGTGTTCGCCCGATGGTCGCGAGCGCCGCGGCGACGTCCCCGGTCCCGCTCGCGTGGACGGTGTACTCTTGGGACGGAAAGAGGATGTTGAACGCGACGTCGATGTCGTGGATCATCAGGTCCTCGACGACGGAACTTCCGCTCACCCGTGCCGAGGCCGGGTTGTGCCGGTGGAAGGAGACGTAGAGGGGGTTTTGCACGACCCGCGCAACCTCGGTGACGACCGGGTTGAACCGCTCGATGTGCCCGACGCCGACCGTCAGCCCGTCGGGGATCTGCCCGATCAGCTGCTCGCATTCGCACACGGTGAGGCAGAGGGGCTTCTCGATGAGGGCGTGCACCCCGGCGGCGATAACCTCTCCCGCCGTCCGGAGGTGGTAGGGGGTCGGGACCACGACCGAGACGCACTCGGCTTTTGCAAGAAGTTCCTCCATCGAGCGGCAGACCTCCGCCCCGGTGGCGGCGGCGACCTCCTCGGCGGCTTTCGTGTTCAGGTCGTAGACGTAGGTCGTCCCGACCTCCTTGAGTTCGGAGTAGACCCGGACGTGGTTCCTGCCCATGACGCCGGTGCCGATGACGCCCGCGTCCATCTAGATCACCCCGTTGATCGTCTCGCAGACATAAGCCCGCGCCTCGTCGGTAACCCCCGGGTGGACCGGGATCGAGAGGACAGAGGCCGCGAGCGCTTCAGCGACCGGGCAGGCAGCGGCCCCGGCGTAGAAGGGCTGCCGGGAGAGGGCTACGGGATAGTGGACGGCGCAGCCGATCCCTCGCTCGCGGAGGTAGGCCATGAACTCATCCCGCGAGAGGGGGAACGCATCGGTGAGCCGCAAGGAGTACTGGTGCCAGACGTGGGTCCGGCCGGGGGCGACCGAGGGGAGCACCAGCCCCGGCGCCGTGATGTGGGTACCGTAATACGCCGCGTTCTCCTGCCGGCGGCGGTTGAACCCGTCGAGTTTCGCGAGCTGCACCCTCCCGAGCGCGGCGTTGATATCAGTCATGCGGTAGTTGTAGCCGAGCTCGGTGTGGAGGTACTTCTCGCTCTGGCCGTGGTTGATGATCCGGCGGATACGGGTATTGTATTCATCCGATGCCGTCGTCACCATCCCGCCCTCACCGGTCGCCAGGTTCTTCGTCGCGTAAAAGGAGAAGCAGGCGAGGTCGCCGAGCGCCCCGGCCCGCTTTCCGTTGTACTCCGCCCCGTGAGCCTGGGCGGCGTCCTCGATGAAGACAAGATCCTTATCGGCGCAGACATCCCGGATCGCCCCGGCGTCGCAGGGCTGGCCGTAGAGGTGGACGCCGATCACGGCCTTCGTCTTCTGGGTAACCTTTGCGAGGACGTCGGCGGGGTCGATCGTGGCGGTCGCCGGGTCGACGTCGGCAAAGACGGGACGGGCACCGCACATCGAGACCGAGGAGGCGGTCGCAAAGAACGTGAAGGCCGGGACGATCACCTCGTCCCCCGGCCCGACGCCGGCGGCGAGCAGCGCCGCGTGGAGGGCGGTGGTCCCGTTCGAGACGGCGACGGCGTGGGGAACACCGCAGTAGGCGGCGAACTCATCTTCGAAGGCGGCAGTGACCGGACCCTGGGCGATCATGCCGGAGGCAAGGACGGCGAGAACGGCTTCGTTTTCCTCGTTTCCGAGGGAAGGCTGTGCGATAGGTATGTGCATGGATCTCTGTCTCCGAAAGCAGATGTGAATTTTCTTTCGCGTGGTTTCATATACGGGTTTTCGTTTTGGATCAGGTGGTTACTTGTGAATTTATTCTGTTCAGAAAGAGTAAATGGGTTTAAAAAGTTGTCAAGTGACTATTTGGCAGTCTATTTTGATCGCTATGGGGATGGTTAATGCTTCATATCTTGGACTATTCCTGGATACCTGATTTAGCATCTCCAGTCCTGCTCCTCACACCTATAGTGCCTGAACTGGCGAAGTGATCTGGAGCTGCATAAACATCCCGCACCATTACACTTGCCTTTAACAAACTCTCAAAAGTCCCAGCATCGCTCCAGAACCCCTCTAGACGAGAGAACTCCATCGCCCCCCGCCGGATGTAGGCATTATTCACGTCCGTGATCTCGAGTTCGCCCCGCCCGGACGGCTTGAGGGTCTTAATAATCTCAAACACCCCGGCGTCGTAGAGGTAGAGCCCGGTCACCGCGAGGTTCGACCTCGGCGCTTTCGGCTTCTCCTCGATCCCGAAAACGCTATTGCCCTTAACCTCGGCGACCCCGAACCGGTGGGCGTCGGGGACCTCTTTGAGGAAGACCTTCGCCCCGGACTCGAATGACTCAACGTCCTTCCGGATGTCGTCCTGGAAGATGTTGTCCCCGAGGATGACCGCGATGTTGTCCGTCCCGGCCCAGGACTCCGCAAGCCCCAGCGCCTGGGCAATCCCGCCGGCGCCTTCCTGGATCTCGTAGGTGAGCCGGATCCCGAACTCCTTGCCGGAGCCCAGCAGCTCCAGGAAGTGGCCGACGTGCCCCCTCCCGGAGACAATCATGATATCCTTGATGCCTGCCGCGACGAGCGTCTGCAGGGGATAGTAGATCATCGGCTTGTCGTAGACCGGGAGCAGGTGCTTGTTCGTCACCTTGGTTAAGGGGTAGAGGCGGGACCCGGTCCCGCCTGCAAGTATGATGCCTTTCATGGGTATTCTCACTGTTGGGCGCAGGTAGTCTTCGAGCGCCTCTTTCCAGGGGCGCATGGGGCTGGTCTTCGTGTTCACGAGCACCGAGTAGGCCGGGCGCCTCGCCTTCCGCGGGAACTCGTCGCTCGTGCAGGGGATGACGTTCGGGGCGAAGGCCCGGGCAAACTCGTACCAGGAGCAGACGCCGTCGTTCGTGACGTGGTAGATCCCGGGCGGGCGGTCGGCGATCTCGGCCGTCTTCCGTGCCAGGTCCGCCGTGTAGGTGGGTTTGCCCACCTGGTCGGTCACCACACGGACGGTCTCGTTCGTCCGTGAAAGCTGCCGGATCGTCTCGACGAAGTTCTTGCCGTGCCGCCCAAAGAGCCAGGAGGTCCGGATGATCCGGTAGTCGTCCATGCACCGGGCGATCTCCTGCTCGCCGCGGAGTTTCGAGGCGCCGTAGACGTTGATCGGGTTCGTCTCGTCGGACTCGATGTACTCCGTCTTCGCGCCGTCGAAGACGTAGTCGGTGCTGTAGTGGACCAGCCGGGCACCCACCTCGCGGCAGGCAGCGGCGATGTAGCCCGGGGCATCGCCGTTGACGGCGAACGCCGTCTCCGGGTCGTCCTCGCACCCGTCGACGTTCGTATACGCGGCCGCGTTGATGACGAGATCGGGCTTCGCATCGAGGATGTAAGCCCGTACTGCAGCCTCATCGGTGATATCGAGATCCTTATGGCCGCAGAGCCGGGCGCCGGGGAAGACCGCTGCGAGGTCACGCCCCAGCATCCCATTGGCACCGAGGATCAGAATGTTCGAGAAGGTCATACCGACTTCCCCTTCAGCGGCCGCCACCACCAGTCGTTCTCCGTGTACCACGCAACCGTCGCCTCGAGGGCGTCATCGAAGGTATACGCCGGTTCCCAGCCGAGGGCCCGGAGCTTCCCGAAGTCGAGCGAATACCGGAAGTCGTGTCCCTTCCGGTCGGGCACGTACTCGATCATCGACCCGTCCTTCCCGAGGAGTTCGAGGATCTTTTGGGTGATCTCGAGGTTCGTCTTCTCCGCGCCGCCGCCGATGTTGTAGATCTCCCCCGGCTCCCCGTGGTTGAGGACGAAGTCGATGGCCCGGCAGTGGTCGAGGACATAGAGCCAGTCGCGGACGTTCTTCCCCGTGCCGTAGACCGGCACCTTCTTCCCTTCGAGGAGGTTGGTTGCAAAGAGCGGGATCAGTTTCTCGGGGAACTGGTAGGGTCCGTAGTTGTTGGTGCAGCGGGTGACGATCACCGGGAGGCCGTGGGTGATGAAGAACGAGCGGGCAAGGAGGTCGGATCCGGCCTTGCTCGACGAGTAGGGGCTTGAGGGGTTCAGGTTGTCAGTCTCCACGAACGACCCCTCGCGGGTGCTCCCGTAGACCTCGTCGGTCGAGACGTGGACGAACCGCTTGACCCCATGTTTCT
>Ga0208041_1001962_pt1 | contig 11854 bp, 10 predicted proteins | sample AD_SCU002_MetaG_FD_184453 | JGI IMG/M metagenome (GOLD analysis project Ga0208041, IMG submission 184453) | Active sludge microbial communities of municipal wastewater-treating anaerobic digesters from China - AD_SCU002_MetaG (SPAdes) (version 2) | ecosystem: Engineered > Bioreactor > Anaerobic...
CTGTATGGTGTCAGCAATCGTAGCTTGTACGGCGCCGTGGCCGCGGTTTTGTTCGTCGTCGCAGTTGTGTTTCTGGCCCGCGGCCTGGCGTTGATCAGAGACGGTTTTCGCAGAATTGAATTTTCTGTCGAAGAGGGAGAAATAGTCGTCTACGGATGTTACATCTGCAGACTTCTTGGCTCTAAGACAACTCTGAGGTTTTTTGACGCCGCCGGCTTCAGAGTCAACCGCTTTGCCTGTCGCCGCTTCCCGTTGAGTAAACCGGAAACTGCCTACGAGATCGTTCTGGTAAGGCAAAATGGTGACGTGATAAGCGTTTTTCCGTATTTTTCAAACGGAGAAGCCGCCGCCGAAACCCTCAAGCGTCTTACCGTCTACACCAGCATTCCTTCCCTCTGACTGATCGGCTGCATCTGCCGACCTTTATCCCGTGCTGGCTGTTGCCTGCGGAGCTGATTGTGTTATAATCACGCACAGCCCAAGCCGGAGAAAATTCTTCATGTCTGTTTTTAACACCATATTCTGGGACTGGAACGGCACCCTGCTCGACGATGTCGACGAATGTATCGATATTATCAATGTCAGTCTCAAAAAACGCTCTCTGACGACCATTGATCGCGAAGAATACCTTGAGAAATTTACCTTTCCGATAAAAAAGTATTACGAAAACATCGGGTTCGATTTTACCCGCGAATCGTATGAAGCCGCCGGCCAGGAATACATCGACGCCTACGGGACCAGAATGTTTGAATGCCGGTTGCATAACGGAGTCAGAAACACACTTGACCGCTTCAGATCGACGGGAACCAGGCAGTTCGTGCTTTCTGCTCTCTACGATCAGGCGCTGCATCAATGTATCAGTCACTTTCGCCTCAGCGGCTACTTTGACAAGGTGCGCGGACTAAGCGACAGCTATGCTCACAGCAAAGTCGAGCTCGGCTGCAACCTCATCAAAGAATGTGGCTGCGATAAAAACAGCGCAATCATGGTCGGCGACACCCTGCATGACTTCGACACGGCTGTGGCGATGGGCATTCCCTGCGTTCTGATCGCCGCCGGTCACAATTCAAAAAAACGTCTGCAGGCTTCCGGTGCGCCGGTTTTCGACAGTATCGAAGAATTCGCCTGCAGCTTCGACAGACTGCCCGATCTGCTCAAACGCTGATCTCCCGTGGTAATTAAAGCTGCCATTGACCACAGATTAACAGGAGTTTAACGGGTCGGCCTGTTTTGTAGCCTGAAACCATTTCCAGAAGAGGGTTTTCGGAGATTTTCTCTCGAAGACCCTCTTTTTATTTCCAAAAATGCACGCAAAAAACCTTTGCTGGCCTGAAAATTTTTCATCTTTTCGCTTGACTTGTAAGACCTAATATGCTACTGCTAAGACATGGCACACTTCCATACAAAAAACAAAAACGGCAGACCCTATCTCTATGTCAGGGAGATTGCCAGGGTTAATGGAAAACCCAAGGTGATTTCGCAGACATATATCGGCTCACCCGAAAAGGTAAGAGCGCTTATCAAAGGCGACGACAACAAAGATGGCTCCCTTCGAAGGCTGAAAGTCGAAGAATTCGGTTCTCTCTGGCTGGCCTTGAATGCCGACAATGACATCGACCTTGTTTCAATAGTCGATGAAATAATTCCCCCGGATCCAAGAGAAAGCGGACCAACTCTCGGCGAGTATTTTCTATACGCGGTTTTAAATCGTATGATTGAGCCTAAAAGCAAGAGAGCGATTCCCGAATGGTATCAATCTACTGCCATTCAGCAACTTCGCCCGGTAGATGTCGATAGTCTCAATAGTCAGCGCTATTGGGCCAAATGGAATAAGGTAGACCAGGAAACGCTGGAGAAAATTGCCAATGTATTCTTTGAAAAAGCTTGGCAGAACGAGGAATCCAACGGCGACTGTCTGTTATTCGACACAACCAACTTTTACACATATATGGCCTCTAAAACCAGGTCAGAGCTTGCGGCAAGGGGAAAAAACAAAGCCGGCAAGCATCATCTACGGCAAATTGGCATGGCATTGCTTGTTGGTCGCGACAACAAACTCCCGGTTTTTTATCGAGAGTATCCAGGCAACCAGCATGACAGCAAAGTCTTTGGTTCGATCATGTCGGAAATGCTCGCGAAAGTGGCGGCTATTTCCAAGACCAAGCAGAGGATTACTCTGGTTTTCGATAAGGGCATGAATGCTGAAGATAATTTCGACATCATCGATGATTCGCCTCTCATGCACTTTGTAACGACTTACTCGCCGTGGTATGCCAGAGAAATGGCTACTGTTAGTGCAGCAAAATTCGCTTCTGTGAACATCCCGCGAAATCGTCGACTTGAAATGACCAATAACGCTGACGATGCCATAACTGCTTACAGAACCAGCGGCGAGTTCTGGGGCAAAACCAGAACTGTGGTTGTTACAAACAGTCCGGCAACCGCCAGAAAGCAGGAATACGTTTTCGAAGCAAAGCTCGAAGCAATACGCACTGAACTGCTGATTATGCGGAAAAAGACCAATGAAGGGTGCCCGCAATGGCGTGATGAAGACGAAATCAGAGAGCGATATCTGGCCCTGTGCTCAAGAATGCACATGGCTTCTGAATATTTCGAACTCGAATTTTCAAAAGCAGGTGGCGCTCTGAGCATGAGTTTCCGAAAAAATGCTTACAGAACTGAGCTTCGCAAGAAAATGTTCGGGCGCAATATAATTATCACAGACAATATCGACTGGAAAACCGAAGATATTGTTCAGGCAAGCCTGGATCGTTACATGGTGGAGGAAAAATTTCGCCAGGCAAACCAGGCCTCGCAGGTTGCAGCCTTGCCTATGCGCCACTGGACTGATGCAAAAATGAGATGCCATCTATTCTGTTGTGTTGTTGCGATGACGTATCTCAGAAAAATTGAAATGCACCTGGAAAAGGCCGGATTAAAGATCACCGCAGCCAGCATCATGGAAAAGATGAGAAAACTCCATTCGGTTCTGACGATTAGCAAGACCGGCAGACCGGTAAGGTGCATGGAGACACCGGATAAGACCCAGAAAAAGACCCTGGAAGCATACGGGTGGGAAATCAATAAGGCGGGGGTCTTACAAAAAAGACCATCTTAAAACATAGACAGGGAGCTAAAAGCTCCCTATTTTTATATCATCAACCAGTAAACTCCTGATTAAGTTTGGCCGACTACGATCATGAGGGCTTTTAATGATTCTTTCAGGGTGTTCTGGTCGATGTTGCCCATTTTTTTTATCAACCGTCCGGTGTCGATGCTTTTAATCTGCAGAAGATCGAGGGCAGAATTCTTTTGCAGGCCATTTTCGGAATCCGAGGCAATAAAAACATGCCAGGGATTATGAGAAAACTCCGGTCGCCAGCCGGTGATCGGAACAACCAGCCGCAACGGCAGGATGCCGAGGGAATCAACGCTCAAAACCATTGCCGGGCGAACCTTTTTGATTTCTGCACCGATGGTCGGGTCAAAGTTGACCAGCCAGATTTCACCACGGCAGGGTTGTATCTGGTCAGTATTCATAAAGATCGCCTTCAGAGCCGTCGAACTCATCGTTGTGCTCGTAATAATGCCGCATTTTCTCGGCCCGGTCGCACAGAAGACTGTCTCTGACCTCAGGCGACAGCAGCAGAAGGTCATCTCTGGATAGTTCTCCTGCAGCAGCTTCGCCTGAAAGCCATTCGCGTATAATCGTCTCAATCTGCCGATTGATCGATCTTTTTTCGCGGGCAGCAACAATGCGCAGCTTTTCAAGCAATTCTACAGGTAAATACAGGCCATGTCTGACGTGAGTATTCATTTGAATTCCACCCCCTCTGTGATAAATATACGCTATGTTGCGTAAAACGTCAAGTTTCTACCCGCGGGGCAACACATTAAATTAATAGATTCCGGGTCTACGCCCGGAATGACGAAACAGGATTTTCGTTCGCGTTTGTGCCCGGAACGGGTAAAAGCGGGAATCTTGTGTTTAATTGCTTAGATCCCCGTTTGCACGGGGATGACGAATATGAACAGGCAATACGTCTACTCAATGTTGGCAATGGCTAGCTCTGTTCATCGTAACGCTTCTTGAGGGCCTGGATGTCCTGCCACATCTGCCAGTTGGGGCTGCCCTTCTCGCGGCTGGTGTCGCGGATCAGATACGACGGGTGGTACATGGCCATGGCCGGAACACCGAAAATCGAAGTGAACCATTGGCCGTGAATGCGCGTAATACCGGGTGAATCAGGACCGATGACGAATTTGATGGCGACGTTGCCGAGGCAGCCGATCAGTTTGGGCTCGATCAGTCGCAGCTGTCGCTGCAGAAATGGCGTGCAGACAAGCATCTCCGAAAGGGTCGGGTTGCGGTTGCCGGGTGGGCGGCACTTAAGAATGTTGCAGATGTAGATATCTTCACGCTTGAATCCGGCGGCGGTGAGAATCTTGTCGAGATGCTGCCCGGCCTTCCCGACGAACGGAATACCGCTGGCATCTTCGTCGGCGCCCGGGGCCTCGCCGATCAGAACGAGGCGGGCTTTGGGGTTGCCCACTCCCGGAACAGTTTTATTGCGGGTTTTGCACAGATCGCAGCGGGTGCATTCAGCAATTTCGGCGGCAACCTTGTCGAGCGTATCACCGGGAATCTCAGCTAGTGGCTGCAGTCGTGCCGACCCCGGCTTCTCGCCAGAAGGCCCTGCCGGCGTGGCACTGGCTCTGAAACTCGACGGCGCACTGGCGCGGGCGAGAGTTTCGTATTCTTCGGCAGAGGTCGGTGGCGGCCGCATTTTGGCCGGGGCTGTTGGTTGGCCGGGCTTTGCGGCCGGCGAGACCGGTTTGGCTTTTGCCGGGCCGGCTGGTTTCTTAACTTCTGCCGGTTCAGGTTCGGGGGCAACGTCGGCTGCCAGCTGGTCGAAGTCGAAATCGGCGTCGGGCATGACGACCTCGCTTTCATAAAGACCGTCACAGCCTGGTGGGGTCAAAAGCGCGATCAGGTCTACCGCAGCCGCCTGCTGCTCTTCTGAATCGCCACTTTTTCTGCTTTTGGCCATAATGCCTATTTAGTCGCCGGGTGGTCGACGCGGTAAGCCCTGGTGACGCCTATGAGACGCGAAACGGCGCGCAGCAGACCGTCGAGCATGCCGGAATCCCTGACCTCGATTGAAAAATCGAGAACCCCGGTCTTCTGCTTCGTGGTCTTGGCCGACGCCGAATGAATGTTGATGCCCTGATTGGCAATGACGCTGGTGATCGAGTTGAGCATGCCCTTGCGGTCAGTCGTCTCGATGCGGATCTTGGCGAGATAATCGCCCTCGCCGAGCACTTCGTCGACGATGCCGAGATCCCATCTGACATCGATCAGGCGGTCTTCAGTGTCGTTCTTCAGGTTCTGCGCGTTCGGGCAGTCTTTCTTGTGCACGGTGACGCCGCGGCCGCGGGTGATGTAACCAATGATTTCGTCGCCCGGAATCGGGTTGCAGCAGCGCGACATCTTGATCAGCGCATCTTCAAGGCCGCCAACGATGATGCGCGGGCCTTTGCAGGCCTTTTTGCGGGCCTTCTCGCGCCGCGTGATGTTTTTGGCGATCGTCTGCGGTTTCGGCTGCGATTTCGTGATCAGATCGGGAAAAAGCTTGCCGATTACCTGCTGAGCGCGGATCTCGCCGGCGCCGATGCCGGCATAGAGCTCTTCGACAGATGGAAAGCCAAGATCTTTGACCTTGTTGTTAAAACCGCCGGTCTTGAAGGTTTTTTCGGTTTCGCGGTCACCGCCAAGCCTCTGAAAAGCTTCGAGAAAATCGCGTTCGCCGCTGATGATGTATTCGTCACGAAATTCCTTTTTCAGCCAGATGCGAATCTTGCGTTTGGCGCTGGCGCTGCCGACAATCTTCAACCAGTCGCGGCTGGGGCCCTTCTGGTTCTTGTTGGTGAGAATCGAAACGATATCGCCATTCTGCAGCCGGTATTCAAGCGGAACGATATGACCGTTGACTTTGGCGCCGCAGCAGCGGTGACCGATGTCGGTATGGATGGTATAGGCAAAGTCGATCGGCGTGCTGCCGTTGGGCAGTTCGATGACGTCGCCCTTCGGCGTGAAAACGTAGACATGATACTGAAACAGCTCGACCTTGACCGTTTCCATGAATTCAGAAGCGTCTTTGACGTCCTGATACCAGTCGATGAGGTTGCGCAGCCATGAAAGCTTTTCTTTGTAGTCGGGAGCGCTTTCCTTGCCGGCGGTTTCTTTGTAATCCCAGTGGGCGGCGATGCCCTCTTCGGCGATGCGGTGCATCTCTTCGGTTCTGATCTGCACTTCGAGCGGCTTGCCGTCGAAGATGACGGTGGTGTGAAGCGACTGGTACATGTTCGGCTTCGGAACCGCAATATAGTCTTTGAAACGGCCCGGAATCGGTTTCCAGTATTTGTGAACCATGCCGAGGGCGGCATAGCAGTCTTTGACCGATTCGGTGAGAATTCTGATGCCAAGAAAGTCATAGAGCCCGTCGAGGCCGGTGTTGTATTTGATCGTCTTGTTATAGATAGAATAGGCCTGCTTCGGGCGCCCGCTGATTTTGGCCTCGATATGGAATTCTTTCAGGTGCTCTTCGATCTGATTCATGGCCTCTTTAAGCTTAACGTCGCCTTCGAGGCCTGTTGAATTGAGGAAATCGAAGATTTCTTTTGCCTTTTCGGGCTGCAGAAAACGGAAAGAAGTCTCTTCGAGCTCTGATTTTATCTTGTTGATACCGAGGCGGTGGGCGAGGGGAGCGTAGATTTCGAGAGTTTCGCGGGCCACGTATTTCTGCTTCACTTCGGGCAGAAACTGCAGGGTTCTGATATTGTGCAGGCGGTCGGCAAGCTTGATGAGAATGACGCGCACGTCATTGGTCATCGCGAATAGCATTTTGCGGAAGTTGGCCGCCTGTGCCGCTGACGCCGAGCTGAAAAACATTTTGTTGAGCTTGGTGACGCCTTCGACCAGCTGGGCCATGACCGGGCCGAACATCTTTTCGATATCGGCGGTGGTGGCGGCAGTGTCTTCAATGACATCATGCAGGAGTGCGGCGCAGATCGAAGTTGAGTCGAGCTTGAGCTCGGCAGCGACAATTAAAGCCACTGATTCGGGGTGGAGAAAATATGGCTCACCAGAAGCTCTGAACTGGTCCTTGTGGCATTCTTCGGCAAATCTGTAGGCTTTTTCGATGCGGTCAAGTTCTGCGTCGGGGTTGTATTGTTTTACCGCTGCGAATATCTTTTCGAGAGAAATGGTCGATCACCTGCTGCTTTCGGCTGGTGAGGCAAAGCTGGCGACAGCTTCCTCGAGGTTTTTGAGAACGACAAAATGGTGTGTGAACTGGGTGATGAGAAAAACCCGGCGCATCTTGTCGTTAAGGTTGATCAGACGCAGGTCGCCACCTTTGGCACGGGTGTTTTTGAGACCATGCACGAGAACGCCCATTCCGGCTGAACTCATGTATTTGAGACCGGCAAGATCGATGACGATGCGAACCTGATTCTGCTCGCAGTGCTGATCGAGCCGGTCGCGCAGCTGATCTGAATTTTCGAAGGTAATTTCGCCATGAACGGCGATTACAACAACATTGTTTTCATGCTGCTGGCTTTCAATGGTTAGACTCATGAAAACTCCAGTTCTAGGGTATTTGCTCAGGTTTCATCGTCGGGTTCGACTGGCAGACCTGATTCCTGCAGGCAGAGGTGGTAGCTGAGCGATTCAAGCTCGGTGGTAAGATCGACGTTGTGTACCAGCACATTTTCGGTAGAGATGAGCTTGAACGGCGCAAAATTAAGAACCGCACGCACGCCCGAAAGCATGACTATGTCGTAGACTTCTTTTACGGCTCTGGCTGGAACGGTGAGAATGAGAATTTCAATTTCGAGCTCTTTAACGAGTTTTGGCAGCTCGCTTACCGGCGAAATCTGCCCGAGATGTTCGAGAGTCGTGCCGATGAGGGCTGGATCGTTGTCGAAGAGGGCGCAGACCTTGAAATTGCGTTTTTCGAAGCCGGTGTACATTGCCAGGGCGGTGCCGAGACGGCCACCAGCGCCGACAATGGCAACTTTGCGGATTTTCTGCAGGCCAAGGATTTTGACAATATGGTCGCGCAGCTTTTTGACTGAATAACCGACGCCACGTTTGCCAAATTCTCCGAAATATGCAAGATCCTTGCGAACCTGGGCCGGGTTGAGACCAAGCTTGCGGGCGAGGTCGTGTGATGAAATAACTTTGATACCATCTCCGTCAAGGCCGTTCAGGTAACGAAGATAGATAGACAATCTCTTGATCGTCGCCTGAGGAGGAGCCAGTTTAGTTCCCACCGGAAAAACTCCTTGTCAGTTGCAGATTAGCACCGTAATTTTTAACACAACTGACCTTTTTCTTTCAAGCATCAGATGAAATTTCGTCTGTACCGCTGACGAGAATCACTGATTTTAGCTGACAGCCGCGCAGAAAATCGGCGCAGCACAGGCGCCCCTTGCCGGCACGCTGCAGTTCGAGAAGTTTCAATGCCGTATTATTGCCGCAGACGACCCTGATGCCCTCGGCCGGGTTCTGGCTAAGCACTGTACCGGCTGGTTGACTGTCAGGGCAATTCTCGACGGTGGCGCGAAAAACTTTTATGCGTTCGTTGCCATCGGCAAACCAGGCACCCGGGAAAGGGCTCATCGCGTAGATCAGATTGCGGATCTCGTCGGCCGGGCGGTTCCAGTCGATGTGAGCGGTCTGCGAACTGATTTTGCTGGTATAGGTGGCCTGCGCATGATTCTGTGGTACCGGCCTGATTCTGCCGGCTGCAAATTCTTTGAGCGTGCTGGCCAGTAGAACTGCGCCTTCTGAACTCAACCGGTCGTGCAGCGAGCCCAGATCATCGTTTTCGCTGATCGGTGTCTGCCCGACCGCGAGCATGTCGCCTTCGTCCATGCCTTTGCTCATAAGCATCACCGTATTGCCGGTAACTTTGCGGCCGAGCAGCATTGCCTGATGAATCGGCGCCGGACCCCTGAATTCAGGCAGAAGTGAAGCATGCAGGTTGACCGGGGCGATTTTCGGAATGTCGAGAACCGACTGTGGCAGTATAAGGCCGTAAGCGACAACAACCAGGTAGTCGGGGGCGAAGGAGCGCAGAGTTTCAATTTCTTCGGGCGCATTGCGGAACGTGGCCGGAGTATGTATTGCAAAGCCGCGTTCGAGGGCGAAGGTCTTGACCGGTGTCGGAGCCGGTTTTTTACCGCGGCCTTTCGGCCGGTCGGGCATGCAGTAGACCGCGGCGATTTCGAAGTCGGCATCGTCGGCGAGGGCCCGCAGCGAGGGTACAGCAAAGTCCGGGCAGCCCATGAAGACTATGCGCAGCGGCCTTTTAGTCATTCAGAGGGCTTCCTCGGTTTCTTCTTCGTCTTCATCGTAAAGCGATTCGCCGCTTTTCAGTATTTCGAGTTCGTGTTTGATCTGCAGTTTGCGGGCTTTTGAAATGCGGTCGATGAACAGAACGCCGTCGAGATGGTCGAGTTCATGCTGAATGGCTCTGGCAAGCAGGCCTTCCGCTTCGATTTCGTAGACCGAGCCATCGAGGTCGGTGGCTTCGGCTACCACCTTTTTGGCGCGTTCGACTTTCTCGGTCAGACCCGGAAACGACAGGCAGCCTTCGTCGCAGGTTTCTTTGCCCGAAAGTTTCAGTATCTGGGGGTTGATAAGAACCAGAGGGTCTTCGCCGATATCGATGATGGCTACCCTGAGGTTGACGCCAACCTGGGGAGCGGCCAGACCGACGCCTTTAGACTCATACATGGTTTCGAACATGTCTTCGACAAGGCGTCTGACATCGTCGTTGATTTCGGTAACCGGCTGAGATGCTTCGCGAAGCGGTTCTTCGCCGTAATGCAGGATGCGGTATTTCATGGGGCCTCCGGGCAAGAAAGTGGCTTACAATGTATGTCAGCTTTCCAGTATACCACATTCAGGCCTGCCTTCAAGCAACTTTTGCAAGTTTTTACAGCATGAAGAACGGGTTGATGTCGATGCTGAGCCGGGTGTCGCCAGGCTTGCGCAGCTGCCGGCAGACTTCGCGGGTGACGCGGGTCAGAGTGGCGAAATCGGGCATTTTCAGCATCAGCTGAAAGCGGTATCTTTCGTTGATTTTTTCGAGCGAGGCCGGCGCCGGGCCGAACAGTTGAAACTGCTGAACTTCGGGGCGGGCGGCGAACAGATCGTGCAGCTCTTTTGCTGTGCCAAGGGTCTTCTGCTGGTCAGAACCTGAAACGATGAACGAAGCCAGCTCGATGAACGGCGGAAACAACGCTTCGCGCCGCATTTTTGCCTCTTCGGCGAAAAAGCCGTGGTAGTCTTCGGTCAGGGCATGTCTGATCGAATGGTGTTCGGGGCAGTAGGTCTGCAATACCACATCGCCCGGCATATCGCCGCGGCCGGCACGCCCGGAAACCTGGGCGAGCAGCGAAAAATTGCGTTCAGAAGCCCGGAAATCAGGAACACGCAGCAGGCTGTCAGCAGCAAGAATGCCGACCAGAGTGACATTGGGAAAATCGAGCCCTTTGGCTACCATCTGGGTACCGACGAGAATATCGATTTCGCCGCGACCGAAGCGGTCGAGAATTTCTTCCATGCTGCCTTTCGTCGAGACACTGTCTGAATCAAGCCGCTGAATTCGGGCCTGCGGAAAATACCGCTTTGCCTCGCTTTCGACGCGCTGGGTACCGGCGCCGAAGAATTTGATTGCCTGACTCTGGCATTTGGGGCAGGTCTGCGGCACGGTCTGCATTTCGCCACAATAATGGCAGCGCATGATCTGGCTGCCGGTGTGGTAAACGAGCGAAACGTTGCATTTCGGGCACTGCACCGCTTCTCCGCACTCACGGCAGAAAACGAAGCTGGAAAAGCCGCGCCGGTTCAAGAAAAGAATTGCCTGTTTGCGGTTTTTCAGGGTGTTTTGAATCGCCTGCCCGAGTGCTTCTGAAAATATCGAACGGTTTTTGCGGGTAACGAGCTCGTGGCGCATGTCGACAACCTTGACGCGCGGCGGTTGCCGGTTGCTGACGCGGGAATTCATTTCGACCAGGCGGTAGCGGCCACTCAGAGAGTTCTGGAATGAGTCGATCGTCGGGGTTGCCGAGCCCATGACGAGCTGAGCATCTTCGATCTGGCAACGGCGCAGCGCTACTTCACGGGCATGATAGCGGGGCGGGTCGCCCTGTTTGAACGATGGCTCACCCTCTTCATCGAGAATGATGGTGCCGAGGCGGGGCAGCGGCGCAAAAACCGCCGATCTGGCACCAACGACGACCGGGCAGAGGCCACGGCGGATTTTTTCCCACTGGTCGAAGCGCTCGCCATCAGAGAGCTTGCTGTGCAGAATTGCGACCCGGTCACCGAAGCGGTCGGTGAACCGCTTCATCATCTGTGGTGTCAGAGAAATCTCGGGCACCAGTACGATGGCAGTCTTGTTCTGTTCGAGAGTTTCGGCTACCCAGCGCAGATAGACCTCGGTTTTGCCAGAACAGGTCACGCCGCGCACCAGCACCGGTCGGCGGTCAGAGCTGCTGGCCGCGCAGATTTCAGCGATGACGCGGCTCTGATCTTCTGACAATGGCGGCGGCGGGGTGGCTTCGCGCCGGTAATATTCTTCGGTGCCGACCTGACGCATGACGCGTTCTTCGATCTCGATGATCAGCCCTTTCTTTTTCAGCTGCGCAATCGGGGCGCTGCTGATCTGAGCGGTGCGGGCGAGCAGTGCGGCAGTCGGGGCGGTCGAAAAGGTCAGCAGGGTCTGAACCGCCAGTTTTTCTTTGGCGGTCAGCTTCTCTATTTCTACCGGCTGATCGG
>Ga0208041_1001968_pt1 | contig 11846 bp, 8 predicted proteins | sample AD_SCU002_MetaG_FD_184453 | JGI IMG/M metagenome (GOLD analysis project Ga0208041, IMG submission 184453) | Active sludge microbial communities of municipal wastewater-treating anaerobic digesters from China - AD_SCU002_MetaG (SPAdes) (version 2) | ecosystem: Engineered > Bioreactor > Anaerobic >...
AGATCGAGTCGATCCGGATCGAGGGGAACGCCGCGAGCGTCCTCACGAAGAACCCGTTCGCGATCCTGACCTCCCACAAGACCGTCCTCTCCGGGTGCGGCGGGAGCACCTCGTTCCTCGATTCCGGGCGCCTCCCCGCTATCCGGTCCGACCTCATCCTCTCGCCCGAGGCGATCCGGGCGGCGACGAAAGAGACGCTCGATTCGGACCTCCACCGGATCACCGGCGGTATCCATCTCGTCGGGCTCTTCGACGCGGACGGCCGGGCGATCCGGATCGCCGAGGATATCGGCCGGCACAACGCGCTCGACCGGGTCGTCGGCCACGGCCTCCTTGCGGGGGTCGACTTCTCGCGGACGTTTGCGGTCAGTTCCGGCCGGATATCCTCCGAGATGGTCCGGAAGTGCCTGGTCGCGAACATCCCGGTGATCGTCTCGCGGGGAGCGACGACCACCGCTGCCGTCGAGGCCGCGGAGGCAGGCGGGCTCACGGTCGTCGGGTTCGTGCGGAGCAAAAAGATGAACGTCTATACCGGGCCGGAGCGGGTCCGCGGCGCGTTGCCGCCGACCGCCGGCGAGTGACCGGAGGGGCGGCACCCGCCCTGCCCGGCCGGAGAGATCTGCTGAATGCTTCTGACCTACAGTACCGGAGCCGGGTTTCAAGGGTAAGGGTGAAAATTTTGAAAACTCTGATTTTTCAGAAAATTTAGATAAGTATAAATATTCCGACACTCAACCATGGTACGAGGAACACCATGACAGGGGAGAATACCGATCCGGAACGGTGCCCGCCCGACGGGATGCCGTGCGGGTGCAACCGGGCTGCCGTCTGCAGCGTGGAGGCGGTGCTCAGCGTGGACGAGCGCGGGCAGATGGTGCTGCCGAAAGACGTGCGGGAAAGGGCGGGTATCCGGCCCGGCGACAAGCTGGCGCTCATTTCCTGGGAACGGGACGGCGAGGTCTGCTGCCTTGCACTGATGAAGGCCGGCAGCCTCGGCGGGATGGTCAAGAGCGTTCTCGGCCCGCTGATGGGCGAGCAGGAGTGAGGGAGGAACGATGGTATCCCAACCGTGCTGCCAGTCCCGCCCGGAGGCCGTTCCGCCGGTCGCCGGCCCGGTGCAGGAGATCCGGACGACGGACAGCAGGATCACGCCTGCCGACCGCCTCGACCACTTCCTCGCGCGCTTCGGGGTGAACCGGATGGGCCATCGCGTCGAGCCGGGGCTCTACCGGCTCGGGAATCCGACGCCCGACTCCCCGGTCTTTGCCTCCGCGAACTATACCCTGAGTTTCGATGCGCTCCGGTCCGCGCTCGCCGGCCGCGACGGCTACATCCTCGTGCTCGACACGCACGGGATCAACGTCTGGTGCGCCGCGGGGAAGGGGACCTTCGGCACCGATGAGATCGTCCGGAGGATAACGCTCACCGGTCTCGCGTCCGTCGTGCGGCACCGGACGCTCATCGTCCCGCAGCTCGGCGCCCCGGGCGTCTCCGCCCACGAAGTGCTGCGGCGTTCGGGGTTCTCCGTGGAGTACGGGCCGGTGCGGGCGAGCGACCTCCCGGAGTACCTCGCCATCGGGCGAGCGACGCCCGATATGCGGCGCGTCCGCTTCCCGGTCGCCGACCGGCTCGTGCTCGCGCCGATGGAGCTTGTCCACGCCGCGCTTTCGACCGCTGCAGGCGCGGTCGTCCTGTACCTTCTCGCAGGCCTCCCGGCAGCGTTCGGGGCGGTCGCCGCGGTCCTCGCCGGGACGGTGCTCTTCCCGGCCCTGCTGCCGTTCATCCCCACCCGGGATTTCAGCACGAAAGGGCTCATCCTGGGCGGAATCGTCGCTCTCCCCTTCTCGGCCGCCTTCGTTATGGAGACTGCCGCGTCCGGGTGGGCAGGCGTGCCTGCCGCGCTCGCACCCCTCCTCCTCATGCCCCCCGCGACCGCATACCTCGCGCTCAACTTCACCGGCTCGACACCGTTCACGTCGCGGACCGGCGTGAAGAAGGAGATCTTCCGCTACGTGCCGCTCATGGCCGGAATGGCGGTCCTGGGAGCCGCCCTTGCCGCCGTGTTCGGGGCGGCACACCTCCTGGGGGCGGTCTGATGTTCGACTCCTACCGCGAGAACACCCTCCGCTACAACCCGGAGCGGTGCTTCGGCTGCCTGCGGTGTACCGAGGTCTGCCCGCACGGGGTCTTTGCAGAGGGAGACCGGCGGGTCGAGGTTGTCCGGCCGGAGGAGTGCATGGAGTGCGGGGCGTGCGCCAGGAACTGCCCGGTGCAGGCTATCAAGGTACAGAGCGGGGTCGGGTGCGCCTGGGCGATGATCGGGGCGGCCCTCCGGGGGAAGGATATGGACAGCGGCACCTGCGGCTGCGGGGGAGAAGAGGGGTCCTGTTGCGGCGGCGAGAGGTGATGGCGGCGCCATCCGGATGCCGGCTGCCTCCATCGGGCGCACACTGCCCGGTTCCAGCGGACCATTTCACCTTATCCTGTTGGTCCTGGTGTGTGGAGGATTGCCCCCTCACGCGAAATGAGTGTGTTGAGGATCCAATCGGCTCTTTACGTTCGCCGATAAATGAAAATTTGGATTTATCCTGATTTTGAAGCGTTATCGGTCGCATTTTCAATAAATAGAGCGTAGATTCCAGTTTCGGTAATAGAGATTGTTACATTCCGATCCTCGATCATCGGAACCTCTTCTGGCCACAGGAACTCAGGTCCATTTGTATGACGGACAACTAACTGTTTGGGCTGTGTTTTGTTGAGCAGTTCGAATTGTGTATCGTTAAGAAGAAACACTAGTCTTGCTTCGGCACCAAATGGCTGCTTCAGTGGCTCAATAACATAATATTCACTATACAACGTCCATCTGAGATCTTCAGGATATCTATCAGATGAGAGCACGTTTTCAGGAACTTTACCTTCGTCATAACTCTTGATCTTCATTTCTTTAACCCAGGTAGAGGGTGACAATCCGTCGACAAATAATTCTACCCTCTTATCATCGGAAGGAAGACGGAATACAGGGTTTGTCTCCTCCGGTGTAGATGTGGCCGGTGTGGTATTGATGATGGGTGTAACAGCGACCGACGGGGCGGGTGTCTCCTCCGGTGTAGATGTGGCAGGTGTAGTATCGGCCATGGGTGTAACAACGACCGACGGGACAGGTGTCTCCTCAGGGGAGACTGTAGCTGACGCCCCAAAGATCGTGGGCGAAGAAGGAGTTGGCTGATCGTTCTCTGATAAGTTCCCAAGGGCACCGATCAGGAGCGCGGCAATGCCTATCACCGTTACCGCTGCTAGAGAAAACAGGATCCAACGGATGGGAAATAACCTCCGGGGTTTGGATTTGCTTTTCTTGCCCGGCTGAGAGCTCATAGTGACATGGTGATCGATTCTCCGCTGCAGATGTTTCGGTACCGGGTCATTGTGCTCATGCAATTCTTTCCGGGCCGGTTGGGATCCCGGGGTGTCGCTTACACCGCCACGGCGATCGGCTTCCCGCTGCACTGACTTCGGTGTTGGGTCATAGCGGCCTTTCAATTCCTCTTCAACTTGTTGGAGTTCTCTGGCATACGATGACAGTCGACGCAGGATATTTCCCCCCGTTTTGTCATCCAGCCTTAACAGAACTGGCCTAGCAATGTTAAAGAATCGCAGAAAATCTTCAGCTGGCAGTTTATAGAGACATTTTTCAAAATCTTCAATGTTAAAAGCACTTAAAAAATAACCCTCTAGGTAGCGAGTGTTACTGTCGGAGAGAGCAACATATACGGCATCCTCGACCAAGATTTCGAACTTCAACGGGGATTCGATCCTTTCAAGAGTATTCTGGTGCTCAAACCGTTGAGATGGGGTCATTTGCCTTCGAATGCCCGTATTTATCTCCGTGAAAAGTTTTTCCTTTGAGAGAGGGGTAGACCGGTTGCGATATGATTTATAAAGAACGGCCTGGATTTGTTCATTTGCGAGAACTTTACCTATTTTCGTATAGAGGGAGCGTTCAGGATCGTCTATGATCCCTGAATCCAGATCGGCGACGTCCTGATCACGGGGCTTTTCTGGAAGGACGCAGAGATCAAAGGGATCGCTCCGATTGATGACGTATCTGCCGACGGCGAATCGATATCCGAGATGGAGAATCGGATGCATAATCTCAAATATTTCAGATATGAGGTTGATCGAGCACGCCATTTGTTTTGCCGTGGCATATCCGGGTTTTTGGGCGATCAGCCTGCCAATCAGGTACGGGATGACGGCATCGCCGCCGGGTTGGCAACCTGACTGCTCGCCGTTCTCGGCACTAATAGATCTTGAAGAGAATTCCTGATGTTTGGAATAAATCGGCTGAAAAAATGATTCCTCGCCTCCTGCGCCGAGAATTCTGTAGTTTGCATCGGCAAGTTCTTTGCACACATCCAGCAGAAAATTATGAACAGCGTTGCGATGAGGCGAGGTAAGTGGATATTCCATAATCACTATCAACATATCCCGCCGCCGTCCCTCCTTTTGGACATCTACCGCAGAACCGAAGATCACTTTCTCGTGATCCGATTCTATATACAATGCAGCAGATCCTTCAGCAAGCTGAGCCGCCAGATTGCTGTACTGCCCTAATTCACCCTGAACGTGTTTTCCATCCGTCGCGTATATTCCATACCGTGGCATAATTCCAAAACTCCATCCTCGCCTGTCCTAAGCCAAAATCGATCACCCTTCGAACCCCCCAAGGTGCCAATCCCCTTGGAGGTTGTGCTATTACACCATTTATCACAGGTGTATTTTTCTCGGGTACTACTGTTGCATCTCCACTGATAGCATAAAGCGACACAAAAATATCGTCCAGCATGTTAGTAAGACCAACAAACGAGCTATCCTGATTTAAGATTTCATACAATCTCTCTTCGATTAATTTGACCACAGGAGAATTTTCAGGGATTTCTGCAAGGTTATAAACAGTCTTCCCCCCTGCAGACACGCGCAGATCCCGTAGATGTGGATGTTGTTGTAGGAGGATATCCAACTTAGTAACCACAAATGCAAACCTCTTTTTTCCTCCGAAGGACTTGTGCCACGTTCCGCCCTCTAGATCCTTCAGAGCAGCGGCGTAGTAACTGAAATTACTAGTTAGTTCCTGAATGCCATCTTGAGTGAGCAGTTTTTCGCCATCGATGAGGAGAACTACTTTTCCTGATTGTGTCAGATGACTGTATATTGTATTCAATATAAAGTGGCGGCGAAGGTTGCTATCTTCGAGATCGTCCAGGTGTTCTCTTTGAATCTCCTCTAATAACTCAGGAGTGCCTGATGTTTTTTTGAGAACTTCCATGTCTTTATTGAATGCTTCTGCGAGCGGTTTAAGTGAGGCCTCGAAAGTGGCTGCACGGGCTTCCTTATAATACTCACCGGCATAGTCCAGAACCGTCCATGTTACTGGGCAGACTTTGAATTTTTTCGCCTTTATTCGGTAGAGACTGATCTGGTGATTCGCGGTCCTAGCTGGGGGATCTCTACCCGCTTTGACCAGAGCGTGAAGGTTTTCAAGACGCAAGTTTTCTTGATCATCCTTATTGGGCGAGACGATAACACTATCCGGGTTATGTGCCTTATACTTTCTCGGCAATATCTCTTGCAATGCAAGGAGTAAAAAAGTCTTCCCTGAGTCACGAGGTCCAAGAATAAACACACCCGGACCCTTGATCCCAACAATCAAATATCCGAGGAGTCCCACGAGTAAAAGTATGAGACAGAAGCCAGCGGCATAGAACTGTGCGCCCGGCGCAGTGGTGATTTCACTCACATCGATGACTATCCCTATCGAGGAATTTCTTATAATTGAGCTGCTCCAGAAGAGATATGCACAAATCGTTGCGCCCAAAAAAACCAGAGACCCTCTTGCAATCCATGCAAGCCAATCAAAACGATTTTTGAGAAGAACTATGGCGATGACGAGGATGCCTAGCGCGCTGCCTCCTACCACCGGCCCCTCAATCTCAGCATGCCCGAAGAAGAATGAGTATCCGATTATTGTTCCAGACAGAACCCCAGAGAAAATACCGCAGTATCTTAAATCTTCCGAGAAAAAAAACATCCCGAAAGAAATGACCATAAACAGCCCACAAACCGCATGCACGATAAATTTAAACCAGGATGGAACACCACCAAGCCAGTATACCGGGAATAACCAGATGAAAATCGCAGCAAAGAGGAGGCCAACACCAATCGTTAACCACCAAACCACTTTTCTTTTCCCGTCATGAATGATCATTTACACCACACCTTACACAGACCTTGATTGCATCCCTTCGGTAGTGCTCTACGAAACAACTGATGATGGAAACATTCCCGCCGTGCGATATATTTGTCATGGATGCAGGTTGTTGCTCAACGTAATGCATTCGGATCCCCTGAAATGAATTATCAGTTATATTCTGGAGCACTGCCAATCCCTTCCTTTGTGTCTTCTCTTTTAGGTAATGCTTCTTCTACCTTTTTCTTCGTGTATAACCTGTCAACAAGATCACGTCTTGCAGTCTCCCTCATTTGATCATCGCTGCCCAGTTCATTGCCCGCAAAATTTGCTGCCTCTTCTAATGCGAGAAGGTTATTGCGGACAATGTACTCTTCAGTATGCAGGAACAGCGCATGATGTAGAATATTATTCTTGTTTTCCTGATATTTTGCCCAATATCCACCTCCGCTTGCCAACGGAGCAATATTGTCAAAGAAACTCGCAGCGCAGAAAAGCGTTAATCCAATCTCCCATGGTCGGCTGTAGTTATGTGCCTCCACTGTGACGTTACTCTTATCGCCCATTGAAAGATCCACTTTAATGGTTTTGCTTATTTCACTATGGTGATTGAGTATCTTCTGTGTCATATGAGGTGACGGAGATGAAATCACAAGTGCTGCTTTTTCAAAGTACCACCTCATAACCTGCGAATCACCATGGTGGATCGCACGATTCATGATGCCAAGTAGGTTCTCGTCGACAAGGTTGCGATAACCTCCCTCCACGAGGTTAAGTATGCAATCAAGTTCACCCTTTCCTTCATTGTTTTTTTCGAGGGCGCTCATATTTGCTTTCCCACCGATTGCTTTCTCATCGACAAGTGAGAGAACATTTGGGTTAACTCGTTTATACAGTGTACGATATCTCCTAGAAACGATGCCATCTCCAGCATTGTGTTTCTTATCGATGTTAGAAAGGCTTGTCATGAGTTCTTTGCTATGGCTCTTAAACAGTTTGCGGGATTTAGAAGTTTCATCGACGATCTGCTCAACCAAGTCGAACATGCGTTTTCTCTGATCTAGCTTCTTAAGGCCTTCATCAATTGATTCGATCTTAACTTGGTTATTCTGTATACTCTCATCATATCGTCCAGTCTTGTTTACGATCTCAGTAAGCTCACGCTTCATATCCTTGATTATTTCCTGTACATCCTTGCGATTGAAAACCGCTTCAACAGTAGCACAATCGCCAGCATTGAGTCCCTCAAGTTTCAGGAAGACTAGCATCGAATTGATGGCTTCGTCTCTCATCGTGTTGAGACTCGCCTCCAGATCCTGCGTGATGAATTCGCCCAGAAGGGTGATATGTAGTGGTGACTCCTGGACAATAATCTTTTTAGAATTCTGTTTCTCAGTCAATTTCATTGAATCCAGCAGTGAATCACGGTTCTTCACGAGGATTCCCACATCAGGTGCTGTATTTATTGCCCTACCTAAGTTTCTTCTAAGCCATCCATTTCTTTTTTCAGCTTTCACCCAATAATCATAGAAATAATATCGAGTTAGCTTTTCGACAACATCACTGAGATAACCAAGGTTCGCTGACAGTGACAGGCTCCGTGAGACCTCATTAATGTAGTTGCACAATTTTGTGTAGTTTACTTCCGCGCACCAGTCCTCCCATTCCAAATTATTTCTATTCTCGCTAAAGAGCCTATCGGCCAAACCCTGTAAATTTTGGTGCAACTGTGAAAATTCTGTAATTAATTCTGTTTCTTTATTCTGGAACATCTGTAGATCTCTACGTCGCGTTTCATATGCTTCGATCGTTTCCCGGGCATCTTGCACGGCCAAGATTACCTTTCTATTCGCTTCCTCCTTTTGTTTAGAGATTTGATCAATTCTCTTACCGGCCTCTTGTTTTTCACTCTCCAGATCACTAATTTGGCTCCTGACAGACACCCGTCCTTCATTTACCTGACGCCGTGAGAGAATGAGATCTTCCTCTCCCCTGAGGACCTTTTTCAATACGTCGCGGATACTACGATCCTCGATCTGGAGAATATTCTTTTGAATCTCAGCCAGTTGCTCAATTTGAGCAAGAGATGCGGCAATATGGTTATAAAGATCCTTGTCGTCCTCATCTATTTTAGAGACATTTTTTTCCGAGACATTTTCTTCCTCCTGATCCACGCCATGTCTCAATTTTTTTATGTACTCAATTAGCGTGCTATACCTGTTGATTTCACCGAGATTCTGAGCCCCATCATCCAGACACACATTTCGAATAATGTAACTGAGTTTCTCCTGTGTTTGGTATTTGAGTAATTTTGGAATCTCATTGTCCCAAATTTGCTCCAGGTTTTGAATTTCCGCTCTCACATAAGCGAGATCTTCAACTGTGGTTTTTTCAACCTTGGTTTCGGGCAAGAGCTGGTTCCGGTAAAGATCTTGGATCCGGCCCCATAATTCCTCAACTTTTTTGATGATCTCCTTCCGAGACTCCACAAGGTTGCCAAGTTCTACAATCACTGTGTCGAATTCACCTTTCAGGGTTCTGAGTTCTTCCACCGGATACTCATACACGTGTGAATCCGCGAAGATAAACCCAGAATATGGGTTTCTTAAATTGAAAATGGATGACTTATTCGCTGCTAACAGATGAAATACATTGATCAGGATATAAGAGAAGGCCTGATCGTAGTCCACAACGGGGTCACTTTGTTCTGCACCGCTATTATATCCAGTAGGCCCAAGAGAGGAAAGTATGCAACAATGGAAGATCTTCTCATTTGTCAGATGCATGTACTCCATCTCAGAAAGTGCTACTGCAGCATTCAGTTGCTCTTCTGGATCTTCAATGACCGTGGGGAGAATTCCAAAAAGCCAGATTTTTCTTTGCGCACCGGACTTATTTTGAATGTAACGTGCCAGATCAATGAACATTCCTGATCCAGTGCCGCCGCCCAATCCAACCACAATTGCAACCTCTCCGTTGCCAGAGAATGACGGAAAAGGCTTTTTACTACTTTGAGATAAGATCTTATAAAATATGGCTTTCGATATTGCCCTGCGCCGCTGGACGCCTCCCCCAAAATCAGTAGCAACGTTGGGATCTATTGATTTAAGATCCTTGAACTTAAATCCCTTATCTTCGTCATGGATCCACCAGAAGCTGGCGCGAGGGGTTCCTCCCCAAGCCTTTACATCTTTGACAATGGAGGGATCAGCGAGGTCAGAGACATATGTTATAGATGCAATATCAGGCAAGAAATAATACTCCATTGTTACCTTGCCTGCAGGTCCGTCCATCTCATCCCGCATATTGGCAACCTTGCTATTGACCGACTTAGTAAATTCGGTATCGCCCTCCTTTTCGCTGGAATCTGTATCGAAAACATAGATCTCCAAACTGCGGTCCTTGTTGAGATACTCTTTCAGAAACCAGTCGTGCTCGCAAAGTCCATATACAAGTTTCTTGCCGCATCCCCCAATGGCAATTACTGTAAGAGATGTTGGCATTTGGTAGGCTTTCTTTCCACCTAAGAGTGCATCTTGAGTCATTTCTTTCACCTAATCAATTATGATCGCTTTTCCTCAAGCTGATTTTTAATACGCCTTTTATTTCTAAAGATACGAGCAATTATCGGGCTGAGAGCCAAAATTAACGCAGCCTCCACTACCATTACCACTCCAACAAGAAGGAGCGGGAGCTCGATGGGCTGCGCATTGGAATATCCCAGTAACTGATCTGCTTCGGTAACCAGACCTTTAGCATGCAGTTGAGCGATAATCTCTCGCAACGTCTTATCCTGAACCCTGCTCAAGTTTTCTTTGTAAGATTCTTCTTCCGGAGCATAGATTTTGAAAGGGTATGACTTACTGTCAAGAGGGTAATCCTTGTAATCTTCGTCGAGTGCATTAACCCGATAGTAAATGCGATCTTTGTGAGAGTCATAATACGTAAGTCTAATGCCTTCCGGTGCTCCTGGCGGAGTTATAGTGATCAAAGGTACTTTACCAGTAATATGGATGATTACTGGCGTGCTGACGCCCTTCTGAACGTCAAAATGGAGACTCTGATTGGTATAGGTTGTTTTTCCTTCCGGCAATTGCAAAAAGCCTGGCTCTGTGATATTCCACAGAGAGAAGTTACTGTCCAACTGCAGATCTGTTGCTAACTCAATGCTCGTAACCTGCGGTTTCAGACTAGAGATCTTTATAGTGAAATCTACAATGTCGTTTTCTGGATGCGTTGTACGGGGTGCCTCGCCCACAAAGTCAACAACCATTGCGGTCGCATTTCCAACTAATAGGCAGCCAATGATGATTAAAGTGAAATACAACAATTTCTGTGGACCCGATCCCTGGCGCGCCATGAATGATAATATTCACCTGGGTTAATAAGGATTACCATTTAGTTAAAGACACGACCAACACCTATATCAATAATTGTGTCCGCTTAGACAGACTGTGTTGCACAAGTCCGCGAGGGCTTCTTAGCCCTCGTTAGTGCTGAGTGTTTACTCTGCCCACCATGATGACCAGCATGTTGTAGCAATTCTTTTTCGTTCATACTCCGCACATCATCCCCATTTAGAAATTATAAAACGCAACGCACTATGAGCCATTGGCTCATAGATGAGCACGAAAAACAGTGATGACCGATCTGCCACTTCTAGCGGATGCTTTTCATACCAGCCAAGGCCCGGATTCGAACCGGGATGTAGTTGATCTGCAGTCAACCGCGTAGCCACTCCGCCACCCTGGCACCGGGATTCACAACTGTGAATCCACTATACTACTATAGCCTCCCCCATGCTATCATGGTTCTTCATTCGGCAATTCTTTCCACATCTCGTCAGGATACCGGGCCAATACGGCAAATTAACGCCGATCCGGGCAACGCCTGAAGTTGAAGCCGAACACTCCCGGTTCAGAAGATGCACAAAATTATTTTGTGCTCACACAGCGATTCACAAGATAGAGGTCGAGCCTGAAGAGATGGGCCGCCTCCTTGCGGAACGCAGAGTGATCGTCGCCCGATTCAAAGAGACAGGCTTCTCCTACGTCACCCTCGATCTCGTGGGCTACCGGAGCGGAAGCACGGACAAGGTGCTCTGACCCACTACCCTCTTTTCCACTCAAGCAGCCTGCAGACCTGGCAGACCTCGCCGCTCGTAAGTTCGCCGCAGATCCGGCAGGTAGAAAGCGCCTTCGCCGGCTCCGCGGGGCAGGCCGACCGCCTGACCCCGTCGCGGAACCTTATTATGCGGAGCATCGTCCCCGGGTGGCGGTGCTCGAGCCCTGCAAGCATCGATCGCACCTCCGACCGGAGCGCGGTCCCGGCGTAGGGGCACTCGGGCAGGTCGCGGAAATAGCCGCGGAGGAGGAGGTAGGTCACGATCTCCTTCTCGGAGAGGACGGCAAGCGGCTTTATCCGCGGGACGAAGTGACCCGGCTGTCCGGTCGAGGTGTCCTGGAGGAGGCGGGGCAGGTCGCCGCGGAGGACGTTCATCAGGACCGACTGCGCCTCGTCGTCGAGGTTATGGCCGGTGGCAAGCTTCGTCGCGCCGACCCGCTTCACCCCTTCGGCGAGCGCCCGCCTGCGCAGCACGCCG
>Ga0208041_1001977_pt1 | contig 11795 bp, 13 predicted proteins | sample AD_SCU002_MetaG_FD_184453 | JGI IMG/M metagenome (GOLD analysis project Ga0208041, IMG submission 184453) | Active sludge microbial communities of municipal wastewater-treating anaerobic digesters from China - AD_SCU002_MetaG (SPAdes) (version 2) | ecosystem: Engineered > Bioreactor > Anaerobic...
CCGCAACCGGCCCCGGGTCGGCCCGGGCGAGCCGGCCTACTACCCGGCCGGCGACCGGATCGCCATGCCGGCACCGGACCGGTTCGCCTCCCCGGAGGCCTACTACGCGGCCTTCTTCCACGAGTTGGCCCACTGGACCGGGCACGCCTCCCGGCTGAACCGGCCAGGGATCACGGAGCCGATCCGGTTCGGCAGCGAGCGGTATAGCCGGGAGGAGTTGACGGCGGAGCTAGGCGCGGCGTTTTTGTGTGCCATGACCGGCACCGACGTGCCGGTGGCCGAGAACCAGGCGGCCTACATCGCCGGGTGGCTCCGGCATATCCGCGATGGGTCGGCGGCCGACGTGATCCGGGCGGCCGCGGATGCGCAGCGGGCGGCGGACTTCCTCACCGGGGGTGGTGGGGAGGGTTCCTCTATTTTGGGCGATCTTCTTTGCTCCCGGTGGTCGCTGCAGAACGTCGCCCTGGTTCTTCGCGGCGTCCGGGACCGCCGGCGCCCTCCCTCGCTTGGCGAGGCCTCGCGGCGTGACGGCTGCTCACGACTGAGGAAGGTGTGAAGCGTTTCTACTCTGCCAAGGGGTCTTCAGGAAATTCTAAGGGTAATCCTGAAAAAAAATTCAGTGAGCCACTTGTTACAAAGAGCAATTTAATAGCCAGTGGAGATCAGTTTACCTGTTGGGATTGATGCTATCCTATCTTCAAACTCAAGGTAATCAATCTTTTTTAGCCCAGCGATATCTCCAATGAATCTCTCTGGAATTGTATCTGTCATGGTGTTATACTGCTCGGAAATTTCATTGTATTTGTATCTGTGTTGTGCAATCTCATCCTCGATCGTTTCTATCGAATTCATAAGAGATGCAAATAAAGTACTTGCTTGGAGCGCCGGATATGCTTCAGCAGTCACGATCAGCCTACCAAGTAAAGCATTTGATTCGTATTGAATGGCACGAAGATCTCTAGGTTTTTTTTCATTGACTGATGCTCGTATTCGTGTTATTCTAATGAGTGTATCCTTTTCATATCCAGCATATTGCCCAACAATTGCATGAAGTTGTTCGATCATATCAAACCTTTTCTTCATCGCAACATGGATCTGCCCAAGTGTTGCCTCAGATGAGTTCTTGAGGCTATAAAAACGATTATAGATCCCGACGGATCTCCATGTAGTCACAATGACTCCAATAATGGAAAGGCAAATAATGATCCATGGAAGATTTGCGATTATCACAGCTACGATCCATAAAATGGTATATATTAAAGCCCAAATAACTCCTAAAATAAACATTATGAAGAAGAGAAATCCTGACAATCCTGAACTGTCATTACTCATAACAACCTCAAATGTTTTTACACTGTATGGGCGTTCATCGATCTAATAAAGGATACGATTTGAGATTCGGACTTAGGATCTATAGAAGCGAATTATAGTGACTCTTATAGGTCGCGAATATTTCATCTCAATCTAGGGCATTTGACACATTCAGATCCCATGCACGACAGAGAGATCAAAGAAGAACACCTAAGGTCCCTCCTTGCCACAAGGATTTTGCGATGCTGTCCTTATATTGCTAGGGTACCAATTGTTGTAATTTCTCCATTGTCTGCCCCATATTACTGCAGGTTAACAACTATTCATAACTGTAAAACAAAACGATTATATGTCGTAGTGGAGACTGCATATTATGCCCTCAACCACTATTGGAGAAGTTACAGGAGAGCTTGAAGATCAAGGCACACTTACACGGACTTCAGCACAGTCACTGGCAAGTGAACCAAGAACGGTGAAGCTCGCTGATATCTCTAGGATCTCTGACGAACCTGTGTTTTCTTGTTTCCTGATCGATGAATCCGGCTCCATGGCTCCGTACTCGCGCGAAGTAATTGATGGTCAGTCTGAGATGGTCGAGATACTAAGAAAGAGCAATAAGTGTAAGAAAGGGGCATTATTTGTTGTACAGTATCTTTTTTCAAATAAAGTCAAAACATTGAATGAGTTTAGAGCACTCTCCCCCTCAGGGGGTGATGGTGTTGTGCTCTTGAAATCAGGTAACTATTACAACCCGGATAATAGTACCGCTCTCTATCACTCGTTATTTCATCTATTGCAGGATATAGCAGCAAATTACGCGCACGCGTACAGTAATGGTGTAATATCCTCATTCACAATAGGAGTCATCACAGACGGGGAGGATACGGATGGAGGGGTTCAGCCGTCAGAAATTAAAAAGATTATCCAAGAGTTGCAGGCGCAAGGTATCTTGAGATCGTCGGTGATCGTGGGGCTAACTAACCCGGATTTTACCAAAAGCATGCTGGACGATCTGAAAACACGCCTCGGTTTTCAGGAAGCAATCTCTCTTTCGCAAAATGATCCAAGGGAGATCCGTCGCGCATTTGTACTTGCCTCTCAAAGTGCGGTTTCTGGACAGTTAAAGTAAGACTGCGAAGGAAAGGGTCCGGCTCAGGGGACAATTACTATGCGTTTCTTTATAGGCGGTAGGGAGCACACAATCAATGCCCCTATCAATAGTGGGGGAGAGGGAGAGATTTACGTTATCGAATCATCTCACGCTGCAAAGATATACCATCGCAACGAACTCTCGAACGAACGACAGCAGAAAGTGCTAGCACTATGTAACTCTTATACTAACAATGTCGCCCATTTGGGGACACAATACTTTGCTTTTCCGGAACAACCAGCATACAGTGAGAAACAGATCAAACTCGAGACTGTATGCGGGTTTGCAATGCAGTTCTTCCCTGATTGCCCTTCGTTCGGTGATATTAATTACGATCCATCAACTCGACAGTTCAAATGTTGGAATTCAATTCAATTCGACGATGAAAACGCCATTCAACAGATATACAACGTATTTGATCTCCTAGAAAAGTTACACCGATCGCGGATTGTCTTAGGGGATATAAACCCTGGAAACTTACTATTTAGCAGTAAATCGAACTATCCAATCATTATTGACTTGGATGCGTCACAAATTGGGCAATTCCCCTGTCATGCTAACTCAGACGAGTATCTAGATCCGTTCGTTCAACAACAGGGAAAAAATATGCAGGATATATACACATATAGTACTGATAGCGATATTTTTGCGATGGCTTGTGTGTGTTATGAGTTTTTCGTTGGGTCTAATCCATTTTTCCTTTGGGCAAAGCCACCTAAAGGGGTTCTCTACAATAAACAAATGAGAATACCACTTCTCCGGTACATCCATGAGAACACCGAGAATATTTGCGGTGTTGAATTATTGTCCGCAAAGAATGATGCGACTCGAAAAAGGCTTGAAGCCTTAAGAAAAAAGAGTCCCGAGTTGTATGACTTCTTCTTTTCAACTTTCGTTCTAGATAAGAGGATCAACTTGATGCAAACCCTTGACCGAAGCAATCCTCGGCATCCAGCATATATTTTTTACACTCAAAGTGGTTTTGATGAAGTTTTAAAGGAGATCCTTAATGCCCGTGGAAAACTTCAAGCATTACCCTCACAGCCGGCTACAGTCCCAACTGATCAACTGGGCATCATCCCAGATTCTGGGTTTGCGAAAACATTACAGCACGCAACAACGTCGAATAGTTTACCCCAGAGTTCTCATTCCCAATTGAACACAGGCATGCCTAGTCGGTCATCTACCATTCCTGATTCAGGCTTCACCAAAATAGTGCAGCCCACGAGCAAAAACGAAAGTAAAATCCATAAAATCCTTAGTAATATCTTCCAACGAAATAACACAGGTCAAGCAAACGAGACTAAGGAACAGAATAAGCATGGGACTGGTTCTGCAATGGAGCCAACTTCAGCAAACAGCGCTCCGGAAGTGCCCACAGATTCTATTCGGCTGTCTTTATTCCTAAAGAATTATGAGATTGACTTAAACGGGATTTGGGAGGAGGTGTGAGTGATTTCGAGATTGCATGAGACCCCCTTCGCATATCGGTTTTTGAACCTGAAAAATGGTGCCGCTATTACAAAATTGCCATTTGTCGTGGGTGGAGCAACACAGCAAGGAACCGATCATAAACTTGACAATCAGAATAACCAAGATGCGATCAGTGTTTACATTGAGAGCGAGTTGATAATAGGCGTTATATGTGACGGTTGCTCGGGCACCCATGATTATCTAAGGAACACTATTTCAAACAATGAAGTAGGGGCAAAACTTTTAGCCTATGCTACTTGCCAAGGAGTACGAGAACTGGCTCTGACAGCCGACACTATTGATTCGGATGTGTTTATCCGGAGTTTAAACAAAGAGTTATCCCAAAAACTGATCTCGTTTCTGAGTGCCTTTACTTCTGATGACGAAGAACAAAAGGAAATATTTATTTTTGACTTTATGATGGCAACCATTCTTGGATTTGTAATAACACCAGAACAATATTTTATTTTTGGATGTGGCGATGGAATTGTTGGAGTTAATGATCAAATCACGATTCTTGATGAAGAGGGTTCGTATTTCGCATCTTCAATCCTACCGCAATGTTGCCCATCAAAATACTCTTTAGTGTCAGATTTGAATTGCCTTAAACTCATCACCATAGGTGAGACAACCGGATTACAGAACATTTTTCTTTCAACGGACGGATTTAGTGATATAGTCCAAAAATACAAAAGTGAGTTGCTAAGATTATTTCATAATCCAGAGTTAACAGTGAAAGAGAACTTTGATTATTTACTTGCAGATTTTCGGAATAGTTTTCTTCAAAACGAAATTATTTCCAAATTTTGTGCTGAACGCAGGTGGCCAAGAGATGATGCCTCTTTTCTGTTGCTTCGACGAACCAACATGATCTCAACGTCAGATCCCGGAAGGGATGACTCTACTGAAAAGGTTGATTTTAAGAGCGATTTGGAGATGAAAGATGATTCCGCTAACTAGAGGACCAAATAGCAGTTCTGCAGATTTACTGTCGGTGTTGTCGACTAGCAGTGTTGAGTACCTTAGAAAGATAATTTGCCAAGGTAATTTATTCTCAACAGGTCTTGATAATGTTAAACGTCACATTGTCCATACAGATCCCCATCTAGATGAGTATTTTGCCGAGTTCCTTTTTAGATCAGCATTTCCAATGGAAAAAGGAATTGATTTCATGGAGGAATCTCTTTTTTCAGATACGAATGATTACGGCGCTCAACTATTATGGCCCGAGGCAATTGTTTTTGGAATCGGAAGCACGGTATCAAACGATGTCAAACCAGTTTTAATTTTTGACGAGCATTCGTGCGACAAAATGACATTTGACTCCTGCAGCGATAGAGTAACTAAGTACATTCAAATTACAAAAAACTCAAATATTTCACCATCAATTCTAACAATACTAAATGAGGTTAGTGTTATAGATAGATTTGGTCATGTTCACCCTCAGCATCTCCATTCGCTAATAAAATCTCTCCATAATGTACGCTTCCTTATCTCCAAAGGGGAAAGCTCCAGTGACGAGATCCGGGAAACACTTTCTCCTACTTGGAAAAGGACATTAATCGATGCATGTATTACTGGGATGGTATATGCAATAGAAAACGATATAGATGTTATTGATGACTTTGCAGGAAAAAAGGAAGCGCTCCAAAAATCCCTCAAATATTATGTCGAATACACTCCCCATAAAGCAAACCCCCTTTTCGAAGATGCACGACAGCAAATCGCTACAAATTTTGGAAACCAGAGGATAGTCTTTAAAGATGCTGTGCTTAAAGATGCCAGCGGTAAAGTACTTCTTGATTCTAATGGAAAACCGATTTGCCAATTGCTCATATTATCGAGAATATGTCATGCATGCAACGCGGCTTGGGGAGAAGACATTACAAATATTTTAATGATGCACTTTTGGGAGATCGAGTTCCAAAAGCAAATCAATTTCCTTACTCTAATCAATGAACTGGACTCTTCCCCTCTAGACTCAAAGCCTTTTGAAAAAAGGACAACCCTGGGCATCATTCGCCGTGAAACACTTCAAAAAGTTGAGGTGCGTAAGGAGGTTTTTGATCATCAAACCCAAAAGAATAAAATCGTCAGGAGGCAGGCCTCGATTTGGGTTCTCAATATTGTACAAGGAGTTAATAGTTTTAATGCAAATCAAGCTGCTTTGAATTTCATCAACTCTAAAAACGATGGCTGTGGCGTCCTACTTCTTGAGGATTCTTCCCTCGGAACGAAAGCACTCTTTCGTGCAAACTCATTTCCAGTGGATATTTGGAAAAAGATAATTGGTGCAGTTAAAACCATCGAACCACAGTGCTGGTATGACCCATCCACCGACCCAAGTAATCCCGCACCGTTTATTAACAACGGTACCAAGGCACATCAATATGTTCAACGAAGTGCATTAGATATTTACTCTTTATGTAGATTGATAGAGAACATTTTACACAACCCCTAATCTCAACATCAAAATACATGCCTCTTTTAGCAAATTCATGACTATATTTCAGTGGTAGTAGAGGAATAACCAAAAGTATGTTCCTTTAAATTAAATGAAGAGTTTCTCTAGTCCTTACAGTACGAGACAGTTCTTTACGTATTGGTGATACTTCCATTTTCCGTTGGGCGTGTTGGTGGCTCGGTGGCTAAGGGTCACACATGCGCTCACGATGCCGTTTACAAATAGCCGAAAATAATGTCCCAGAGCAGTCAATCGTATCGCTGGGGGAGTGTGGAGGGGCGGCAGTCCCCCCATCCTAGAGATGCAGACATATTACAAAGAGAATCCGCACACCTAGATCTCATTGAGAAAGAGAGGTAAAGAACCTCCCTCTCACGCCAGGGCGGGCACGGCATCCGCCCAGGTCTCAACCGCAGTCCGGATGGCGTCGTCCTGGTAGGACGAGATCCGGACGGTCTTCCTGGTGAAGGTGACGTAGTAGTCGTCACCGGACGGGTCGTGGCACTTGAGCTGGCAGTAGTAGGTCTCGCCGGCGAAGTTGCGCTCGGCGTCCCCGCCCATCGCGGTCTCGAGGGTCGCGTTGGCGAGAGCCTCCGCGGCGTTCGCGTTGAAGGCGGTGATCGAGGGGGACTGCAGGGAGACGTTCCCGACGCGCTTCCCCTCGCCATCGATGAAGTCCACCTTCGCGGTGTAGTGCTCGCGGTTCCGGACGACGGCGGCGACGGCCTCTCCGCCGGCATCGGTATACCCGACGCACCCGAAGGGGTTGTCATCGATGACGGTCTGGATGAGGGTGTTAAACGACGTTACATCGGCGATCGGGACGGCGAGGTCCCGGACCGCCGTCTTGTTGACGGTCTTCTGCACGAAGTCTGCCATGTTGGTACTTCCTGCCTGCCAGGCTCCCGGGAATATGACAGACAAGCATAGGATATGCCTTCCAGTAATATTAGCCTGACTTTATCTTAGACCGTGAATCTGGCCCGGATTCCTGTGTATATCCTTTACGGTCAATCTTTTGGGGTCCGGTGGCACATAGTCCTCCGGGAGGGGTTACCAGGATGACCGGGGAAAAGACCACCAGGGAGCTCGTTTACGAGACAAACCGGGATGTAAAGTGGATCTGCCGGGCGCTGCAGAGAATGGAGGCGCAGGACGAGGAGTTCGAGGCCCGGATCCGGGCGCTGGAAGGCTGGCGAGCCGAGAAAGTGGGCGAGGAGCGGCGGCTCTCGACGGTGAGCGCCGGGGCCGGCGGGGTCGTCGGCGGCGTGGTGGCGGTGCTGGTGAAGGTGCTCGGCGGATGAGCCCGGCTGGCTGATCCCTTTGTGGTGCGGTAAGTCGGCCAACGGTATCCCAACCGGCAGACCACACTCCCTTTGGGGTCGTGGCGTCTGCCTGATCTCTTCTTCCTGCTTGGGTTCTCTGACGGCCGCGGCCGGCTCGAAGCTCACCGGCCGCCGCCTGCAGGGGTGCGCGCTCCGCACCGTGCTATCGCACCGTGCTCCGCGCGGGAGGCGGTGGCCCTGCGGGGCCACCCCCTCTATTACGAGTGTTTCAGATGGTTCGATCCGGTTCGGTCGGTTGGTTCTCCCCTATCCACGGCCTATCGCCCTGCACTGCCCGCCCCCTGAGGGGGCGGGAGGAGGCGCGAAGCGCCGGGTGGTGGGGGTCGTTTGAGGGGTGGCCCTGCGCCACCCCTCCGTGCGAGGAGCGTGGTGCGAAGCACGACGCGACGAGCACTTCCCAGCAGACGATGACCGGCGAGTTCCGAGCCGGTCATGGTCGTCAGAGGTCCCAGACTGGAAGAAAAGATCAGGCAGACGCCACGAGCGGAGGGAGGCGAGGGGGCACGGAGTGCAGCGCCGGAGGCGCGACCCTCGCTGACCGGAGGGAGTGAGGTCTGCCGGTGGATGGCTCTCGGTTACGGGCTATCGCCACGGACCGCCCCCCCCTCCTCGGAGGGGAGCGGGCGGGGGTGGGTTCTCTTTTCTAAACCTTACTCTCATGATCAAGGGTCGTTTGATGGAAACGCTCTTACGTTACCTTAAGGAGAGTTTCAGTTCCCTGATATCCATAGCAAAGTGGTTGTATGGCGGGTATCCTCTAATTTGAATCTTAAGCCAAAAGGTTACAACTTTCATGATCTCACTCGGAAGAGTTTATGAAACGATTAAAGTAAATGGGAGATAGATCTGAATTTAAATCTGGTTTCTGGTGATAGAAATGAACTCATTAATCCGTCTTGCTGCAAACGCACTTCCTGGCGAGAAGAAATATGTTCTGTTTGCAGGTGCTGGCGTTTCAAAGGATGCAGGTATTCCCACAGCTTGGGATCTGGCAAGACACCACCCCTGTTGCGGGCAACCAAATTATGCTGCCACAGCAGTCGCCCGCACAGCCTCGAGCACCTGGATGAGCTCATCCATATCAGCCGACTGGAACAGACCTTCCGGTCCCTGCGGCGTGATGTCCGTGAACGGCGACTCGTAGAGTAGGGCGGGTTTCATAACCCCGTGCTCGGTCAGGTAGTTCAGGATCAGGTTGACGAACTCAATCTGGTTCGCAGTGAACGTTTTTCCTTCGATGAAACCCCCTAGTGCATAGATGATATGCGGTCTCTCCGCTGCCCGACGGGCTCCTGCAGATGACGTGCATCGGTGTCGCGCCGACCATTCCCGGGCCCGGTTTGAAGGCGAGTTGCTCCATCGGAGCCAGGCGGCTTGGTAACGGTTCGGGAACATAATCGACAGCAAAGACGCTCGGGTCTTGGAAGAGCGCCGGACTCCTGTGTGGTACATCCTGTGGTCATTCTACCGACGTTAATTTTCCACAATCAACAAACAAGAGACCGGACCATCCGAAGAAAAGGGAAAGGTTTTTGCCTGAACATTCATTCAACTAAATCGATGGCGAATGAAACTGAGTAAGCATGTCCGTTCGCATTTGGCGATGATGATTTGTGGGGATAAACCATATAGAAAAATATTTCCATATCGAAATACGTCACAATTGACTTCTTTCTTTGAGAATTTGAACTTAAACTATAAGCACGATGGTAGCCGCAGAGAACTATGGGTTTCTGGCGTATTAGCAGAGTTGGACGTTAATTCTAACGAGCACGATAATTCGCCTTCGCCTGAACTTATGGCAGTGATTAAAGCACTGGTTGATCCTGATTACTATTGTGATCGATTCTCAAATTTAGAGAAAGCAAAGAAAGAACTGAAAACACTACTTGACAATAACAATATTGTCGTTCCTTTTGATGGCGATCTGTCAGTAGTAAACCGTAGTAGAAAACGGAGAACTAGATCTGCGTCAGGTCAAGGTAGCGACGGAGAAGATGATTGCCTGTGCATCGTCCCAAAATTTTTCAAACTACCAAAGAACCCTGTCGATCAGAATTTGGTATCGGTAATGATGCCATTTTCAAAAGACTTCCAAGGCGTATACGATGCAATTCGATCTGCTTGTGCAAGCGCGGATTTAAATTGTCAAAGAGTTGATGAAGTCTGGAACAACTCTGAAATTGTTCAAGATATATTCGAGCTGATTTTCACGTCAGCCATAGTAATTGCAGATTTTTCTCAAAGAAATCCAAATGTTTTCTACGAAGTTGGGATAGCACATACGTTAGGGAAAGAGGTAATTCCAATTGCTCAAAATGATGGCGATATCCCATTTGATCTGCATCACCACAGAGTTTTATTGTACCACAATAACAACGAGGGGAGAGGAGAGCTGAAAGAAGGGTTATTGAATAGGCTACAGACGTTGAAAGGGCGATAGATCATTGCAGCATTGCTATAGCATCATCTCTCATTCCTTTCACATGCTCCAACAGGGTTGCTGCGTCCTCTTGGGTAATACGAATCTCACCTCGCAAATATCTGCCCTTGCTCCGTTGAGTGGCTAAAGAATTGAATGCCTGAGCGTATTCGGGTTTTAAATTGCCCAAGTGGACATAATGGTTAAACCTATTCTTGAGCGGACCATGTGATTTGCTTTCGGTAGCCACCCGGTCTCGAAATAACATTAGAATAGATTGTGCCAAAAGTTCTACTGCACTGTACAAGTTATCGGCAAATGGCGCCATGTGGTTTTGAGTATAGTAGAATTCAGCCCCTTTGATGAATTCACTTGCACGTTCGATATACCGGCTACTCAAGTCTTTATTATATCTGAAATCAAAGTGGAGGAGCCACTTCTCACCGATATGAAAAATTATAACATGAGCACAGTCAGGATCGTCGTCTTCTGTTAGCTCAATTTCTTTAAGCCCTTCAATTTCGTGGCTATAAACCGGATCTCCCTTTTCTTTACTGATACCTTCTTTCAGCTTGACCTTCGCCAGTGCATCGACCTCATCATTAAATCGGACCATTGTTTTTCGATCATCTGGAAAGAATACCAATTGGACTTTCTGGATAACCAGAGGTTTCGGAAGGTCTCCTATCTCCTGCCGACGCTCAACTTCAGGCAGAATGAATAGATCCATTACTTGTTGAAAGGCACGATTAGCAACTTCCGGATCGTCAAGGGGATTAGGATCTGTCGCCTCTGTCATTAATATGGGATTTTCTCCAAAGGAATGAATAAATGTTTTCACCCTTTAGAATCCTCGATGGGCGCCCTTTTGGGGTTGAAAAGAATATTCGTGCTGCTGGGGAAGGCGATCTGGCTGTAACTGAAGCAATCCAAAAGCGGTATGCTCGCGTCCACGATCGTCCCCCTCCAGTTCTATCATCGCCGTTGCAGGCACAACTGCCTTCTGTCTCGAACTTGCCCTTCCACATAGCCTTCAGCGCGATGATGGTCACCCGCTCGAGCAGCGAAAAGCACGGGAGACGGTCTTCCGGAGTGTCGATGAGATAGGACACCTTCTCCTCAAAAAGATAAGGCGGCCGCACGATCGCACCCTCCTGTACTGCATCGTTGAGATGGCTGCAGCAGTCGGTGTCTCTTCGGATGTCGAGCGGTGGAACTTGACGGGAACTTCATCTGTCATCGGCACGTCTCCTAGAAGAGAAAATGTGGAGGATGCGGCACCTCACGCGATCGGGTTTTCGGTGGCGCTGGCACAACGGGGTGTTCGGCTCCATGAAACCGAGATGCTGAAGGGCTATTTAGGCCAAAACGGGCACAAATCAAGAAGAATGCGGATATGATCCTACGCGCACAAAATTTTTCTATTTTGGCGACAGATTGCAGATCAGCAAAGAGGTCATAAATCCAATCCGGGGCAGAATCTACCCTCAATTGGGAAAACTCACCCGCAGCACTTTAGCTGAGGATTTTAAATCTTTTCTCCAAAAGAACACTTACCCTTCGAGATTATGCTCTCACGACCCTGCTCAATTTCTACGCATAAAAGGATTATTCTGCAGGTTCCCTGCG
>Ga0208041_1001979_pt1 | contig 11789 bp, 6 predicted proteins | sample AD_SCU002_MetaG_FD_184453 | JGI IMG/M metagenome (GOLD analysis project Ga0208041, IMG submission 184453) | Active sludge microbial communities of municipal wastewater-treating anaerobic digesters from China - AD_SCU002_MetaG (SPAdes) (version 2) | ecosystem: Engineered > Bioreactor > Anaerobic >...
CCGGCATTTCACGACCCGTTTGCGGGCGGCGGGGCGATTCCGCTTGAGGCACAGCGGCTCGGCCTCGAGGCGTGGGCATCTGACCTGAACCCGGTGGCGGTGTTGATCAACAAGGCGATGATCGAAATTCCGCCGAAGTTTGCAGGCAGGCCGCCGGTGAACCCGGAGAGCAGGAAACAGAAGCGAGTCGGTACCGAGTGGAAGGGAGCGGCGGGGCTCGCCGAGGATATCCGGTATTATGGACAGTGGGTGCGCGATGAGGCGGAGAAGCGGATCGGCCATCTGTACCCAAAGGTGCACATTACCGCAGAGATGGCAAAGGAACGACCGGATCTGAAGGAGTACGTCGGCGAGGACCTGACGGTGATCGCGTGGTTATGGGCGCGGACGGTCAAAAGTCCGAATCCAGCGTACAAGGATGTAGAGGTGCCACTCACTTCTAAGTTCTCTCTATCGACAAAAAAGGGTAAAGAGGTCTGGGTGGAGCCTGTGATCCGGCCGGCCGGGAGCGGCTACGACTTCGCCGTTCGGATGAACGGTGAGCCAGAACTGGAGGGGACGGTATCCCGGCAGGGCGGCGTCTGCGTGATGTCGGGCGCTCCGATAGACTTCAAGTACATCCGTGCAGAGGGGAAAGCCGGGCGGATAGGTGAACGGTTGATGGCGGTGGTGGCAGAAGGCAGGCGTGGGCGTGTGTATATCTCCCCGACCGAAGGAATGGAAGGCGCTGCTAACTCTGCTCAGCCAACTTGGTGTCCAGATATGCCCCTACCTAATAATCCACGAGATTTCAAGACGCCAAATTATGGGATGACTTGTTATGGCAGTCTCTTCACCCCCCGCCAACTTGTTGCCCTCACGACCTTCTCTGATCTTGTGGACGAGGCCCGGGCACAGGTGTTTCATGACACCATCGCCGCTGGGGTGCCCGATGATGCCCGGGGGCTGGAGGCGGGAGGCGACGGGGCGGCGGCATATGCAGATGCTGTGTCAGTGTATCTGGGGTTAGGAGTGAGTCGTCTCAGCGATATTTGTAATGCGCTATGTAGATGGGAGGTGTCGAAAACTCAGGTTCGCAACCTCTTCGGTCGACAAGCAATACCCATGGTCTGGGATTTTGCCGAACCAAATTTGTTTGCAGACGCTGCAGGAGATTATGGTGTTAGCCTAAACACGCTATCGAAGGTAATCGACCGTTTCCCCTGCAATAATCGCGGATATTGCCTCCAATCAGATGCCTCAAATCAAACGATATCCCAAAATAATGTGGTTTCGACAGATCCTCCCTATTATGATAACATCTGCTACTCCGATCTCTCTGATTTCTTTTACGTCTGGCTCCGCCGTTCGTTAAGGACGGTTCTGCCCTCCATCTTTGCCACAATGGCAGTACCGAAGGCAATGGAACTCGTGGCGACACCTTACCGCCACGGTTCAGCGGAGGCGGCCGAGACCTTCTTCATGGCTGGGATGACTGAAGCTATGCGCTGTCTCGCCGAACAGGCGCACCCGGCCTTCCCGGTCACGATCTATTATGCCTTCAAGCAGTCGGAGACAAAGGGAGTGGAGACTGCCTCCAACGGCTGGGAGTCCTTCCTTGAAGCGGTGCTGAGGGCTGGCTTTGCCGTCACTGGCACATGGCCGATGCGTACCGAACTTGGTAACAGGATGGCGGGAAGGGATGCCAACGCCCTTGCCTCATCCATCGTCCTCGTCTGCCGCCGGCGCGATCCCGTCGCTCCTGCCGTCTCCCGCAAAGAGTTCCTCCGCGAACTCAAGCGGGCGATCCCTGAGGCGCTCGACGAGATGACCGCCTCCTCGATCGCTCCCGTCGACTTAGCTCAAGCCTCGATCGGGCCGGGGATGGGGGTCTTCTCGCAGTACTCCGCCGTTCTTGAGGCAGATGGCACACCGATGTCGGTTCATGATGCCCTTGTCCTCATCAACCGCGAACTAGACGAGTACTTCTCGGACGACAGTGGCGACGTCGACGCCGATACACGATTCTGTCTCGGCTGGTTCGAAGAAAACGGCTGGAAGGACGGAAAGTTCGGTGAGGCCGACGTACTCGCCCGTGCTCGAGGCACGACCGTCGACGGCGTTCGGGATGCCGGCGTCGTAGAAGCTGGTGCCGGGAGGGTCAGGCTTCTGAAATGGTCCGAGTATCCCGATGATTGGTCGCCGGAGACCGACAGCCGGACACCCGTCTGGGAGGCACTTCACCACCTCCTCCGTGTTCACCAGTGTGGGGGTGGTGATGCCACAGCCGCCGCACTCCTCGCCCGTATGCCCGGACGGGCAGCGGCGATCCGGCAGCTCGCCTACCGGCTCTATACTCTCTGCGAGCGCAAAGGTTGGGCCGAAGATGCTCGCCCGTACAACGAGTTGATCACATCGTGGGGAGCCGTCGAGGCACAGACGCCCGTCGCGATGGCAACCCAGCCTCAAAGGAGACTTGATTCTTATGTGGGGTAAACTATGACGACATTGAGACCATGGCGGGAGATCGCCGTCCCGCACGAAGATGTTCTAAAAGGCACCTTCCAGCAGGCAGAGTTTGCAGCCGACCTCTCTCGCGTACATGATGGTACCGCAAGTCCCGAGTACCGCGATCCCGTACTCTTCTTCAGACGTACATACATTACCGAGGGCATGCGCCTCCTCCTCGACTCCGTGGTGAAACGGATCACCGGGCAGGGCGGAGACCCGGTGATCCAGCTCCAGACCGCGTTTGGTGGCGGTAAGACGCACACCATGCTTGCTGTCTACCACCTCGCCCGCGGTACCGTCCCGGTTGCCGATCTGCAGGGCATCCCTCCAATCCTTGATGCCACCGGCGTCATCGATCTGCCAAAGGCCCGGGTCGTCGTCATCGACGGCACCAAACTTTCGCCGAACATGCCAGACCAGAGGGGGAACGTCAAGGTGCACACCATGTGGGGTGACCTCGCTTGGCAGCTCGGTGGCGAAGAGGCTTACGCACTAATCCGCGGGGCGGACGAGTCTGGTACCTCTCCGGGCAAAGATACGCTCGCCCGTCTTATTGCCCGATACGCACCCTGCGTCATCCTGATGGATGAACTTGTCGCCTATATCCGACAGTTCGACGAAAAGACCCGGCTTGCCGGCGGAACCTACGACTCCAACATCACCTTCATGCAGGCCCTCACCGAGGCATTGAAAGCCGTGCCGAACGCCGTCCTGCTTGCATCCCTCCCGGAGTCGGACCAAGAGGCCGGAAGCCGGCGTGGTGTCGCCGCACTTCGTACCCTCGAGCACTATTTCGCCCGCGTGCAGGCGTTGTGGAAACCAGTCGCTGCGGAAGAGGCATTTGAGATCGTCCGGAGACGACTTTTCGCCGAGATCACAAAAACAGCCGCCGTGGAGTCGGTTTGTCGCTCGTTTGCTGACCTCTACATCATGTCGGGAGTGGAGTTCCCGCGGGAGACGCAGGAGAGCCGTTACTATCAGCGACTCATCAACGCCTACCCGATACACCCTGAGATCTTCGACCGCTTGTATGAGGACTGGTCATCGCTTGAGAACTTCCAGCGTACCCGCGGTGTTCTGAAACTGATGGCAAAGGTGATCCACCGTCTCTGGAAAGACGGTAACAACGATTACCTGATCATGCCCGGTAACCTCCCTCTGTACGATGGTGATACCCGTAACGAGGCGATTTACTATCTCCCACAGGGTTGGGACCCTGTCGTCGAACGTGACATCGATGGTGACCGTGCAGAGACTACGGAGATCGAGAGCCGTGACACCCGGTTCGGAAGCGTGCAGGCCTGCCGTCGGGTAGCGAGGACAGTCTTCCTCGGCAGTGCCCCGGGTACTCCCAACCGCATGATGCAGGGGATCGAGCAAGAACGGATCCTGCTCGGGAGCATCCAGCCCGGACAGCAGACGAGCATCTTCCGCGACGCTCTCCGTCGTCTCTCCGATCGCCTATACTATCTGAACAGTGCAGACAACCGTTACTGGTTCGACACCCGCCCCAATCTCAGGCGTGAGATGGAAGAACGAAAGAAACGTTTCAATGAAAAAGACGATGTTATCCCGGCAATCGCAGATGGCGTGAAGAAAGCTTACCCCAAGGGGATTTTCGACGGTATTCACATCTTTACTCCGAGTGGCGACATTCCCGACGATTCTGCCCTTCGTCTCATCGTCCTCCCACCGCATGCATACTCCGGGAAGAACGATGTTCAGATAGCGACCGTTTGTGCCGCTGAATATCTTAAGAATCGGGGTGATCAGCCCCGGCATCGACAGAACCGTCTCATCTTCCTCGCCGCCGATGCCGAAAACGTCCGCTTGCTCACGGATCATGTCCGCTCAATGCTCGCGTGGAAGTCGATCGTCGATGACTACCGAGATAACCGGATCGTACTCGACAACCTAATGGCAAAGAATGCGGATAGCAACCTTGATACGGCTCGCCGGACGGTGACGAGGACGATCCGGGAGACCTACCGCTGGCTTCTTGTGCCGGTACAGGAGATCAGTGGTGGGCGGATCGCATCGGATATCACATGGGAGAATTATAGCATCAATCCCGGTGCAGAACGACCGATCGATGAGATCGAGCGGGTTCTTAAAGAGAATGAAGCTCTTATCGCCGAGTGGTCACCAATCCATCTCTCCAACCAACTTAAACGCTGGTTCTGGACGGACTACAATGTTGAGATGACAGCAGGCGAGTTTTGGGAAAGTACGTGCCGGTACCTCTATCTCCCACGTCTTCTGAATAAAGACGTCCTGAAACGGACGATCGAGGCTGGGGCCGGCACGACGGATTATTTCGGCCTTTCGGCAGGAAGAGAAGGTGCGAAGTACGTTGAATTCAGTTTTGGGAGACGGCGAGGATCGGTCATCGTCGATGATTCGCTTCTTCTGATCGAGCCTTCAGTCGCGGCAGCGTATGCGGAGAGCATCAAGCTGCCCGATACACAAAACGCAACAGGCACCGACAGAAGCGATGCGGACGATGGTAAGACAGGAGATGACAGTACATCGACCCCGGATACTCAATGGAAGATCACCACAGGTACTTCACAGAAAAACGACGGGACTGTTCCACCAAAGAACCGGTTCTACGGGTATACTGAGCTCGATCCGATTAAGGTGAAGATAGAATTCAGCCAGATCGTGGATGAAGTTATCGCACAGTTTGCGTCGCGGCCGGATACGCAAGTCAAGATCCGGATCGAAATCGTAGCGGAGGATAAGAAAGGGTTTGACGATAACCTCCAGCGGGCGATACGAGAGAACTGCAATGTTCTCAAGATCAAACCCGCCGAGTTTGAGAGCGAGTAATGGGATCGGGGAGCGTATCATCCCTAATACCCTTCATCTGAATATAATTGAAGAAATACAGGAATTACAGGTCTTTTGTTAATACTTTGGAATAATCATACTTCGTATCGGAATTCGCCAATGCCACGATAATATCTTGGGGTTCAACATTGAGTTTAATAATTCGGCTTCTTCCCCTCATGCTGTTCGTGTCGTATGTTGCGGTTATAATTCCCATATTGTGAAGATCGGTTATTATCATGATACGAACGTGGACGATATAGGTGGATTGATGGTGTCACTGGGAGAATGAACTAAAGATCAACCGGTACACATCTAATTTCGAAAACCTATGACAATATTTAATAGAAGCTCTTTTGAATAAACTAACTGAATGTCAAAATCACCTTTTTCCAAACTACTTGAACAAATTCGGCGTGGGGAGGTTATTTTATGGGTTGGATCAGGTGTTTCAATGATTGCTGGGTTTCCATCAGGATCCGATCTGGTCAGACTTATTAAACAAGAGATAAAAGAAGAGGATGCGAGGAACGTAGAGAATAAGACCGAATTAAGCACTGTCGCAGAAGAGTTCGTTCAGTTATATTCTAGGGCGAGACTAGAGGAGATACTAGTCCGTATATTTAGTCAAGAACCGAGTAACTTGCATTATCATAAGTTAATGTCTGAGATCCCCCAAATATCTCATGTCATTACTACAAACTATGACCTTTGCTTTGAGCATGCCTATGAAAATAGACATTATAAAGTGGTCAAAGATGCTGATGTTACTGCCTATCCAAAGCAGGGATGTGTTACACTGTACAAAGTACACGGAGATGTAATTTATCCAGAAACGATGCTTATTACAAATTCTGACTATACGAAATTCTATCAGCAGGATCGGGAAAATTTGGTTTGGAATAAAATTAGATCATTAATGTCAGAAAAATCCGTTTTATTTATTGGATACTCCTTAGAGGATAGCAATGTGAAATTTACTCTCGATGATATCTTTGAAAGGCTAGGTCCGGGTAAGCGGGATTGGTTTTTAATCGCTCCTCACATGCCATTACATAAAAGACGGCACCTTGAAGAAAAGTATTCGATTCAATATATTGATTTAACGGCTCAAAAAGCAATCAATAAGATATCTCGAGTTGTCGAAAAAAACCTTTTGACAGATGCACAATATGGGTACATTCCTGTCGACGCAATCGAGAAAGCAATCGAAGGAAAAGGTGTTAAGCCTAGATTCGCTCTTGAAAATGGAAAGTTTGCGTTAAAATCCATTACCCCATTAGATGATTCGGTAAAGATTCTCGGGAGCATTACATATTGCATTCCAAAAGAGCACTCTACAGAGATGGAAAAGATTGATAGGATTGTCACAGGAAGAGATTTTGGAGAATGTGAATTATCATCCAAACAAGGAAAGTTAAGATTCAAAAGTCGTGTTGGACAGATGGATCTGATCGAAACGAAAAGATCTGATCAGATCTCAATCCAAATAAAGAGTACGCCACAAAAAAGAGTCTCTGCTGAATTAATTCTATCGCATTCCGACAGATGTTACCACAATGTTAAAGGAAATCACTATCTTTCAAAATACGCAGCAGAAATTGAGTTAACCCCCCCGGGATTCGTGCTAAGGATATACATTAATAAGGAAAACAAACGTCGATGGCAAATAGGCATTAAACTCCATCATCCAGACACTGTTGCTCAGGGATACGATGTCTATGGTTTTTTTGCGGACTGGATAAAGTCTGATGAATTACAAATCTTTGTTGATTTTTTGGAGCAACCACTAGTTATCCCATTTTCCCAAATCGCGATTCGGGATGAGTTTACTGAAGCAATCCGTTATTTATACGAACTGTACTCAGATCTGTTTGAAATCCAAAAATGCTTTAAGATTAAATTCCCAAAATTCGAAGATATACCCGACGAAGACTATCTAAACGTGAAGATAGTGAAGAAATTGATAAATGGAGAATTAGTCAAGTTGCCCCCGATTCAATTGAATTTCTCTAATGTTGATGAACGAAAATTTGTTGAATCTGTTAAGAATGGAGGATACTTTGAGATAAACGGCTTGAAAACGGTGTATCAAATTCTTGGCAAAAACGTTAGTATTGATAATTGTACGATACAGGTTCATGATGGATATTTTGAGAATAATGAAGAATTAGTGTCTGAATTTCTATCCGGTGCGAAGGAGTTTAAAGGTTTATTGTGCAGTAAAACTGGTAGCATCCACTTAATGTGGAAGCAGAAGTGACTGTATTGATATAATCGGAAAAAGATTAGGTAGTTGAGTTCAACTATATCACCAATATAAATAGGTGATATTACGTTCCCTGAAAAATCACGCGTCCTAAAATTCGTTGTCGTCCTTGCATGTCTACTACTCTTCGTCGGGATATCGGGATGCGCTTCTTCACGAGACGTAAGTCCAGATCCGACTGCTGCCCCGACACAATCGCCAACAGTATCACCAACAGTCACCTCAGCAGTAACGCCCGTACAAACTACAGCTACCACCACAGTGACGCAAAGCCCGACGGCAACCTCCCGCCCTGTCAGTGGTGGAGATCTCACAGTTCACTTTCTTGATGTCGGGCAAGGCGACTCGATCTTGATCCAGCTCAACGGGAAGAATATGCTCATCGATGCCGGGGAGTCAAACATGGGGAACCGTGTCGTCTCCTATCTCAAAGATCAAGGCGTTGCAAAACTGGACGTGGTAGTCGCTACGCATGCCCACACCGATCACATCGGAGGAATGGCATCGGTCCTAAATACGTTCCCGGTCGGGCGATTCGTCGACAGTGGAAATCCGCATACCTCACAGACGTATGAGAACATGCTAATACTCATCGAGCAGAAGAACATTCCATTCACTGTGGCAGGGCGTGGACAGTCTGTCACCCTTGACCCTGCACTCTCAATTCAAGTGTTGAATCCCGGCTCGGTCTTGCTCGACGATCTGAACGAAGATTCCGTAGTACTCAAACTGACACATGGTCAGGTTTCGTTTCTCTTGACCGGTGATGCTGGGGTTGAAGCTGAAAAGAACATGATATCCGCAAATACTGATCTCGACAGCGATATCCTCAAGGTCGGCCACCACGGAAGCAGGTACTCGTCGAGCTCACAGTTCCTCTCGCGGGTAAGTCCGGAAGTCAGCATCATTCAAGTCGGCTCCGGCAACAGTTACGGACACCCAACCACTGAAACTCTTTCAGCGCTGCAGAACACCGGCTCGACAATATACCGGACAGATACGCATGGACACATCATCATCACGAGTGACGGTGTCGCGTATACGATTAAGACGCAGATTGCGGGAACGTCTCCCTACACAACGGTGACTGTACCGACCACAATGTGGACCACAGCAGTAACCACCGCTCCAACCGTAGCGCCAACTGCAGTTCGAACCACTGCTACGGGAAGCGTATCGTCATCGGTTACCGTCTCAGACTTGAACCTCAAGGACGAGTGGGTAAAGATCCGAAATACGGGATCTTCATCTGTCTCTCTATCGGGATGGAAGATGGTCGATGATGGGAACAAACACACCTATACTTTCGGGTCATTCACGTTGAGTCCGGGAAGTACTGTCGTATTACATACTGGTAAGGGCACCAATACCGCGACGGAGTTATATTGGGGAAGCGGCAGCCCGATCTGGAATAATGACGGCGATGTTGCGTCGCTCTACGATGCGTCCGGAAGGCTTGTAGATACGCTGGAGCGGTAACTACCGACAGCGAGGAAACCTGCCATCGACCGTTCGACGATTATACAGCGACCCGAGGACCTGTTGCGGGGTGTGCGAGGCGTACAACGCCCCGTCAACCCCCATCTGAGACGAAACCATGAAGCGTATAACCTTTGCAACTATTATTCTGATACTGATACGGAACTGAAATTTGGCGGGTTCAGTTCCGTATCCTATTGCCATAAGATACCATACAAGTCGTAATGATGCCATACGTATCATACAGCAGTGCCTATATAGACGCAATGAATTGAGAAAAACGGATAATCGCTTCCGCCCGATTTTGAGCGATCATTGCGTCTATAGCGTCTATCGTATACACCAAAGTACCCAAAGGATCTTTACACTACGTTGGGTACATTTGGTCTATCATTTCAACGGTCGCATACGGGTGGGCGATAGGTGGTACCAGTTCGCAGTTTCATACCCGAACGAACGGTCACGATCCGACACAACGCAGACACTTGACTACCTATGAGACAACTCGCCGGATACATGTTAAATGGGTTCAACTTTTCGGAATTTTTGCATGTTTTTCACCCTACTTTTTCGAGCATAGGTATACCCCACGTTTAGAGAATTTAACCCATCACAAATTCATTAATTTTATTCAACATATGGCATACATTTTTATCACAAAATCGACGGATTAAAATCGAGCATCGGTATAGTTTCTAACACGAGAATTGTGTCAAAATCGCTCTAGAGCATCGGTAGCTACTTAGTACGATCGCATACGGGTGGATGGCAGGTACATGCTGGCAAGGGCACCAATACCGCGACGGACTATATACTGGCGGGAGCGGTAGCCCGGACTGGTAATGACGGTGATGTTGCGTCGCTTTGCGATTCATCTGGAGGCTTGTAGATGCGTTTGGAGTGGCAATAATTGTCACCGGCGTGTTGGGCTTGCCGTCGACCATATCAGTGGTTATATCGCAGATACGTTGGTCTGGGATGATGATACAACCCGGATCTCCTTCCCCACCGTTTTGTTCCCCGAAGGGAGTCGAGAGAGGGTGTATTCTCATCATCAGTGTCCAAAGGGACCCTGGAAGTCACAGCCGAGGCCCGTGAACGCGTATTGAACCTTCTGGAGAAACTGAAACGCAAATAACAACCACGATAAAGCACATGCTAATCTAGTTTAGCTCGGATAAATGCAGAGATCCGTTACTCGTTGAAGAATTACGGGAGGATTGCTGCATAGCGATGTTCTGTTAGGTCAATAAATAAAGCATTATATATCGTGAAGGATTTGTATTGCATAAGGTGGGATTAAATGGCAAGGAGGGAAGATGCAAGGACTCGTACACAAAAAGATACTCAAGCGATGATAGAGAGGCGTAGGAAGTTTAACGACCCCAAACCTAAAATAAAGAAGAGGAAACTAGAGGAAATAAAAAGAAAAGAAGAAATTGAGGCGGAAAAGCGGATTCAGGTGATGTTAGAGCGCGAAGCTGCAGAGAGAAAGCAAATGAAGAGAGAGCGGGTACATGCGGCAAGGATGTCCAGAATTATAAAAGAAGACCTTGAATCGATAAAACAAAGGTCCGCTTCACAAAATTGTTATAGTGAGGCAAATGCGAACAGATCTAATCAAGACTTATCCCAGCCTCAATTAAAGACTGTAAAGGAATATGAAGAAAGTAAACGTATAGCAGCCGAAAAATTCCGTAAGTACTGGGGATGATTACGGATTCAGTTAGCGTTACGCGCTAATTTCGTTATGGTGTCCTATGCAATACAGTTTAGCACTGTTCTAACTTCACACATTTGATCGTGAGACGGCATTAAAGAAATTTAATACAGTCATCGCAAGCAAAAACCATATAGTACTGCTAAGATTAGTAGAGTATACTGTTCAATCTTCGTGTATGGGACGTGTTTCTTGCGATTTCTACAAATGCTTAAGGATTTCTTATTCTCTATCACAGCAAGAAACGGCAAATGTTCCTCAAAATCGTGAATCACTCTTGGTCTAACCGGCAACAGAGCGGGAATAACAGTTGGAATGGATATAGAAGTCGATTGATGTACCGAGTCATAAAATAAAGGCATCCCAACCTATTAGGACTGCATTAGCACTGCGTCCATCACGCAGTGAGCGGGTGGTCGAACCATTAATGCAGTTACTGAGATGGAATAGTGCACAGGATCATATTGGCGCAATCTACCGACTATTACCAGACGAAGGTGTTCAAAGAATCACATCCGTCGTTATTTATGCATCCCCAACCAGCGCTAGCCTGTACCTCATTGGTTACATGCGACCGGTACCGTTGCGGCGGGTCCACACTTGCCTTCAGATCGTATAATCGCGATATCTGCAATTTCGCTATCCGCCGGGATAAGTCGAATATAATCGAGTTTTAAACGCGTCAGACCGCTGCCATGACAGGGCGTCACGGCATAAGTTTATATGTATCAAACGGCGATTTTTATTTTGTATGGAGGATAAAATACCTGTGGCTGCAGATGGCAGCGGGGGCACATCCCCTACGCGCGATAGGGGATGTACATGTATCGAGGCACTTGAGAGCGTATCTAAATCGGATACGGACGGCGATTCTAACGATGAGTTCGTAACATATCAGATCGGTCAAGATGGCATAGCATGCGATGAAAAACAGGCCGGTAAATGGTACTGTAGTAGATTGCCACGTTCGTCGGCTGAGTTTATGCAGAAGCAGTGTGA
>Ga0208041_1001985_pt1 | contig 11761 bp, 7 predicted proteins | sample AD_SCU002_MetaG_FD_184453 | JGI IMG/M metagenome (GOLD analysis project Ga0208041, IMG submission 184453) | Active sludge microbial communities of municipal wastewater-treating anaerobic digesters from China - AD_SCU002_MetaG (SPAdes) (version 2) | ecosystem: Engineered > Bioreactor > Anaerobic >...
CGATGGAACCAGAGGAAACCAATGGCATGACGGAAAGGGAATTTCCCTTAGCAAAAGTGGCAGCTTTATAACAGACCCTGAAGTAAGTTTATCCTGGAATCAGGTCGCAAAACGCCTTGGTGAACTGATTGCTGCGGACAGATACTTAAATAGCAAGGAAAAAGAGCGTCTTCCCATTGTGCAACAGGAAATGGAAGAACAACGGCAGAAGCTTGCTGAGGAAGCATATGCACGGCAAATCCTGAACCGGGAACCTACGCCTACCCAAACTGAGTTAACCATCTCTAAAGATACGGCTAAATATGTCTTCTACCTTGGAGATACGGTGTACATAGGTGCTGAGGAATACGAGATTTTATCTTTTGACAATCATTCTGTAGAGCTGCGCGATGTAGACTGTCCCCTGTTCACTAAACAATTTCAGCGCGAAACCTTTGAGGAAATGCTTAGAGATAACCCTCTGAATGATCATCTTCTTGTGCAAGAGGAAATAACAGAGCAGCCGACTGTACTTAAAGCGGAAAAACTGTCCCCTCGCGACATCTACCAGACATACCTGCCCGAAATCATCAACAAGATACGAAACGATGAGATTTACCCCTACCTGCGGGACAGGGATACCGATCCGGACAGTGCAAAATTGGAGCTTGATACTGCAATCGATCGCATTGTTCACTCTATGGGAGAAATGCATCCGGATTTTTACGAAGCTTACAGCAACCAGCCGCAGTTTAAGGAATGGTTTATCGAAGATGTATTCCAGCGGACGTACCAGGACTATCTTACGGAAGAAAGGGATAGTGTAACCATTCATTCGGATGACCCCAATGCACCGGAATGGGTAAAGCAAACCGGAGATGTAACCATCACCCGTGAGAGAGATACCTTCACCATTGAACTTGAAAAAGGAAAAGAAGATAAAAAGCAGTATGTAGAATTTGACTTGGAGCTTGAGCTTTCAGAGAGTCAGAAGGAGAAAAAGGAACCTGCCGAAAAAGAAATAAATGTAGGTATGGAAATTTCCATTGAGGACAGGAGTTTTTGTATTGATGCCATTAACGAAGAGACAGGAACAGTCAGCCTTCGGGATATCACTTTTCAGCAAAGCACAGGTTTCCCAATTTTTCGTAGAGAGAGCATCGAGTTTGTAAGGAGCATTTTAGAACAGGCAGAAGCGCACGAAGAACTAAAAACAAAAAATGATGAAGCACCAAAGAACATCATTGATTCTGCATCGGGAAAACCTAAACAGCACCGTATTAACTTCCATATCACCGATAATGAGTTGGGGCATGGCGGTCAAAAGACTAAATATGTCAGGAATGTTGCTGCTATCAGACTTTTATATAAGCTTGAAGAAGAGAACCGGCTTGCGACACCGGAAGAACAGGAAGTTCTGTCACGGTATGTAGGATGGGGTGGTTTGCCACAAGTCTTTGATGAAAAAAACAGCCAATGGGCAAAGGAATACATAGAGTTGAAGGAACTGCTTGATGCAGATGAATATGCCTCTGCTCGGGCATCCACATTAAACGCTCACTTTACTTCTCCTACTATCATCAAAGCTATGTACGAATGCCTAGCAAACATGGGCTTTCAGACGGGCAACATTATAGAGCCTGCCTGCGGTATCGGCAACTTTTTTGGGCTTATCCCCGACAGGATGAAAAACCCTAAACTGTACGGTATTGAACTAGATAGTATTTCAGGTAGGATTGCAAAACAGCTTTATCAGCAGGCAAACATTGCAGTACAAGGTTTTGAGAAAACGAATCTGCCTGACAGCTTTTTCGACCTTGCCATTGGAAATGTACCTTTTGGCAGTTATGCATTGGCTGACAAAAAGTATGATAAATATAAGTTTCTTATCCATGACTACTTTTTTGCCAAAACGCTGGATAAGGTACGGCCTGGGGGAATCATTGCATTTATTACTTCTAAAGGCACAATGGATAAGCAGAATCCGGAAGTCCGCAGATATATCGCGCAAAGGGCTGAACTTTTGGGTGCTGTACGCCTTCCCAACAATGCTTTTCTTGCGAATGCCGGAACTGAAGTAACGGCCGACATCATATTCCTGCAAAAGCGCGACCGAGTGATTGATATTGAACCGGATTGGGTGAACCTTTCTACCACTGAGGATGGCATACCTATTAACAGTTACTTTGCAGATAACCCTGATATGGTGCTGGGCACGATGGCATATGATGACAGGATGTATGGCAACGCCAGTGAAACCACCTGTATGCCTTATGAGAATGCTGATCTTGCAGAACTTCTACGTGAAGCGTTGGAGAATATCCATGCGGAAATCACCGAATATGAGCCAGACGAAATAGTTGAGGAAGAAGATGCCTCCATTCCGGCAGATCCTAATGTGCGTAATTTCAGTTATACCGTTGTGGATGGCGAAATTTACTACCGGGAAAACAGCCGGATGAACAAGGTGGAAGTTTCAGTTACGGCAGCCAACCGTATAAAAGGCATGATTGCCATTAGAGATTGTGTCCGGGAACTTATTGAATACCAAACTGAAGACTACAGCGATGATGTTATACATGAACAGCAGCGCAAGCTGAATAAGTTGTATGATGAATTTACTGCAAAATACGGACTTTTAAGCAGCCGCGGCAACAACATGGCCTTTTCGGATGATTCTTCCTACTGCTTGCTTTGTTCCCTTGAAATTCTGGACGAAGATGGCAATCTGGAACGTAAGGCTGACATGTTCACCAAACGCACCATCCGGCAGCGAGCTGTTGTTACCCATGTAGACACTGCAACTGAGGCATTAGCGATCTCCATAGCGGAAAAAGCCTGCGTGGATATTGGCTTTATGCAAAGCCTTACCGGTCTTTCAGAGAAACAGCTTATAAAGGACCTGGAAGGTGTTATATTCCGCAATCCTGAAAAGCTGGACAGTGAAGGGAAGCCGGTATTTGAAACCTCCGATGCCTATCTTTCCGGTAATGTACGGGAAAAGCTTAAAACAGCCAGGCAGTTTGCCGAAATACAGCCTGATCTTTACAGCATAAATGTTGCAGCACTTGAAAAGGTACAACCAAAGGATTTAAGTGCGTCTGAAATCGATGTCAGGCTGGGTGCCACCTGGCTTCCTCCGGATGTAATAAAGGATTTTATATTTGAGCTTTTGGAAACCCCATATATGTACAGGCGATATATTGATGTTTTCTATTCATCTTATACCGCCAACTGGAACATCAAGGGTAAAAACGATGACCGCAGCGGCAATATCAAGGCAGTAATGACCTATGGTACCAGCCGCATTAACGCCTATAAGATTATTGAAGAAACTTTGAACCTCAAGGATGTACGGGTTTTTGATACGGTTTATGAGGACGGTGTGGAAAAGCGTGTTCTGAACAAAAAGGAAACCGCGATCGCTCAACAGAAGCAGGAAGCCATTAAAGAAGCATTTCAAAGCTGGATATGGAAAGATCCCGGCCGCAGGGAACGCCTGACACGAATTTACAATGACCGTTTTAATTCTGTCCGTCCTCGTGAATATGATGGCAGCCACATCCGGTTTACAGGAATGAACCCGGAAATCACCCTGCGTAAGCACCAGGTAGATGCAGTAGCGCACATACTGTATGGAGGTAATACACTGTTAGCTCACTGTGTAGGTTTAGTTTTATGTAGATAATACACACGATATAAATGTGTACTATACAGGATTCCCTCAGATAATATAAATAACAGGCATGCATAATCGTGTATGGTATCGGACATACTACATGTAAGAAGAAGTGTTAGGAGCCGATGCAATGCGTAATGCTAATGTTATTGATAAACCTCATGATTACAAGGTGGTACCTGTCCGATTCCCTTCCGATAATGGGCAGGTATATGAAAGGTGGTTGATCACTGATCATAAGTTACCCGTGCTTGAAATGAATGAGTGGTTGGAAACAAAGAGTTTAAGGAAGGTAAGTACAGCCAGGGAATATGCGAACAAGCTTGTCGTCTTTTTGAACTTTTTAAGCAGTAAAGGCATTGAATATAAGGATGCCACCAGAAACGATATTTTGGCATTTATTGATTACCTGATTTACGGGCTATGGTCTGGGTCCGTAGTTCTGTCTCTTCAAGGGGGATTAATATCCTACAGCACACTTTGCCTGTATATGACTGTAATTTCTGAATTCTACAAATGGCTGAATGAAGAGATAACTGGAAATGCACCTCTAATAGGTAACAAAAAGAAACTGAACAGCAAAAAATCTTTTTTGTATGGTCAGATATTTGAAGCTGATTATCTTGATATCATTGGTAGAAAGATAAGGAGTCTCAAATCAAGTAAAGAATATATCAAGTGGTATACCTCAGCTGAGAAGGAAGCACTGCTCTCAAATTTCCTAACATTAAGGGATAAGGCAATTTTTCTGCTAACCCTTGAAGGTATGCGCATTGATGAGGTTTTAAGCACTCGCCTTTCAGATTATGACAAAGAGAACCGAATTGTCCGCCCCAGCAGGTCCAAAGGGAAAGTCTCTTCTAATTCAGATAAAAGCAATCTGAGACCTGTGGTGCTTCCTAAGTCAACGTGTGAAGTACTGAATAGATATATTTTTATTGAAAGAGCTGATGCCGAAACAGATTCGGGTAGGTTGAGTGAATGGCTGTTTATCAACTTGCGGAAGGACAAAAATCAAGGAAAGGCTTTATCGTACCGTACTTTTTGGGGAATTATCAAGGGGTGTGCCAAAAGAGCTGGAATTGATGAAATGAAAATCCGTACCCACAGCGGTAGAAGCACAAAGGTAATGGAAATCCTTGAACACCAGTCCCAGCACCCTGAAGACGGAATTACCGATGTGATTATCATGGAGATGATGGGTTGGAAGAGCCTTGAAAGCATTAATCCATATAAGCAAGAGGACAATATGATTATTGCAATGGAAGCTTCAAAGAAAATCCATAAAAAAAGGCGGGTGGAGGAAATCCCGCAAAATCAGTAGACAGGAGCAAGTAATGTGGTTAGTGTCACTAAAAACGGCAACAGGAGATTTGAACTGAATTATGAAGGTAAGAGTTTAGAATTGTTTTTCAGCAATAATGCAATGGTAAAAAATGAAGAACTCTTATCTAATATTCTTTTACTGTGGGAGCATTTGGAGAGTAAAATGAAATGCCAGCATCTTGTAAAATATCTGGGACTGGATAACTTTGTACGTATGGCATTTTCACTATGGGATCCGGTAGCTACCGAATATTTTACGACCTATGCCAGGGAATATGTCAAGGACTTGTCCAGGTTTACCGTCAAATCCAATGAATTAAGTTATACAGGCCTTTTACAAGAATATTTTGGAGTAAGCGAATTCTACAACATAGGGAGCAAGCCATATAAAGAAAAGATAAAAGCTATTCTTGACCTTCAATATTATAACGAATGCAAAAAAAACATTCATCAGCATCTTGAAAATAAGAGCCCATTTACCGATTTGACGAAAAGGATATCTAAGAATTTGATTATACGAGTATGCTTTATGGAGTTCTATGACCTGACGGTCAAATATTTTAAATACCATTGTAGCTGCTTTACCAATAGAAGAGAAATTGTAACATATGCAAAGCTGATAAATATTGTGTTTGGAGTGAATTATGTAGATTGGTGTAGTGATACTGAATGCTACAAAGAAGAGATAAAGGGAATGGTTGCAGAGGAATATAAGTATCAGCATAAATATTTTATCGATACCAATACCACAGAAATCAATATGGGCAAGGACCTCTGGCGGATATACTTTATCAAAGGCCCAGCCTTGTATGTGCGAAACCTTAACTTCAGTTGCATAAAATCTTCAAGTATACGATATGAAGTAAAACTTTTTCTGGCGAACAGATTGATAGAGGGTAGAAATTACGAAGACACCATTCTGAGTGTTCTTACAACAGGGTTCAACTTTCTTACGGAAAATAATCCGGAAATTGTTTGGTGCTCCGACATTCAAAAATCAGATATTCGATCTCTGGTGGTATACTTGCAGAAAGATTACATTTCAAAATTTAAGAGGAATATAGGAATCTCTTCAGTCAGGAAAATTGTTCAAGGTTGCGGGTTGGTGCTTGATTTCTTAATCGACCATGCAAAAGAATTGAATATTAAATCCCCTATCCCCAAGGCAAATGTCTTCCATGACATTTCCTTTTACAACACAAGAAATATGGAAAAAAGGACCGAGATCATTCCGGATATTGTTGCAGACGAAATATATTCAAAGCTGCAGAAGCTAAACCCTTTACATCAATTGATGTATAAGATCTTCATGGATACGGGATTGAGGCTAAAGGAAGTTACCTTCCTGGAAGCAGATTGTATATCACCTACAGAGTATGAGGATATTAAATACCTAAAATACATACCGTTTAAAACTCTTGCTTCCAGAAGGGAAAGATCCCTTACTGACCATAGAAAAATGCTGATACCCCAATACCTTGCGGATGAGATTCAAGACCAGATTGTCAAAAGTAATAGTTTGAGAGATGAATACAATACTCCATATATTTTCATCAACCAAATGAAAGGTCACAGAGCAGCAGTATCCCAGGGAAGTGCTTTTGTAAATGCCGTAAATAGATTGATAAAGGAACACAATATCATTGATGCTGATGGACAACTATGGAGGTTTAGCAGCAGGCAGTTCCGAAAAACACTGGTTTCGGTGATGATTGAAAATGGTGCAACTGCTAATGAAATTGCTTATTGGCTGGGACATTTGAAAAAGAGAACAGCAAGTGAATATTACGAAGATATTCGTAAAATCTAACTGGCTGATTTGAATGCAGATTATTTCCGGAAGACATTTGATGTTTTAATGAGTAATCAGCAATTCGATAAATTTTCTGAAGCAGAGAGAAAAGCCCTGTATATTGATTTCAGACTGAATTACAGGGCTGTGGAGCTGGGGCACTGCATGAAGCACTTTACCGAAGAGTCTTGCAACTATCTGACAGGGAAAACCCACTGTGCTACCTGTGTGAATCTTTGCACCGGTCCTAAATATCTTAAGGAGTGGGTGCGGCTAAGGGATTCCCAAAAAAGAATTGTAGATGGGCTGCTTGACCTGTATAAAAAGGAAAATATTACGGATTATCGGGACTTTAAGGAATATCAGGCAGAGATGTATTTGCTGAATATCTACGAAGACGTAATTAATAACATCTAAAAGCAAAACGGTTCGAATTCGTCATAAGAAAGGAGCAGATTTATGAACTCAAGGGCTATCCTCATAAAAGAGGATTACAATACTGATGTGAAAAATCAGTTACAGAGATTACTCCCTTCTCTGGGTTATGGTATTAATTTTGCTGATGACAAATGGATTTGTGATAAGCTTATGAGAAGCCCGTCACAACTTATATGCCATTGTACCCTTTACTTCACAAATGTACCTGAAAGATTCAAGGAAATCATCAAGTACTTTGTACTCAAAAGATTTGAAGACGGTAGAAGTTTTGAATGCATAAGTTCAGGCATAAGACATATCAATACGTTCCTAATCTTTTTAATGGAAAAATATCCTGGGTTGGAACTGGAGTTCATTGAAAGAGGAATCATTCTTGACTATAAGAACTATGTGGAGCAGTCCAAATGGCAGCAATCGACCAAAGAATATAAATGGGGCACCCTGAATGTTTTCTTTGATACCCTGAAGGGCTGGGATGAGTTACCCACTAAAAATCCTACTATCAAAGCTAATCCATTTAGCCGTGATGAAAATAAGAAATATGATTATAAATATATTCCTGGGTTTATCCTAAAGCAGTTGGATGATATTTTCCGATATAAGGAGCTTCCACTCTATCAAAAGACAATTTACTGGATAATGCGGAGTTTCCCATCCCGAGTATCAGAAGTGGTTGGAGCACAGTTGGACTGTCTCAAGCCTTTTAACGGTAATTGGGTATTGTTTCTACCTTCATGGAAACAGAATGGCGGGTATATTGTCCCGGAACTAAGGGCGCTGCATATGAAATATGAAGGCCACAGCAAATACCTGATTGACTTAATAAGGGAGCAGCAAAAGGATGCGAAATCGCTGCAAGAGAGACTTGAACAAGGAAAAAGAGGACTGCTTTTCACCTATGAGGAAGCTAGAATTAATGTTTCCAAATATAAAAAATCAGGGATTGTAACCTATGATAATCCAAATGTTTTACATATAGCGAACAAGGAAATAGTTTCACGGCTTCTAACAAATGTCAGCAAGTACTTTGGGGTGAAAGATGAAAATGGCTCACCCTACGTTATCACTTCCCACCAATTAAGACATAATGGAATTACAGACAGGCTCTATGAGGGCTTTAGTCCAGTAGAAATCAAATATATGACGGCACAAAAAAGTGATACAATGATTTTAGAGGCATATAACCATATGAACCTAATGCCCGATAAAATAGCGTCCAAGCAAGCCCTTGTACATAGGGAAAATCATGAAACAGATTCTTCTTTGCCAGTTTATTTTAAAGGTAGAATACTCAATCTTGATGAACAGGTTGAAAAAAGGCTACTGAAGAACTTGCGTACCCATAGGCTTAAACATGGCATATGTAGTGATGTGACAAGCTGTCAAAATGATAAACGCTACGAATGCCTTTCGTGCAGGCATTTTATACCGGATGCAAATGATCAGGAATACTTTGAAAATGAAGTCTTACAGTGGGAGCGCAGGGCTGAAATATATAAGACCCATCCGTTTAAACTTGAGAATGTCCTCTACAATCTGACATTGAACAGGGATATAGTCAAAAGAATCAAGGATATGGCAGGATTGGAGGCAAAGCTCATATGAAAGATATTTCTGATGCATTGAAAGAAAAACAGGAAATGGCAAGGCAAAGAACAATTGAAAAAGTACAATGTGCAATCAAAGAACTGCAGGATGAGGGGTATTTGATTGGAATTAAACACCTGGTAGAGAGAACAGGCCTATCACGATCTGTCTTCAGGAAGCCGCATGTACAGAAAGTTCTGAAAGAAAATAAAATCGGAATCTATAGAGAGTCAAAGACTGTTCCTAAATCTGATGAAGACTATAGAACTTTTGCTTTAAAAATGGAGAAAGATCTTCTAAGAGCCAATAATAAAATACAGAGATTAGAGGATGACTTAAAAGACAGGGATAGACGAATTGCCAAGCTAACAACCAACCTTGCGGAAAAAACAAATGAATGTGCTCTCTTGCGTGGGGAGATTTTCATACTATCGAAAAAGGCTAAAATTATGGGCTTACGTACCGAAACTTAAATATCTGATAATTCATTGTAGTCAAGGAGACTTATGATTTCATTTGATGCTTTAGATAGAGGTACATCCTTCAACCAAGCAACACCTATGCTTCTGGGAGGTATTCTCTCAATTGGTTTAATTTCATATAGCCAGCCTTTATCTAAATCATCTTCAATAAAGTTTTTTATAACACACGCAATACCAAAATCATACTTTGCAAAATGTACCAGTAAATCGATGTTTCCAAGCTCAAAATCAGGAATTACTGAGATGGAATTATTTAAAAAGTATTGATCGATATATAGCCTGGAATTGCTGTTTTTTTCTAATAAAAGAATTGGATACTTCACTACTTCACTTAAAGGTTGCATTTTGTAATGAAGGTGCTTGTACTTTTCTCCTGCTATAAAACAATCCTGAACGCTCATAACATTTTTAAAATTAAGCTGATCGTCATAAAAGGGCATGTTGATGATACCGAAATCTATTTTCCCAGATTTTAGTAAATTAATGATACCTGGTGTTGTTGGACATATAACTTGAATTTTTATATCAGGGTGTAAGGTGTTAAATAGTTTGAGGTAGGGAACAAGATAATATTTGCACAAAGTATCACTAACTCCGATCCTTACTTCTCCACTTATAAGATTTTTTAAATCGTTGATTTTCTTTTCTGCAGTTGTTATGAAATTGAAGGCTTGTTCAATATATTGATAAAGAATTTCTCCCTCTTGAGTCAACTTGACGCCTCTATGTGTTCTGGAGAATAGGGTGCATCCCATTTCCTCTTCAAGTTGTCTAATAGATCTACTTACAGCAGGTTGGGTTATGTACAAGTGATCTGCAGCCTTTGATATGCTGCCATAGTTCGCAATAAAGTAAAATGTTTTATACAATTCTAAATTCATATATAACCTCACATTATAACTTATATAAATAATATGCATTTCATTTATATTATAAAATATATTATAATCTAATTGTATAAAATTTCAAGGAGGAATTGAGTGATGAAAACAAAAATTGGAATTAATGGATTTGGAAGAATAGGAAGAAACACTTTTAAGATCGTCATGGAGAAATATTCAAACGAACTTGATATTGTTGCTATCAATGATTTGGCAGATGCAAAAACGTTAGCTCATCTTCTTAAGTATGACTCGGTATTTGGAAAGTTTAAAGGAACGGTTGAGATAATGGAAGATGCATTAATTGTGAATGACAAACCAATAAAAATACTAGCTGAACGAGACCCTGGGAATATTAACTGGAAAGATCTTGGGGTTGAGATTGTTCTGGAATCTACAGGCTTGTTTACAAAAAGAGAAAAAGCAGAAGTCCATATTACCAAGGGAGGAGCAAAAAAAGTACTTATTTCTGCACAAGCGACTGACGAAGATATCACTATAGTATTAGGTGTAAATGATGATAAGTATGACAGGGATGCACATAATATTATTTCTAATGCATCCTGCACAACCAATTGTTTAGCTCCATTCGTTAAAGTATTATATGACAACATCGGAATTAAGAAAGGATTAATGACTACGGTTCATGCATATACAAACGATCAAAAGATTCTGGATTTACCTCATAGTGACTTAAGGAGAGCAAGAGCTGCTGCAATGTCAATTATACCGACAAAAACAGGTGCTGCAAAAGCAATAGGACTTGTAATTCCTGAACTGGCAGGCAAACTAAATGGGTTTGCTTTAAGGGTTCCAACATCTGCTGTTTCAGTAGTTGACCTAGTAGTGGAGACTGAAAAATCTGTTACAAAAGATGAAGTTAATGCTATGCTTAAAGCTGCAGCAGAAGGTAAAATGAAAGGTATTCTTAATTATTCAGAAGAACCTTTGGTTTCTATTGACTACAAAGGTGATTCAGCCTCTTCTACAATTGATTCTATGTCCACTATGGTTATAGATAATAACATGGTTAAAGTTGTTTCGTGGTATGATAATGAGTGGGGATACTCTAATAGATATGCTGATTTAGCAGTTTTTGTTGCCAGAAAGGGTTTGTAATATATGGGCATTAGGGAGCAGCAGTATAACCTTTATATGAAATAGATGAGAGATATTTGGTGTACTTAGTTGTTCAAAATGTTTCTTACATTACCCTAATATAAGATCTTACTTCTTAGAATCTAGCCCACAATACATGAAAAGGATACTATTTCATCAGATTTGAAGTCTTTTGCTCATATAACGGATTTTATATCATGAGATTGTTATTTTTTCAGTACAGGATTCAATTACTAAGCAGCCTATAAATGATATCATTTATAGGCTGCTTTACTCGGTGCCAATAAAGGCAGTACTACAACATGTATAGATAAACATTCTAAAATCTTTCCTGCTGAAAGTCTAATCTGGAAGCTACGATGATTATGTTTTGTTGTCGGTGCCCATCTATCGTTTTAGTGCACTATTAATAATTCTGTATTTATAATAACTTACCATCGTGCGCATGCAGCATCTAAACAAAAGCATAGGCAAGACT
>Ga0208041_1001986_pt1 | contig 11752 bp, 6 predicted proteins | sample AD_SCU002_MetaG_FD_184453 | JGI IMG/M metagenome (GOLD analysis project Ga0208041, IMG submission 184453) | Active sludge microbial communities of municipal wastewater-treating anaerobic digesters from China - AD_SCU002_MetaG (SPAdes) (version 2) | ecosystem: Engineered > Bioreactor > Anaerobic >...
GTGCAATCTGCTCTGAAAATAGTGTCGCTGCCTGCATCATGCGCTTCTGCGCGGTGATGAGTAAAGAGTGAAGAGTAAAGAGTAAAGTTTGACGGTAGTAGCCGGGAGTCAACCCGCACCACCGCTGTCCCAGCAGGCAATGTACGCGTGTTTCGCGTCACTTTCGACAACAGGTGTTGGATTGCTTTCCTTGCGGCTACTGCTCGGATCCTTGTGGACTTCCACGAATAATCTGTGCTAATCTGTGGATAATCTGCGAAATCCGTGGTTTTAAAACCGTGTCGAATCCGAATAATCCAATCACCGCACCATTTTCATTCTCCCGGGTGTGACGAAGGAACATGAATGACTGTGGTTTTTCAACCCTGCGGAGACGCACAGACATCGCGCCCACCGCCGCACAGACATTGCCCATCCCTCTCCGCCCCCGATTATTGTTGAAAATTCTTCACACCCTCTTGACATGAAGCGAACAAAGAATTAACTTGGAATCGCTTCCAAGTTTTTTTTTCTAACTGCCTTCCAGTAGTCCAGAGGAAAGCGTGGGCGTTACCATATACGATATCGCCAGAGAAGCCAACGTCGGCGTTGGAACCGTTTCCAGAGTACTGAATAATCACCCCTCAGTATCCGAAACGACGCGCTCGCATGTGCTCGAAGTGGCGCAGCGGCTCGATTACAGTCCCAACGCATCGGCGCAACGGCTGGCGCGGCGCAAAAGCCGCACCATCACGGCCATCATGCCGTACATCACCAACTACTTCTTCGTCGAAATGCTGGGCGGCATACAGGACCGCCTGTTCGAGGACGATTACGATCTCCTCCTCTACGGCGTCAACCATCCGCAGCAAATCGACAATTACCTTCAGCGCTCGTTGCGGGCCGGACATTCCGATGGCATGCTCATCGCATCCATCGATCTACCGCCGGATTATTCGCAGCGCTATCTGAAGAACAATTTTCCCATAATCCTTGTTGATCGATTTCACGAACCCTTCGACTCGTTTTACATCGAGAATGTCGAAGGCGCCCGCGATGCCACGCGCTACCTGATCACCCTCGGACATCAGCGCATCGCCATGATCGCGGGCACGCCCGAAACCGGTCCGACGCGCGAGCGCAGCAAGGGCTTTCTCGAGGCCTGCGGCGAATCCTCCTTCGTGCGAAACTGCGGCATTCACCACCCCTTCATCGAGAAGCGCAACGACGGCTACTCCAAGGAAGGCGGCTACGAGGTGATGCGGCGGCTCCTGGATCTGCCGACGGACGACCGCCCCACGGCGATGTTCATCGCCAGCGATATCCAGGCCATCGGCGCCATGCACGCACTCAAGGAGCGCGGGCTGCGTTGTCCCGAAGACATGTCCATTGTGAGTTTCGACGATATCGAACTCGCACAGTACTATGGCCTCACCACCATGCGGCAACCCATTCGCAAACTCGGCGAATTGGCCACACAGCGGCTGTTCGAGCGCATGGACAGGCCCAACCTCGATCCCCTGCACCGCCGGTTCATACCGGAGCTGATTGTCCGTCAAACGGCCGGGTCGCCTCCGTCCCGGTTCATTTCCCTGTAAGCAGCCCGCATACGCGGAGGTGTTATGAAACGTTGCTTCATGTTATTGATCGCTCTCATGCTCCCTGCCACGATGCTCGCCGGTACGACGGGGAAAATCGCGGGCAAGGTTGTGGATAAAACCACCGGCGAGGGTGTTCCGGGAGTGAATGTGGTCCTCGTCGGTACGAGCATGGGCGCCGCCACCAATCTCGATGGCGAATACACCATACTCAACGTGTCGCCCGGCACCTATCAACTCAAATTCACCGCCATCGGCTACGCTCCGGTCACGGTCAACGAAGTCCGCGTGAGCATCGACCTCACCACGCGCATCAATGCGCAGCTCGGCGAAACCGTGGTTGAACTGGGTGAGGAAGTCGTCATCACCGCCACGCGTCCACTGGTGCGCAAGGATCAGACCGCTTCCACCGCCGTGGTGGGCAGCGATGAAATCGACGCCCTCCCGGTGACCGAGGTCAGCGAAGTGCTGAACCTGCAAGCCGGTTACATCGACGGCCATGTGCGCGGCGGACGCCGCGGCGAGGTGGCCTATTGGATCGACGGCGTGCCGGTGACCGATGCATACGACGGCGGCACCATTGTCGAAGTCAACAAGAATCAGGTGCAGGAATTGCAACTCGTCAGCGGCGCCTTCAACGCCGAATACGGACAAGCGCTGTCCGGTGTGGTCAACATCGCCACCAAGGACGGCAGCAACACCTACAGCGGCAGTTTCGGCACGTACATCGGCGACTATCTCAGCAGCCACGATGATATTTTCCGCGGCATCGACGAGGTACAGCCCACGGCGATACGGAATTTCGATCTCTCGCTCTCGGGCCCGGTGATCAAGGACAATGTGTTCTTCACCGCCAACGGACGCTATGTGAAATTCGGCGGCTGGCTGCATGGCATACGCCGCTACAATCCCTCCAACATCGCCTACATCGACAGCGCGGGCAATTTCATCAACAGCCGTGATCCCGAAAGCGGTCTGGGTGATGGCGCGCTGGTGGAAATGAACGGCAGCGAGAAGTTCTACGGACAGGGCAAGCTGAATTTCCGCGTCACCAAGGACATCAAGTTCTGGTATCAGTTCATTTACGATGACGTGACGTACAAGGACTTCAATTCCTTCTTTGTCTACAATCCCGACGGCGTCGCCACGAACTACCGCACCGGGCAGACGCATATCGGACAGATCACGCATCTGCTTTCGGACCAGACCTTCTACACCCTCGGCGTGTCCTTGAACAAAAAGGACTTCACGCGCTCGGTGTATGAGAATCCCTTCGACGAGCGCTACGTCCACCCCTATCTGCTCACGCAGGTCACGCCCTACAGCTACTCCACCGGCGGCGTGGAAATGGGCTTTTTCGAGCGCAGCACCACCACGCTGCTGGCGAAGTTCGACATCACCAGCCAGGTCAACCAGCAGCATCTGATCAAGGCGGGCGCGCAGGTGAACATGCACGATCTGTATTTCAACGATGTCACCCTGCGTCCTGTGGAGGAGCAGAGCGACATCAACCTCGCCACCGACAGTCCCTTCATCCGCACGCGCATTCTCGACATCAGTACGGTGTTTCGCAGCGAATACACGCGCAAGCCGCTGGAATTCGCCGCGTACGTTCAGGATAAAATGGAGTTCGACGACCTGATCATCAACCTCGGCATGCGCGTGGATGTGTTTCGGCCCGACGGGCAGATTCTCGCCGATCCTTCCGATCCCAACATTTTCGATCCGATCCGGCCGACCAACCGCTACCGCGACCTCAACGGCAACGGCGTGCAGGACGCGGGCGAGCCCGAGGTGACGCTGGCCGAGCGGCAGTCCTACTGGTACAAGGACGCCAGCACGAAAGTCCAGTTCAGTCCCCGTTTCGGCGCGGCCTTCCCCGTCACCGACCGCGGCGTGCTGCATTTTTCCTACGGGCACTTTTTCCAGATTCCGCGCTTCGAAATCATGTACACCAACCCCTTCTTCAAGCTCGGCTCGGGCACGGGCAACCAGGGCACGGTGGGCAATGCCGATCTTGAACCGGAGCAGACCATCAACGCGGAAATCGGCTTGCAGCAGCAGTTGACCGACGACATTTCCCTCGATATCACCGCGTACATCCGCGACACGCGCAATCTCGCTTCCACGCGCGCGGATGAAATCCAGGTCTTCGGCGGATCGGCAACGTACTCGAAAATCGTCAACAGCGATTTCGCCTACACGCGCGGTCTGGTGCTGAGCTTCAACAAGCGCTTCCTCGGCGGTCTCGCGGCGTCGGTGGATTACACTTTCCAGATCGTGCGCGGCACGGCCTCCGATCCCTACGCGGCACAGCAGGCGGCCTCGCGCGGCGATCTGCCCGAAGTGCAGCTCACACCGTTGAGCTGGGATCAACGGCACACGATCAATGCCTCGGTGTCCTATGCCGGACCATCCTACGGCGGCAGTTTGATCATGCAATACGGCAGCGGCATGCCCTACACGCCGAGGCGCAGCGACGACATCACCTCGCTGATCACCAACAGCCAGATCAAGCCGACCTCGGTGAACGCGGATGTGCGGCTGTACAAAACCCTGCAGCTCGGCTTCACCAGCGCGACCATTTTCCTGCGCGTGTACAATGTGTTCGACGCGCTCAACGAGGTGAATGTGTTCGACGACACCGGCCGCGCGGGTTACACCACCGACATCAACCGCGTCAAGGGACAGAACACTCCCGAATATGTGAACACCATCGACGAGTGGTTCACCGTGCCCACAAATTACTCCGAACCCCGGCGTATCGAAGTCGGGCTCAACCTCGACTTCTAATACGGAGGACACATGAAACACGACAGTATAATGCTCCCCGTTTCGTCCATCCGACATCTTTCCACCGGCGCGGTGGTGCTGGCAGGCCTGCTCATGCTCGTCGCCGCGATCCCGACACTGCACGCGCAGAGCGGCCGCGAATACCGCCGCTCGAATGTGATGGCGGGCAATCGCGTGAAAACGGTGTTCGGAAACTGGGGCGTCATCGGACAACCCGCCACGGGTGGACCCCGTGGTTCGTGGATTTACGACAACAACGGCTATCTCGGCGATGTGAGCCCGCTCGTCGGCGCGGAAGTGACCTTCGACGGCAAGACCTGGAACAGCGTGGTGACCACTCCCGTGGACCGTCCCACACGTCGCCGCGACGAGTCCCCCGCCGGCATTCCCTGGGGCTTCGAGCCCGTGTCCGGTTATCTCAATGCCGGACAGCAGGGTGTGGCGCTGCTCACCGATCCGCGCACCTGGCCGACGTTCTGGCCCGACAAAATCAACGACGCCACCGATCCGGGCTGGAGGGGCTCGTGGAATGGATTTTTCGGCAAAACCTCCAGCAGCGACGAGGAGGCCTTCTTCGTCATGGACGACAACAACGACCAGCGTTTCAACGTTGCCAACAACAACACGCTGGGCGTGGCCTTCAAGCCCGATTCGCGCAATCCGGCGCGCAACGGTCTCGGTCTGGAGATGCGTGTGCGCGGTTTGCAATGGGCGCAGTTCCTGGCGCAGGACAACATTTTCTGGCTGTATGAAATCACCAACACCGGAACAACGAATTACAATCGCGCGGTGTTCGGCATGCTCGTCGGCACGTATATCGGCGTGACGGGCAACGACAATTCCGCCTCGGAGTACGACGACGACTTCTCCTTTTTCGATGTCAATCTCGACCTGACCTACACGGGCGACTATCCGGACAACAACAGTCGCAATCCCAGTTGGGTGGGCCCGGTGGGCCTGGTGGGCTATGCCTTTCTCGAGAGTCCCGGCAATCCCTTCGACGGTATAGACAACGACAACGACGCTGGCTTCTCCGCCGCCGCACCCTTCTTCGGTCCGTCGAGCTTCGATACTCTGCGCACCGCGCCGGGCATGCGCCTGGTGGTGATCGACGACAATTTCCAGCGCAGCACCATCACACTCGGCACCGGCACCACGACGGTGAACACCCGTGGCCTCGAGCTGGAAATCATTCCCGGCACCACCGTGCTGGCCGAAGGCAACATCGTCCGCGATTCGCAAGGGAATCTCATTGTGAATCCCAACGCCTACGACGGCGTGGACAACGACCTTGACGGCGTGATCGACGAGAACTACTATCTCCACTTCCGCCAGCTCAAGCGTGACACGCAGGGCAACACGCTCATCGACATTCTGCGCCCCGTGCGCTATGTGGACTACATCACGGGCGCGGGCAGTGCCGACCTGATGGTGGATGAAAAACGCAACGATCTCGTGGACAACGACCGCGACTGGAACATCGATTTCGACGATGTCGGCCGCGACGGTTTGGATGGCACGAGCGACATCGGCGAGGGCGACGGCGCCCCCACTTCGGGCTATGAATTCGACGGACGGGACAGCGGACTGCCGGGCGAGCCGAATATCGACAAGACCGATGTGGATGAATCCGATCAAATCGGACTCACCAGCTTCCAGTATTTCACCCCATCCAACGACATCACCATGGGCGACGACGCCGACATGTGGAAACGCATGGCGCCGGGCTTCTTCGATGTGCCGCGTTCGATTATCAACAACCGGCCGCAGCGCGGCGAAGATGGCGATTTCATCTACGGTTCCGGCTACTTCCCACTGCTGGCCGGCAACACCGAGCGCTTCTCGCTCGCATTGGTGTTCGGCGGCGGTCAGGGCGGCTTCGAATCCGATCTCGCCGACCTGATGAAGCATCGCGAAACGGTGCAGAAGATTTACAACAGCAATTACCGCTTCCCTGTCGCGCCGGAGAAACCCACCGTCAAAGCCGTGCCGGGCGACAAGCAGGTGACCTTGTATTGGGATCGCAAGGCCGAATCGTCCTTCGATCCTGTACTCAAGGAATACGACTTCGAGGGCTACAAGATTTACAAGGCCACGGATCCGAATTTCATTGACGCGGCCAAAATCACCGACGCCGACGGCAACATTGTGGACTACAAGCCCATCGGCCAATACGATCTCATCAATCAGGTGCAGGGCTACTTCCGCGCGAGTCCCGATCTCTTCGCAGCCATCGGCGGCCGCTCGTTCAACCTCGGGTCGAACAGCGGACTGAAGCATTCATTCACCGATACCGATGTGGAGAATGGCCGCACCTACTACTATGCCGTGGTGGCCTACGACCGCGGGAACGAGGTGACCGATATTCTGCCCGCCGAAAACTCGAAGCGCATTCGCTTGCGCGCCGGCGGCGATCCCGAATTGGATGTGAACACCGTCATGGTCGTGCCCAACGCACCCGTGGCGGGTTATGTGGACGCACCCAGCGGCGTGAAACTCAATGCCGACCGCAGTGTAGCATCGGGTCCCATTTTCTACGAGGTGCTCGACGCACTCAAGCTGGGCGCCGACACCTACGAGATCACGTTCACGGACGTGTCAAGCGACAATGTGGACAACGACAACGACGGCAAGCTCGATCAGACCGATGCGGATGAGACGGCGCAGATCACCACCACCTACTCTGTGCGCAAGTTGACGCAGCAAATCGACACCATCGTGATCAAGGACACGCTCGCCGTGTCGCTGCGCAACGCGCACATCCATATTCCGAGCGTGTTGGTCAAAGACGCCAACGGTCCCATCGATCCTTCGCGCTACCGCATCGATGCGCGGCGAGGCGACCTTCGTCCGGCCTCGCCCGGCAGCATGCAGGGCAGTTACGAAGTGCTGTACACCTACTTCCCGGTGTTTCAAAGTCCCTACATCAAGAACAGTCCCTATGTCAGCGAAGCCATCGATTCGGATGTGTTCGACGGCATGCAACTGGATTTCCGCAACGACTGGCAGATCAAGCTCATCGATACGGCCTCGGGTTTCAACAGCGGCACGAAGAGCATGATTTACAACTTCGCCACGACCAACATCCTGTTGAGTCCGGGTGATACGCTGAAAGGTTCGCGCTATCCATCGGATTACGAAATCCGTTTTTCGGCGAACATCATCGACACCTCGGCGGCGCTGTACGGTTCGCCCGCGATTCCGGTGAATTTCACCGTGTTCAATGTGACGGACAACCACAAGATTCCGTTCATCTTCGTGGACACCGACAACAATCGCAAGCTGTCGAAAACGGATCAGCTCGCCCTTTTCGATCTGAAGCGGAGCGGAGAACCCTTCTTCTCCTGGATCATGGCCTTCGAGAACAGGCCCAATGTGCCCGCCGACATGGTGTACGATTTCACCGATGGCGACAAGGTCATTATCAAAACCACGAAGCCCTATCGCGCGGGGGATGTCTACACCTTCTCCCCCGCTCTGCCCAAGGTGGACGAGGGACTGGCGAAAAACGATTTGAATCGCGTGAAAGTCGTGCCCAATCCCTACGTCTCCGCCAGCACGCATGAGTCGCCGCTGCCGCCGGGAATCACCACCGGCCGTGGCGAGCGCAAAATCGACTTCATCCACGTGCCCGCGCAATCGAAGATCAGCATTTTCACTGTGCGCGGCGACCATGTGATCACCTTGCGCCACGAGAGTTCCATCGACGACGGCACAGTGTCGTGGAATCTGAAGTCGAAGGAGAATTTGGACATCGCCTACGGCGTGTATTTCTACGTGCTCGAATCGCCGGTCGGCGAGAAGAGTGGCAAAATCGCCATTATCAAGTAGCCAGGAACGGAGGAACAGATGACGACCATGCTTCGATCCCTGCTGCTCGCCACCCTGGCGCTCGCACTCGTCCAACCCGCCGTCGGCCAGAGCAAAGTCGGCACCACCGCGGCGCAATTCCTCGGCATCGGCATTGGACCACGCGGCAACGCCATGGGCGGCGCCTTCGTGGCCCTCGGCAACGACGCCACAGCCATGTACTGGAATCCCGGCGGTCTCTCGCGCCTTGGCCAATCCCAGGTCATGGCTTCGCATACCGATTGGCTGGTGGAGACCAATCTCAACTGGATTGGCGTGTCACTGGCGCTGGATGCGGACAATGCCGTGGGCATCAGTCTCACACAACTCGATCTGGGCGAGGACGATGTGACCACCGTGTCGCGTCCGGAAGGTACCGGCGAACGTTGGACGGCGCAGGATATCGCGTTCACGCTCACCTACGCACGCAATCTGACGGACCGCTTTTCCATCGGCGGCTCCTTCAAGTACATCACACAGCAAATCTGGAACGAGAGCGCATCCACCATCGCCTTCGACGTGGGTCTGCTCTTCACCACGCCCTTCGACGGACTGCGTCTCGGCATGAGTTTGACGAACTTCGGCGGTGATTTACAGCTCGACGGCAAGGACCTCACGCGCCGCATCGATCTCGATCCGGAGAACAGCGGCAACAATGAGACCATTGTGGCCAATCTGAAAACGGATTCCTGGGAATTGCCGCTGTTTTTCCGTGCAGGCGTGTCGTACGACCTCGCGAAGAGCGACATGATGAGCGCCACGATTTCGGCCGACGCGGTGCGCCCCAACGACAATCTCGAACATGTGAACATCGGCGGGGAATTCGGTTTCCGCGATGTGTTCTTCGTGCGCCTGGGCTGGAAGGGCTTGTTCCTCGACGACAGTGAGGAGGGCTTCTCCGCGGGTGCTGGACTCAACTATCCGATATTCGGAGGCACCGCCGCGTCCATCGATTACACGTATCAGGATTTCGGCATCTTCGACGGCGTGCAGACCATTACTCTCGCGATCAAATTCTGACGATTTCATTGTTGACCAGAATAGGTCACGTTTCAAAAAACTCTCTAGGAGGTTGTTTCATGAGAACAGGCAGCATACGATTCGCGTTGCTCCTCATGGTGCTCCTGAGCGGCACTGCGATGGCGCAGACCGTGCGGGTCACCTTCCTCGCCAACACCGCCACCGTGCCCGACACGTTGTGGCCGGAGCAGGCGGTGGTGCAAATGCGCGGCGACACCGCTCCCCTCACCTGGGACGGCAGCACCGGTGTGGTCCTCACCAACATCGGCGGCGATTTCTGGACGGCGACGGTGGATTTCCCCGCCAACAGCACCATTCAGTACAAGTTCTTCACCAATGCCGTGAACGCCGAAGGCGACAACGAGCACAAGGGCTGGGAGCAGAACACCACCGATCCGAGTGGCAACCGCATTCTCACCACGGGTACGACCGACATGGTGGTGCCCCTGCAATTCGTCAACGGTACCCCGAGCAATCAGGAACAGTTCTTCCGCCCGTGGCCGCCGCAAAGCGACAGCATCGCTGTGTGGGTGCGCGTGAACATGCAGGGCTGGGAAAACTTCAATCCCGCCACGGATAAAATCGGCGTGCGCGGCGCCGCCTGGCCCGATTATCTCGGCAACCTGAGCTGGGCGCACACCAACTTCCTGACGCAGGAGCAGCCGCATGGCAACGGCGGCAGCCGCCAGTATCAGGCCGAGAATTTCTATTCGGGTCTCGTGCTCATCCCGAAGGCCGAAGTGACCGAAGCCCAGACCATCGAATACAAGTTCGTCATCGCCGGTTCCGACGATCCCGATGCCGATCCCAAGACCTGGGAGTCCCGTCAGAATCGCACCTTCCCCATTCCCATGGGCAAGGCCGACACCACCCTGCAGTGGGCGTGGTTCGACGATGTCGCGCCGGTCCCCTTCAAGGGCACGGACACTCTCACCGTGAATTACAGCGTCGACATGAGCCGCGCCATTCAGGAGCGTGGATTCCGCGCTGGCGACACGCTCTTCGTGCAGGCCGGCTGGTCGGGCACCGCGCGTGATCTCGATGGCAACAGCCCCGCGCGCACCATTCTCACCAAGCAGGGCTTCACCAACATCTACGTCGGTTCGCAGACGCTCGTCGCGAAAATCGGCAGCCGCGTGTTCTACCAGTACTACATGCAGAAGGATGGTCAGGACATTCGCGAAACCTACTTCAACTTCGATTTCACCCCGAGCAGCGATCCTCTCGCAGAGCGTCGTATGTTCATTCCCGAGGCAAAGGACGTGACGCTGGCCGACACCGACGACAGCCAGGTCAGCTCGAAGCGCATGCCGCGCTTCCGCAACAGCTCCGTGCTCGCGCGCAACGTGAATGTGAAATGGGAACTGGATCTCCGTCCCGCAATCTACCAGGTGCTCGCGGGCAGCACGCTCACCGATATCCAGGGTGTTGAGACCATCACCGCGCCCGATGAAATCATCGCTGGCGGTGTGTGGATGAACGGTCCCGCTTCCGATGGCTGGACGACCTGGGGCTTGCAGTTGCGCGAAGCCAGCTACAAGCAGATGTGGGATGACGGCACGCATGGCGACGCCGTTGCCGGCGACTCCATTTACACCGTCACCTTCACCTACGGACCGGATAGCACCGGCTCGAAGCGCTTCGTGGGCCAGGAATACAAATTCGGCATCCGCGGTGGCGACAACGAAGGTGGCTTCGGCAACAATCACATCAGCAACATCGACGACAGCCAGACAGATGTCACCATCCGTGCGCAGTGGGGCTCGATCGATCCGAAGTTCTACAGTGCCTGGGATTTCGACAACGGTGGTCCCGTTGTGAACTCCATCTCGCGCCTCGATCTCGTGCCCACGGGTTACGCGTTGCAGCAGAACTTCCCGAATCCCTTCAATCCGAGTACCAACATCACCTATTCGATCACGCGTCCGGAATTCGTGACCGTCGCATTGTTCGATGCGCTGGGCAAACAGGTCGGCACGCTGTTCGAAGGTCGTCAGGAACCCGGCACCTACCGCATCGCGGTCGATGCCAGCAATCTCCAGACGGGCACCTACTTCTACCGCATGACCGCCGGCAGCTTTACGCAGACGCGGAAAATGAATCTGGTGAAGTAATCGCCATCGCGATTTCAATCAAAAGGCCGTCGCAACCGCGACGGCCTTTTTTTCTCATATCGATCCAGTAGATCTTCGCAAATTTCCCCGACCTATCTGTGCTAATCTGCGTGCAATCTGCTCTGAAAATAGTGTCGCTGCCTGCATCATGCGCTTCTGCGCGGTGATGAGTAAAGAGTGAAGAGTAAAGAGTAAAGTTTGACGGTAGTAGCCGGAATCAACCCGCAGCACCGCTGTCCCAGCAGGCAATGTACGCGTGTTTCGCGTCACTTTCGACAACAGGTGTTGGATTGCTTTCCTTGCGGCTACTGCTCGGATCCTTGTGGACTTCCACGAATAATCTGTGCTAATCTGTGGATAATCTGCGAAATCCGTGGTTTTAAAACCGTGTCGAATCCG
>Ga0208041_1001989_pt1 | contig 11748 bp, 10 predicted proteins | sample AD_SCU002_MetaG_FD_184453 | JGI IMG/M metagenome (GOLD analysis project Ga0208041, IMG submission 184453) | Active sludge microbial communities of municipal wastewater-treating anaerobic digesters from China - AD_SCU002_MetaG (SPAdes) (version 2) | ecosystem: Engineered > Bioreactor > Anaerobic...
AAAGTGAAATAAAAAAACAACAACTTAAAAGTTGTTTTTTTAATTTCAATTCCTTTATTTATGAAGAATTCCTAAGCAAAACTATAATCGTGGCTTAAAAGAACGTTTAAAGGGTAAATAGGCATTGTTTATTAAAAAATATGAAGTTACAAAAAATCAAAAAACAAGAAATGGTGTATGTCTTTATAGACGCTTCTAATCTTTTTTACGGAGGGAAAAAAGTTTGGGATGGGATATTGATTATGAAAAATTAGCAGAATACTTAAAATGTAAGTACAATGCAAAGAAGTTACTTTATTTTGGCGGTGTTGAAACTTATAATTTTCACTTTGATTATATTAAAAATGACAGTGTCAATTTAGATGAATTACATAATTGGGTATCTAATTATATTAAAGAAAGAAAAAAACCCTAAATGAAGCTGAGCTTTTACTAATAGGAAGACATTTAAATAGAATAAAGTTTTATAAAAAACTTAAATCTTTTGGATATGATCTTTATTTAAAACCAGTAAAATTATATGTTCAAGAAGATGGAACAACAAAAAGAAAAGCTAATTGTGATGTGGATATGACTTTTTACATGATGAAAGAAATGAAAAATTTTAGAAAAGTATTAGTTTTGTCTGGTGATGGATACTTTTTGCCAGTTCTAAAATATTTGAAAGAGTTAAACAAAGAGGTGATAATATTGGCAAGAGGAGAGAAAACAGCAAAAGAAATAAAACAATTTGCTGGTGTAAATTTTAGAGATTTTGTAAAACTTGAAAATAAAATTAGTTTTAAAAGATAAAATAGAAAAATAAAAGAGACGGACATGCGAAATATTCGTCTCAAGTTTAGTAATTATATATTATCAACCATTGTTTTTTTGTCAATGTTTTTTACTTTTAGATCTAAGTACAAATAAGCAAGAAAAGAACGTTTAAGTGGTAAATAGGCATTGTTTATTATCGGAAACAAATCTATTGTCTGTTTGACGGACATTCTTCCTTAAAAGCAATAAAAATTGACAAAACTTCAATTGCTGCAAAAAATGCAACAGTTCAAAAAGAAGGAGATAGATCTGTTTTTCGTAGCATCGATTATTATAATCTTGATGTGATTATTTCTGTTAGCTATCGTGTTAATTCTAAGATAGCAACTAAATTCAGAAAATGGGCAACAAAAACTCTTAAAGATCATATTGTTAAAGGTTATACAATAAAAAAAGAAATTCTCAAAATCTAATCAAAGTACTCATTCTGTGTATAGTTAAGGCATAAAGTAATACTAATTGTATTACTACATGGAAAATAAATACACAACATTAATACAAAGAAACTTAAATTTAAAAGATCAAATTTTAAAGAAGCTCTTCAGAAGTTTAATAATCCCTTAATATCTCTAATATATTATCTGAAAGCTTTTCAAATTCTTCTTTAGATTTTTTTAAATTGTCCTGTGTCCCTTTTTGAACTGTTGGTATGAGTTCTTGTGGTAATTCAAAGATAGAGTAACCGTTTTCTTGGCACTTTGCTGGTATTGTTCCATAGTCCTGCACTTTATGTAGAGGCGTTTTCCAACTCTTTTCAACCAATCCATTTCTACAATGTTTTTCTGAGAGATAAGTTTTAACTTTTTGAGGAATTTCATTCATCCATAAACGATGATCTTTTATAGGTTTTTTTCCATACACATTATATGAATTTATTATGTATCCGATAAAGAGTCCTTCTCCTGAGAGTACAAATTTACTTTCAATATCGTGAGAAAGAGAAAGAGCTTTTCCCGTTATTTTCCAATTTTGTTTCCATTTTTCAAATATTGTTCCCAAATTTTCAATTCCTTGAAGACTAAAAGCGTCTGGCATCATGGGTACTACAAAATAATCAGAACCAAGAAAGATTATTCTGTTTAAAAGTGAAAGACTAGGGGAAGTGTCAATGACAAAAATATCTATTTCTTCGTTAAGTCCTTTATTTTGTAAAAATCTATCGATTGCACTCGTTTGAAAATATCCTAAACGAAGACCTGAGCTTGCGGCTCCATATGCATCGATTAATATATTTTCATAGTTTGAGAGATTGACACTTCCTTTTAATAGAGAAAGGTTTTCTCTAATTTTGATAAAAGGAATGTTTAAATCAATGTCAGAGCCTCCCTCAACGACTCCCTTGAGTACGTCGTAAACATTCTTATCTCCTTGTGAGAACAAGGATTTAGAGTATTCTTTATCTCCTAGTGATAAACGAGAAAGATTACATTGAGGGTCAAGATCAATCAAAGCGGTTTTATAGCCTTTTTCTGCAAAAGAAATTCCTAAATTAAAAGCAAGCGTAGTTTTTCCCACACCCCCCTTATTATTTGCAAATAATAGCTTTTTTGATCTAGCAAATTTCATTTATTGTATATTTTACACTAAAGTATGCTTATAGTCAACGTAAAAAATTATAAGTGCTTGAATTACAATATTAAAAATATTAGATAATGTATACAAAGTACTAGCTAAGAAAGTGCAATAAAAAACAACAACTAAAAGTTGTTTTTTTAATTTCAATTATTGTTAACGAAGGGGGAATCTAAACAAAACTATAATCGTGGCTTAAAAGAGTGTTTAAAGGCTAAATAGACATCGTTTATTATTGGAACAGATATTAAATTTTGTAGGAAATTCGGTTAGCTCTATTTTGGACACACTGTTTTATGTCGGTTTTGTATTAGACAAATCTGGAGGTTGACAAACTTAAATAATTTAATATTATAAAAATACAAAGTCGCCTGTGCCTGCCTTAAGGGAGTGTGCAGGTTTTTTAATAACTAAAAGCTATGTCCGTCAGACGGACATAGTTTCAAAAACACGGTAAAATTTGACAAAAATTACCGTGTGTATCATAATATAAAAATAAAACAATCTTATGAACCTTGATCCAAAAAAACCAAATAATGATTTAGAATTACTTCCAGTTAAAAAAAATATTGAAACAAAAAAAATTCTAAAAAAAGCTATTGATGCAAGCTCGGCTTTATCTTCTTTTAGGGAATGTAGTAAAAGATTGCCTAATCAAAATCTTTTTTTAAATACGCTATCTTTACAAGAGGCTAAATTAAGTTCTGAAGTTGAAAATATTGTAACAACAAATGATGATCTATATAAAGCCATGACAGAAAACGTAAAAAACGTAAAAGATCCTTATATGAAAGAAGTTTTTCACTATCAGGATGCATTATGGAAGGGGTATGAACTTGTTAAGGAAAGGCAAGTACTGACTACAAATATTTTCATAGAGTTAGTAAAAATAATTAAAGAAAATTCTGAAGGAATAAGAAAAGGACATGGTACAGTTATTGGTAATCCCATAACAAAAGAAGTAATTTATACACCACCGCAGGGAGAAGAAGCTATTAGGGAAAAACTATTTAATTTAGAAGAATATATCAATAAAGACGACGATGTCAACGATCTAATTAAGTTGGCAGTAATTCACTATCAATTTGAAGCGATTCATCCATTTTCTGATGGTAACGGAAGGGTGGGAAGAATAATAAATATTCTTTATTTAGTATTAAAGAATTATTTAGATATACCTATTTTGTTTTTGAGTAAATATATATTAGAAAACAAGAATGATTATTATGTTAAATTAAGGAATGTTACTATTAACAATGAATGGGAAGAATGGATATTATTTATGCTTGAAGCAATTAGACAAACATCTATTAGCTCTCAACAAAAGATTGAGAAAATATTAAATTTGATGGATGAAACAAAAAAGAAAATAAAAGAGAAAGCACCTAATGTGTATTCAAAAGAGTTTTTAGATGTTTTATTTTCTCAACCATATGTAAGAGCAAAAAATATAAGTGCTGCTGAGATTGTAACTGAAAAAACCGCAAGAACTTATTTAAAAAAATTAGAAAGCATTCAAATTTTAAAAAGTGTGAAGTGTAAAAATTCTACCCTATACCTTAACTTGCCATTATTAAATCTCTTAACAAATGAAGAGTGATTTAAAAATTATGTCCGTCAGACGGACATAGTTTCAAAAACACGGTAAAATTTGACTAAAATTACCGTGTGTGGTGTAATAAAAAACATAAATAACGAAAGCAGTATGCAAAAAAAATGCATATTGCTAAGTTATTGTGCTTCAAAAGAACACTTTTACTTGAAAACCGCTCTGTAAGTAGAAAAGAAATCCTTATTCTTAAAGGCAAAATGAGTCTTTTACTTATAGCCGCTCGTTTTTTTACTAAAAAAACTAATTTAATAAACCGTAAATTGTGACTCGGAATTAACTATGTCCGTCAGACGGACATAGTTTCAAAAACACGGTAAAATTTGACTAAAATTACCGTATCTGCTGCAATATAGTAGAAATGTATCGCTACGTTTATATATTGATTATAGGGGATTGTAGCGGTCATCATAATGCTTCCAACCATTCTTCCTCCAATTCTTTTATATGTTTTTTATAAAACTTTTTTATTTCTAATAAGTTTTCAGAAACAGTATTTTTTCTTGAAGTGTTTTTATACAATTCTTCGAACCTTTCTTTTCCGTACTTTTCTATAATATACTTTGAAAACGATCCAGCTTGAGGATAAATAATGATGGGGTCAACTGTATTCCAATTCTTATTATCAAAAAGAAACTCTATTGGATAAAGCTTTTTCTCTTTTAGTAACTTTTTACTTACAATATGCAACTCTTTTCCCATGAGTTTATTTTCCATATACTGGGCCAACCCTTCACAAAATAAATAGATGGATAATCCCCATGGTAAAGATAATAAATGAGTATCTTCATGTTCATTTATAAACTTACATTTTTCATTATAAATAACATGTATTTCAAAACTTTTAGGAATACTATTCTTTAACTCTTTCCAAATAACATTACCTGGACTATTGTCTCCCATTAAAGCTAATTTTTCTTTTATAGAAGGATATAGATAATAATCTATTTTCCTATTATTATTTACATTCAACCAATCAACTATTTTTGAGTATTGATTCTCTTTTTTATTAATTATATTTTTAAAATCTTTTTCGGCTAAAGAATCTTTTTTTAAATAAAAAGAATAATGAGAAGATTCTTTTCTAATAAAATCGTAACTTAAATAATTGTCTTTATACCAAAGTATATCCTGTACATATTTCATATTTTAAATATAACATAATAATTAAAAAAATCATCCTTCGTGTTGTTTTTATGTAGAAAGTAACATACAAAAACTGCACCTTGCAATTCATTGTGTTTTTTGATCTCATTGACAAAAAACCTACTTACGATTATACTTATCTAAAGTAGGTAAAATAATATTATGCAATTTATAAATCGTGAAACAGAATTAAAAGATTTAAACGAGAGATGGAAAAAAGAAACTTCGGAATTTTTTGTGATCTACGGTAGAAGAAGAGTCGGTAAAACAGAACTAATCAAACAGTTTATTAAAGACAAACCTTCTGTTTATTTTATGGCTGATAAAAGATCTCAAAAAGAACAATTGTTAGAGTTGGGAAGACTTTTAGGAAGTTTTTTTAAAGATGATCTTCTTGTAAAGAATGGATTTAATGAGTGGCTTGAAGTTTTTCAATATTTAAAAAGAAATATTAAAGAAAGATTTGTTTTTGTTGTTGATGAATATCCTTATCTTGTTGAAGGGGATAATTCTATTTCTTCAATATTTCAAAAAGGGTGGGATGAGTACTTGAAAAATAGTGATGTTTTTCTTATTCTTTCTGGTTCAAGCATTTCTATGATGGAATCAGAAGCTCTTTCCTATAAATCACCTTTATTTGGAAGAAGAACAGGACAGTCTCTTATAAAATCATTAAATTTTAAACAAGCACATCAATTTTTTAAGCAAAAGAGCTTCGAAGATTTTTTAAGTATTTATGCTATTTTAGGAGGAATGCCAGCATATCTTTTAGGATTTAATAAAGATTATTCTTTAGAAGAAAATGTAAAAAAGAACATTTTTTCAAGAACATCTTTTTTATACAACGAAACAGAATTTATTCTAAAAGAAGAATTTAGAGAGCCTAAGAACTATTTATCTATTTTAAAAGCATTATCATTTAGTAAAACAAAATTTGGAGAGATTGGTGAGTATGCAGGACTTAGTAAAAATATGTTAACTAAATATATTGACACTCTTATTAATTTAAAATTAATAGAAAAAGAAGTTGCTATTACCTATGATAATATACAAAAGTCTAAAAAAGGTATTTACAAGATTTCTGATAATTTTTTAAGATTTTGGTTTAGATACGTTTTCCCTTATAAAAGTGATTTTGAAATAGAACATTACAATGAAGCTTTAAGAAAGTTTAAAGACACCTTCAAGGAGGTGGAGAGTTTAGTTTATGAAGGGGTTTGCACGGAGTTACTATCTGATTTTAGAGATAAAATATTTAATTTTGAGCGTATAGGAAGATGGTGGGACAGTGGTGAGGAGATCGACATTGTAGGGTTGAATAATGATAGCAAACAGATTATCTTTGGAGAATGTAAATGGTCTAAAAATCCTGTTGATGCTGATGTATATTATGATTTAAAAAGAAAGTCTTTAAAAGTTAAATGGAATAATGAAGAAAGAGAGAATTACTTTATATTATTTAGTAAAAATGGCTTTACAAAAAAAATGGTAGAGCTTGCAAAGTCAGAGGGGGTCTTTTTAGTTCAAAAAGGTGATCCTGTTAATTTTTAATTTGGAGAAAATAGGAATTTTTGCAGACAAAACAGCAGAAATACTGTCATTTATTTCTAAAAAAGGACAAAAATGTCCCTTTATAGAAATAAAACAAACTATATATTATGTTACAATACTTATTTTGTAACAAAAAACTAAATCAAGCGTTATATAATTAGATACTCAAACAAAGTATTGCTTAATGCAAACACTTTGTGTTAATATGTAAATAATGATGAATAAAATATTAAAATTCGGTTTTTTGTGTGCAATCTTTTTTTGCTTCGCAAACAATGCTTTTGCAGAAACTTTAAACGAAAGAGTTTTTTATGTTGACCCTGTTTTTTCACAAAATTCATCCAGTTACACACTTAAAGCAAAGCAAGTTTTGCAAAAAAATGGATTGGAAATATATATAGATAATAATTATTGGAATATAAAGACAGCTGATGAACAAGAACAAATTAAAAATGATTTAATCAGCGCTTCAGAAAGATTTAAAGAGAATCAAAGCAAGGTTATATCATTATTTGGAAGAGAAGCTTATCCAGGCATTGATAATAATACTAATCTAATCGTTTTATTGCATCCATTAAAAAATGATGCAAAAGGATATATTAGAATGATTGATAAATATGAAAGAATAGTGGCTCCATTATCTAATGAAGCAGAAATGATTTATCTTGATGTTCAAAAAATAGATAGTCCATTTTTTGATTCATTTATAATGCATGAATATACTCATTTGATATTTATAAATCAGAAAAAAACAAGCGAGGCATTTTCAGAAGAAAATACTTGGTTAGCTGAACTTTACTCAGAATATGCTGCTACAATGATACAAGACAGTAAAGTTTATGGATACTTTGATCAAAGAATAAAGGATTTCTTTAAAAATCCTTCTAATTCCTTAATTGATTGGAATGGCGATATCTATGATTATGCTTCAGTCCTTTTATTTGCTCATTATATCGCTGATAATTATGGAAAAGAAGTTTTATCTGAATCAATGAGAGCTAGCACTGCAGGCATAGAAAGTATGAATACAGCCTTAAAAAGAAGAGGGTATTCTGAAAATATGGAAGATGTTTTTAAAAACTTTGTGATCGCACTTGCAATTAATGATTGTTCGTCAAATGATAAGTATTATTTTAAAAATGAAAAGCTAAAGAATTTTACAATTCTTCCTTTTTCTAATTTTCTTCCTTATTCAGGAAATGCTATTATTGCAATAGGTCAGAATATGTATAATTGGTCTGCACAATGGCAAAAGTTTACAGGAGGACTAGGTGAACTCAATATCACATTTAATGGGGAAGATGAAACAAATATTGAAGCCAAATACATAGCAAAAACTAAAACAGGAAAATATGTGGTTGGTGATTTAGAATTAAATGAAAACAGAGAGGGGATGGTTCTTATCCCTGACATGGACACTGAGTATGATTTTATTGTGATCGTGCCTATAGTGGCTGATAGTACATATGCAGCCAATTCTAACAAAAAGTGGAGCTATGAAATAAAGGCACAAATTATTAGCAAGGAAGAGGAGCCTGTTATTAAGGATAGGACATTTGAAGATATATTTAGTTTAAATAAGCCGTTGTCAGAAATGACAAAAAGAGAATTATTAATAATTTTAATCAAAGTCATATTATATAAACAAGGTTATGCTTTATAATCCGCAAATAATTGCGGATTTTTAATAATAAAATTTAATAAATAAAGATATGAATAACGCCACAAGAGTAACATTAATCGTAGTATTATCATTTTTGTTAGTATTTTTTTGCTACAAACTCTATTTAAACTTAACGCTTGTTGAAAAACCTGGTTTCTATGATTTTGAAAAATCTAATATACAAGAAAAGATTGTTGGTAATAAAAAAGTTTTAACAGAGAAAAACCTTGGAATAACAATGCAGATTCCTAATGATTGGGAGTATGAATATAAATCAATTACTAATGGTTTTGTGGCAAATGATCCTGCCATAAATGTAGAATTTCCTCTAAGGGATTTTAGAGATTGGACAAAAGGATGTTCGATTGGGCTTGGAGTGGAAAATGATGGAATTTTTAGTGAGAATATTTCCATTTTCGAAAACGAGGTTAATAAAATAAATTATTTCGAAGAAGGAGATCAAGATTTTTGTGATTATCAACATTGTGAAATTATTGATATAAAAGGAAGAAAAGCATTAAAGGGTATTAGAGAATTTAAAGAAACAGACTTTGATGGTGATATTCAACATGTTTTTATAACAATTTTAGATAATACAAAAAGAAGAATTTATAAAATAGACAGTTTACTTTCAACACAAGTACCAGAGTGCCAAGAGCATCTAAATGATTTTATTAATGATTTAGAAATTAAGTAATTTTTGGCTTATGTTTAAAAAAGCTTTATTTTTATTGTTATTCTTAACAATATTTTCGAGTAGTAATTGCATTTTTGCTTCTGAAATAGATGATTTGGAGCAAAATATAGAAAGTTTAGAACAACATTTAACATTAAAAAGCAAGGTATCAGAAAATGTGATTAAAAGCGTTCCTAAGATTTTTTATGAAGAATGGGAAAATTATTTAATTGCTGATTTAAAAAAAGATGGAGATGCTTTGATAGTTATTACAATGCTTACGATGCAAAAAACAATAAAGTTTTTAACAGTGGATTATCCATTAGATGTTGCATACAATATTAGTAAAGAAATATTTCGTTTATCAAGTATTTTAATGTTAGGAGATATCTCTGGTTTAATTGGAAAAATTGAACAAATTACGGTGGATAAAGCCATAGAATATGCAATGAATGAATTATCTAAGCACGAAATCAGAGTTGGTTCTGGTACCATGGAGACAGATTATACTACAAACAAAGGAACAAAATCTAATATTAAAATAAATTATATAATTACTCACAAACAAATTAATAATGAAGGTCAAACAGAAGAATACGAAACTGCTATTAAATTTTATTCTCCTGAGGTCATAGAAGTACCTACTAATAAATTTTTTGGAAATTCTATGATGGTATATGAAAATCAGGATAAAATAAATCCATTTATCATAACCATGAAGGGAAAGATGAGATATAAAAATCTGAATTATAGCTGGATAGGCACTCCCGAAATTACTGTAGAATATCCTGAAGTTGTACCTGATTTTGGATTCAAACCAACATCTTTTTGGGAAGAAAAGATAATGAAACCAATCAAAAACTCATTAAAAGATTTTAAAAAGTTATTTAGTTTTTTTGGAGCAAGTGTATTTGATGCTTTTAAGGTAAAAGATTTAGAAAAGATAGAAGGTAATGAAGAATTAAAAAAATTATCAGAAGACATTAAGGAAATTGAAGACGAAATAGATGACGAAATACAGAGAATTGAGGGTAACGATCAAACGGACGAAGAATTTGCGCAAAGAGTGGCTCAATTAAATTTAGAGAATCAATCAACGAATTCAAATAACGAAGAAGAACCATCTGATTCAGAAAACGATATGAGCGAAGAAGAACTGAGAACTCTTTTAATTAAAATATATAATGAACTTGTGAAGAGAAAGCTTGTTTTGAGTGATTTGGCAAATGAAAGTGAAGAAAAAAAGAAAGAAGAACCTAAAAAAGAAGAAAAAAAGGAAAAAGAAAAAAAAGAAGAAAAAAAGAAAGAAGAAAAAGAAATAGTTTCTTATTGTAACTATCAAGGGCAAACTCCATCAAGAAACGATTTAATTATTAATGAAGTTGCGTGGATGGGAACAGACAAGAATGCTGCAGATGAGTGGATAGAGCTTAAAAATATTGGAAATAAAGTATTAGATTTAAAAGGCTATCAACTATTAGATAAAGATAACCAAATTAAAATAATCTTTGAGGAATTAAAGATTAATCCAGGAGAACATGCCTTACTTGAAAGAACTGATGATAATACCGTACCTAACATCAAAGCCGATGTAATTTATAAAGGTAATTTAAATAATAATAATGAATCTCTTTATTTATTTAACAGTGCTTGCTTATTAGAAGATATTGTAGAAGCTAATCCTAATTGGCCAGCAGGAGATAGTTTAAACAGAAAATCAATGGAAAGAAAATCGGATTTAGGTTGGCAAACATATTCTGGTGATTTATATGGAACTCCTAAGGCTAAAAACTCAGAAGGAAAGGTTATCGTTTTGCCAGGGGGAGGAGGTGGTGGTAGTAGTTCCCCAAAATATTGTGCGCAAACTGGTTTAAATGAAGCTTTAAGGTCACCAGTGATTATAAATGAAGTTTCTTGGATGGGAACAAGTAATAGCTCATCTGATGAATGGATAGAGCTTAAAAACATTACAGACAAAGATATTTCTCTTAAAGAATATCAATTATTAGATAAAGATAACCAAATTAAAGTTGTTTTTGGAAATGAGGATGTAATACCGGCTAGTGGTTTTTATCTTTTAGAAAGAACAAATGATGATACTGTTCCAGGGATTAAAGCAGATAAAATTTATACAGGAGCTTTGTCTGACACAAATGAAAGTTTAAGATTGTTTAATCAAAATTGTAAATTAGTAGATGGGGTTTTAGCTAATCCTAATTGGCCAGCAGGGGATAATTTAAATAGAAAATCAATGGAAAGAAAATCAGATTTAGGTTGGCAAACATATTCTGGTGATTCTTTTGGAACTCCTAAGGCTCAGAATTCAGAAGAGGAAAGTTTAAGTCCATCATCGGCTTTTTGCAAAGAAAAAGGAGGGGAAATAGTTACAAGAATAGGATTTAACGGAGACTACAACGTTTGTGTATTTAGTAATGGAAATGAATGTGAAGAAGAAGCAATGTATAATGAGCTATGTCCATTAGGGGGAATAGAAGTTTCTTCTCATACAGAAGAAGAAAAATATTGTGTTATAAAAGGAGGACAAGTAGTAGAAAATGCGTGTGTTTTACAAAATAGCAAAGTCTGTAATTTAACTGATTATTATAATGGATCTTGCTCAGATAATATATATGGAAAAGGATTAATTATTACTGATATCGATGATGGCTATCAAAATGATGAACGAGAATATGTAAGAATCTTTAATCAATCAGA
>Ga0208041_1001997_pt1 | contig 11693 bp, 2 predicted proteins | sample AD_SCU002_MetaG_FD_184453 | JGI IMG/M metagenome (GOLD analysis project Ga0208041, IMG submission 184453) | Active sludge microbial communities of municipal wastewater-treating anaerobic digesters from China - AD_SCU002_MetaG (SPAdes) (version 2) | ecosystem: Engineered > Bioreactor > Anaerobic >...
ACGCCGCAACGCCAGGCTCTCTCCGGTGTGCGGCAGGGCGGAACCCCGGACGAGAACCTGATGAATGCCGCCCTCATATTCAACACCCTCGTCCGGGACGGTACCGCGATCGAGTGCGAGGATGATGCGGGCGAAGGATTTTGCTCGATGTACCGCCGCTAGGTGGCGGTGCCTGTTCTCTATAGGAGCAGTCACCGGCCCGTGGCTACTGGCGGCCGCGCCTCCATCCGCTCAACGGTGTGATCTCGCATCGCCGCCTCTCCCCGCGTGGGGTCGGGGGAGCGCGGCTCGGCAGCGAGCCGGTGCGTTTGGCTGTTAGGAGATACCGATGGCAGCGTTCAGCAAGCAATCTTTAGCACGGGGGGCTGCCGCCTGTACCGCGTGACCGGATTCCCCGAATCGCTGTCTATCCCCCAGCAAGGAAAAAGGGAGTGTGCGTTCCGTTCAAAGCAGGTTGAACGCGCGCCCGGTCACCTCATATGGCCGGATGGTGACGTCATCCGCCGTCTTGAACGTGGCGTTCCCGACGACCTTCACCTCATACGTCCCGATTGGCATGTACCGGAAGGTGTGGGGAGTTACCTCGCCGGTGTTCTTGTTGTAGAGGTAGATCTGGGCGCCGGCCGGCTCGCTGGTCACGTTCAGGCTGCCGTAGGGGTAGGCATCGAGCCGGAACGTGAGGTGTTTATCGGTCTCGGTGTTCGGGTCATCGGTGAGCAGGATCTCCTGCTCGGCCGGCAGGTAACCCGGGCGGGTGACGGTGACGACGTGCGGGCCGTCCGAGACGTTCCGGATGAGGTAGGGGGTGCAGAGGGCGGTCCTGAAGCCGTCTACCAGGATCTCGGCGCCCGCCGGGCTTGACTCCACGAGCAGTCCGCAGAGGGAGTAGTCCCGGGGTACTATCTCGATCGGGTCTCCATATCCTGTAGTTGTGATCCGGTGGGTGAGGTACCGGTCGCCGTCGCTTACCGTGACAAACGAGTTCCCTCCGGCCACCTCGACAGTCTTCGGTAGCCGAAAGACCGGCCCTTTCCCGTTTATGGTACATCCTCTGCCTGTGTACTCGTCCGACGCGAGAGAAACCTTCCGGACGATGGCCTGCTCCTGCGCGTCAATCTGAACTGGGGTGATGCAGTCTCTCTCCACCCAGACCGTCTTCGTCGGGGTGTTGAACGACTGGCCCTCTTTGACCACCTGCACTGCATGGCTCCCTTCCCTGATGCCCTGGATGACGCGGGGCGTCGTGGAGGTCATCTTCTTCCCGTCGATGATGATTGTGGCCCCGGAGGGCTGGGAAGTGACGTAGATGCCGCCGGTCCGGTCCTGCCCCGGTTCCATCTGCGGTTCGTCGAGTTTCAGTTTACTGAGACCGGCGTAGCCGCCGGCAGGGGTGAGGTCTCCGAACAGTGTCGTATCGTCCGGGACCATGACGGTCGCTTCGTACGGCATGAACTGCTCGAATTCCAGACGGATGGTGTGGTTTCCGGGCTCTATGGGAGTGATGGTGGCGGGGGTGACTTTGCCGAGGTACGTGCCGTCAAGGTGGATCCGCGCGCCGGCAGGATTTGAACTGACTGTGAGTGTCGTCGGCAACGGTATGGCCACCCCGTAGATCCCGAATCTCTCAGGGTATGCCGTCACCGTTCCGTTTGTGAGGTCGATCGTGGTGGCGACCTGCTGCCAGGCAGCTCCATTGGCATCGTAGCGGTACCATGCCGCATCATGGGCTGCCTCCCCGGGGTGTAGTGTGACGGAGAACGGGATCTGTGCCGTCGCGTCTTTCGGGGCGATACCGTAGATCCGATCCATCGCTGTCCCCGAAACCGGGAGCAGGTTCTGCACCGCCCTGATCGTCACCGATGTGACTGTAGCACCCGTGCCGTCGGTTACCCTGGCACCTTTCGGGAAGACGAGCGATAGATCCCCGTTCCCGGTGCGGTAGCCCAGTTCTTCCTCCAGCACGCCTGCGGTGTTGTGGGGCAATACGAACGACCCGATATCCTCTTTTGCAGTCACGGTGTCGGAAGAGATCTCAATCCCGGAGGATCCTTCCTCTCCCCCGTACCGGACGACCAGGATGGCGTTCCGGTTCTGGAGGTGGTCGCCGGCGGTGCCGACCGGATAACTCTGTACCTCTACGATGTTCTCCGATGCCTTGATGAAGGGGAGGACATCTAAGGCAGCGGTCCAGACCCCGGCCGGCCCTTCCTGCAGGGGGTTGAGCCAGTCCCAGGTGTTCAGCACCACCCGGTTTCCTATGCCGCCCTGGTCGGATTCGGCCGTGCTCACGATGTAGAGCCGGGCTGCTGATGCCCGATCGCGTTCGAAGGCCCCGTCTAATTTGATGCTGGTGGCGGCGTCTTCTTCGGTCGTCCCCTCCCAGAGGTCTGCGAGGACGTCGTCGCACCCTTCCCCGATCCGGTAGTCGATCCGGGGCATGGCAGGATCGCGGGCGACGAGCACCAGGAGGGCGGCAGGTATCCGGCAGGTGACCTTCGACTCTCCATCTGCCTGCACCGTCAGCGTATGGTCGCCGTTGGCGAGCATCTCCGGCGGGAGCTCCAGGGTGAAGGTCCCGGCCATCGAAGCCGTTCCGGTTCCCTGCCGGTCCCACGATGCGGCCGCGAGCGTGACCGGCTTGCCATCAAACCTGAAAACCGGCTCGAACTCGGTTCCGGCGCCTGTCTTCGCCTCCGTTGCGTTGCTCACGTAGACGTAGAGGAGGCCGCGGTCGACCGTGGCGCCTTCGGGGACGGCGACGGGAATCCGTATGGTCGACGGAGACCCGACTGTTAACGGTTCTGTCGGCCCGGATGCGGTGAAGGCGTGGAGGGTGCCGTTGATGGAGCCCGTCGTCGATGCGTTCAGCGTGCCGCCCCTGATGCCCGACCCCCCGGATGAACCGGCGCTACTTCCGCTGCTGCTGCCTCCGCCGCCGGACCCACCCGTATCGCCGCCTTTCTTGGTGCCCTGGACTGAGTAGCCGCTCACGCCGCTTTCGGAGAATCCTGTGAGGTCATTGGACCATGAGATCCCCTGCCCCTGGTTCGACTGGTTGCACCAGCCGTACGCGTTGAAGGCCGCGAACGTCTCCAGGTTCTCGAAGGAGTACTCGATCTTCGTGCATCCGTTGTCGGTCAGCCCGTCAAGGAAACTGTTCGGGCCGAGCGCGCCGACGCCGAGGTCGATGAACATGATGTGGAACCGGTCTTCGGGATTGTTCCTGCTCATGTCTTGCCCGTAGTAGATCGGGTAATTCGCCTCCCGGCAGGGCTTCCAGGTCTGCGGCGCGTAGATAAAGTCTTCCCTGGTGAAGATCCGGTCGAGGGCGCCCTCGGCATGCACGATCTCGTCTGTCGTCGGGGGCCGGTTCAACTCGGCGGTCGGTGTCCACTGGTAGCCGCTTGCCCTGACGTGGACCTTGAAGTCGTCGGGGACCTCTCCCTGCACCGCCACCATGAGGATGAGGTCGTCAAAGAACCCTCGCCCTCCCGTATCGGAGAAGTAGAATGTGCCCGACTGGGTGCTGGTCTCCGTCACCTGTCCGTAGCGCTCGGACGGGTCGGTCGTGATATGGAGGGCGTTGAGCCCCCCACCGTCGAACTTGATGTACTTATCCCCGCCGTTTGCCATCTGGATGTCGATGTGTTTGTAGTCGGGGAGGGTGATCCCTCCAAAGTCGGCTGCCGCGGCAGGTGCGACGATGAGCGCGACGAGGAGAACGAGGATGACGATCGTCTCCCGCCACCCGGCCGGGTGCATGTGTGGGTTGGTTTTCATCGCAACTATCTCCTGTGTTCCCGGCCATCCCGGCCGGGTTCATCTGATCTATACTCGGTTCTCATCCGGCAAAGTACCGGAGAAAAAAGGGTGTTCAGGTCCTCCGCACAAAGAGGAGGAATCCGAACGCCAGGATCGTTGCCCAGACCGGGAGTGGGGTGGCCTGCGGCGTCGCCGGGACTCCCTCAGCGGATGCGACCCCCTCTTTCGTTCCGGTTGGGGTCACTGATGAGGTGGGCTCGGGAGTTGCCTCGCCGGCCGCTCCGGGGACCTGTTCGGTCGTCGCGACCGCAAAGAGGCCGAACCCATCAGGGCTGGCGGAGAAGACGGCGTTGCCGTTCTCCTCGCCGAGCGCCTCGACCGGGATCGCCTGCCACGCACTGTCGGCGTGGCGGAACAGGGCGACCTCTCCTGCCGTGCAGCCCTGCGCCGCGAGCCAGGAGGCCGGGACGGCGAACCGGAGCTGGACGCTGCTGAAGTCCGCTTCGGCCGCCTTGTAGAGGGTGGCCCGGACGTACTGGTAGACCGTGCCCGCCGGGGGCTCGGCATCCCGCGGGAGCGAGCCTTTGGCGACGGTCACCATGAGGTCCTTGACCTCGGTGTTCGCGGTGAGGGTGATCGTCGAGACCGCCGTCGCGCCCATCGTGAGGGTGACGCTCTCGCCGGACTTGAGGTTGCTTGCCGCACCGACCGAGGTCGAGGTGCCGCTGCTGCCGCCGGACGAGGAGGAGACCTGGGTGGGCTGGGATGCTGCCGTGGCTGCGGCCAGCCCGAAGATCGAGAGGCCGTTCGGGGAGTACGCCTCGAAGGTCATCATCCCGTCGGCATCGGTGCCGACGAGCGTCGTCGTGAGCACTTCCTTGGTGCCGTCCTCGGCGGACCTTATGATCCGGATCGCGTCAGCGCCGCCGTGGGCGGCGACCCAGGCGGGGCTGACGGTCATCCGGATGGTGGCGCCGGCGATGTCCTGGCCGTTCGTCAGGTTCGTCTTCACGATGTTCATCGTGTAGGCGACATCGCCGAGGTTGAGCCCGTCGGCGCTGGCGGCGAGCTGGAAGGCGCTCTGTGCATCGGCGGAGACGTTCTGCGAGACGGTCGTCGTGAGGCCGGCTCCCGCCGGGAGGCCGGTCAGGTTCGCCGAGACAGAGGCGCTGACCGTGCCGGCCGCACCGAGTTCGGTGACGACCGGGTTCGTGTCGAGCCTGATGTTCGCGATCGTCCCGTTCAAGGTGCCGCTCTCATTGGTGGGAGCGCCCTCGGTCTCGATGGTGAGGGTGAAGTTACCCTCCTCAATCCGGATGGTGTTCCCGGAGACGGTTGCGTTGGTGGCGGTGGTGTTGATCGTGACCTCAGTCGTGCCGTTGCCGGTCTGCGTGACGTTGCAGCCGGGGATGTCCAGGGGGGTGTCCTGGGTCCGGTCGCCCTTCGGCGGGGTCACGGTGACGACGGCGGTGCCCGTCACGTTGCCGCACGCGGCGGTGACGGTCGTCGTGCCCGGGGCACGGGCGGTGAGGACGCCGGTCTCGGTCACAGTGCCGACGGTCTCGTTCGAACTGGTCCAGGTGACGGAGGCGCCATCCATCGCGCCCCCGTCGGTGTCGTAGACGGTCGCGGCGAATGCCTGCGTTGCCCCGACCAGGAGTTCCGCTGTGGACGGGGTGATGACGATGCTGGCCGGCTGCGGGGTATACGGCTCGGAGACGACGATATAGCCGGTCTTCACAGCGGAATCGCTTCCGCCTGCATTGACAACCGTGAGGTTGACCGTGTAGGTGCCTGCGGTTGCGTAGACGTGGACCGGATTCTGTTCTGTGGAGTCGACGACGCCATCGTTCTCAAAGTCCCAGGTCCAGGAGGTCGGGGTGCCCGTGGAGGCATCAGTGAAGGCGACCGCGAGGGGGGCCTCACCACTGGTGACGTTTGCTGTGAAGTTGGCAACCGGGGCATCGCCGCCCGAACCGCCGCTGCTGACGGAGATGTAGTCGGTCTTCACGGTGGTGTTACTCCCGGCGTCGTTTGCGACCGTCAGGTTGACCGTGTAGGTGCCAACGGTGTCGTAGACGTGGACCGGGTTCTGTTCGGTTGAGTCGACGATGCCGTCGTTCTCAAAGTCCCAGGCCCAGGATGCCGGGGTGCCGGTCGAGGCGTCGGTGAAGGCGACCGCGAGCGGAGCGTCCCCGCTGGTGGCGTTTGCCGTGAAGTCGGCGATCGGTGCATATGGCGGGGTATACGGCACTCCGGCCACGGAGTATCCGCTCATCGCCTTGTCGGAGGTGAGGGCGTTCGTCCAGGCGACCATGTCGTCGCCGTTGTTCGAGTTCTTACAGTAGCCGTAGACGCTGAAGGCGGCAAAGGACTCCAGGTTCTCGAAGGTGTAGTTGATCCTGACCGCACCCCGGTTTTCGAGGGCTTCGTTCGGGCGGAGGACGCCGACATTGAGGTCGACGAACATGATCCGGAAGGTGTTCTCCGTGTCGGTCATGTCCTGGCCCGCGTAGATGGGGTAGTCGGCCTCGTTGCCGGTCGGCTTCCAGATCTGGGGGCCGTAGATGAAGTCGTCTTTCGTGAAGACCTCGTCGAGAGAACTGGCCTGGTAGGTCACGTTGTCGAGAGACGGGGCCTGGTTGCTCACCGGGTTCGGCGTCCAGGTATAGCCGTCCGCCGTGATGCGGAGCGCAAAGTCGTCGGGGATCGTCCCGTTGACGGCGACCATCAGGATGATCTCGTCCTCGTACCCCTTCCCGCCGGAGTCGGTCGCATAGAAGGTGCCGCTCTGGTTTTCGGAGACCGTCACCTGGCCGAAGTTCACGGCCGGGTCGGTGGAGATGTGGAGGGCGTTGAGACCACGATTGATGCCCTCGAACCTGATGTTGTAGGTGTTGTTGCCGAATGCGTTGTACTTCACGCCGAGGTCGTTTGCAACGTTCACGAAGATGTAGTTGTACCCGGGCAGAACGGACGGTCCCGTTGGTTCGGTCACGGTGATGCAGTCCGTCTTCACGGTGGTGTTGCTCCCGGCCTCGTTCGCGACCGTGAGGTTCACGGAGTAGGTGCCGGCCGTCGTGTAGGTGTGCGACGGGCTCTGCTCGGTCGAGTCGACGACGCCGTCGTTCTCGAAGTCCCAGGCCCAGGCGGTCGGGCTGCCGGTCGAGAGATCGGTGAAGTTGACCGCGAGCGGTGCGTCACCCGAGGTCGGGGCCGCGGTGAAGTCCGCGGCCGGGGCTTCCGGACCGGACGAGCCGCTCGCTCCGACGACCGTATACCCGCTGTTATCCACGTTGTTCGTCATGATGATGCCGGTGCCGTGGTTGCACTGCATGTACCAGCCGTAGACGTTGAACACCGCCGTGCTCGACAGGTTGGTGAATGCGTATTCGACCTTGATCATGCCGTTGTCGGGCAGGCTCGAATTCTGGAGCGCCCCAACTTTGAGGTCGATGAACATCAACTGATACTGGTTCGCCGGATCGGTCTGGTCCTCGCCGCTGAAGATCGGATATCCCTCGCTGCTGCACGGTCTCCAACTCTGCGGGCCGTAGATGAAATCATCTTTGTCGAAGGTCTCGTTCACCGCCCCATCGAGGTGGGTGGATTCGGCAGGCAGGCCCTGGTTCCCCGTGCCCGGAGTACCGACGTCGAAGTCGTTCCCGCTCGACCGGATATGAACCTTGAAGTCGTCGGGGATGGTGCCGTTGACCGCAAGCAGGAGGATCGCGTCGGGCATCGAGGGCTGGCCGCCGCTGAACGTTACCCAGAACGAACCGGACTGGTTCGTTGTCGACGTAATGTCCTGTGCGGTGAACGAGTTGTCGCTCGCGGAGAGGTGGATCGGGTTCAGCCCGCCGCCGGCCTGCCGGAACATGACCCAGTAGGTGTTGTTGACATACGTGTAGGTGCCGCCCGATGCCGCCGCACCGTCCGGAACGTCGTACTTCACGCCGTCGTCGTTAGCGACATACACGTTGATGAAGCGATAGTTCGAGAGCGGGACCGCTTCGGTGTCACGGACGTCAATGTAACCATTCTTTGTGGCGGTGGTGCTGCCATCGGCGTTCGTGGCGGTCAGGCTGACATTGTACGTCCCGACCACTGTGTAGACATGCTGCGGGTTCTGCTCGGTCGCATTCGTGCCGTCGCCGAAGTCCCAGAGCCACGAGGTCGGATAACCTGTCGAGAGATCGGTGAAGTTAACGGTCAACGGGGCTTTGCCGCTCGTCACGTCCGCCGTGAAGTTTGCGACCGGCGCTTCGCCGCCCGAACCGCCGCCGGTGACCGTGATGTAGTCGGTCTTCACCTCGGCATCGCTGCCGGCGGCGTTGCTGACCGTGAGGTTCACGGTGTAGGTGCCCGCAGTGGTGTAAGTGTGGGTCGGGTTCTGTTCGGTCGAATCGACGACGCCGTCGTTCTCGAAGTCCCACGCCCAGGAGGTCGGGGAGACGGTTGAGAGGTCGGTGAATGTGACGGCGAGCGGTACGTCGCCCGAGGTCGGCGTCGCGGTGAAATCGGCCGTCGGTGCCGCCATGGTGGCGCCGATGTAGTATTCGACCGGCGCCATCAGCGGGGCGGAGTCGACCTGGTTCGTCACCAGCGAGTACGGGGTGTCCCCGATGCCGTCTCCGTCCGCATCCGTGCCCGTGTAGGTATTCCAGTAGTTGCCGAGGACTTTCGTGTAGGCATTACCCTGATACGTGTAGGAGTACTCTATCGGGGTGTTCCAGGGGAACGCCGATGGTGCGCTTGATCCCTGGACCTGCACGGGTGCGATCCCGTCGGGAACGTTGAAGTTGTTGAGATAAACGGTCGCCGCTGCTCGTTGGAGGAGAAGACACGGCATCTGGTTGTCCGTAAACGTATTGTCCCGGATGACGTGCCCGGAACCCAGGGCAAGGCGGATCACTCCTTTCAGGGTTGCCGAATGCGTGGTGTTCGTAAAGGTATTGTTCTCGATCAGTTGTGCCGTTCCGGCAACGTAAACCAGGTTGTAGACAGTGTTGTTCCGGAATTCGTTCCCTCTGAGGGTATTATTCGTCCCGTAGAGGACGACCGATCCGCTCGCCGTGCCGGGATTCTTCATGCTCTCGAAGATGCAGTCCCGGACGATCATGTCCGTCGCCCCGCCGCTGGTCGAGGGGAACCTCAGCACGCCGTTGGTGAACCTGAACCCTTCGATGATCGTCCCGGTCCCGGTGATGGTCACGCCGCCATTGTTGAGATCAAACGTGACGAGGTCGTGGCCCTCGCCGGTCAGGATGACGGACTTCGCAAGGCCGGTGATGGCGTAGGTGCCGTTGTAGACAGAGATGGTGTCGCCGTCGACTACCGAGGCGCTGTTGATCGCGTCCGTCACGGTCGTGAAGTCGCAGCCTGTTGCGCCGACTGTCCATGTCCGGGCTATGTGCGGAGTTACCGTGATATAATCCTCCTTCACGCTCGAAGAAGAGCCGTCGGCGTTTGAGGTGGTCAGGTTCACCGTGTAGTTACCGGCAGAGGTGTAGATGTGGGACGGGTTCTGCTCGATTGAGCTCGTGCCGTCGCCGAAGTCCCAGGACCACGAAGTCGGGGACCCCGTCGAGAGGTCGGTAAACTGGACGTTCAGCGGGGCGTCACCGGAGGTCGGCGCTGCCGAGAAGTTCGCGACCGGGGTGTCGCCGCCGGAGCCGCCGGAGGTTACGGTGATGCAGTCCGTCTTCACGGTGATGTTGCTCCCGGCCTCGTTCGCGACCGTGAGGTTGACGGTGTAGGTGCCGGCCGCGGTGTAGGTGTGCGACGGGCTCTGTTCGGTGCTGTCGACGATGCCGTCGTTCTCGAAGTCCCAGGCCCAGGAGGTCGGGCTTCCGCTGGAAGCATCGGTGAACTGGATGTTCAGGGGGGCGTCACCGGAGAGAGGCGTTGCCGTGAAGTCCGCAGTCAGCGCGGATGGCACTCCGATGACGGCATAGCTGCTCGTGCCGATGGTGGTCTCGCCTGCGGCGTTCACCCGGTTCGTCCAGGAGATGCCCTGAGCCTGGTTGGCGGCGAGACACCAGCCGTAGGCGTTGAATGTCGCGAAGGTCTCCAGGTTCTCGAAGGAGTACTCGACCTTGGCTGCGCCCAGTCCCTCATCCGTCAGGTCCGGGAAGTTTGATGTCTTCATGTTTCCTGCGTAGAGGTCAATGAACATCAGGCTGAAGGTGTTGCTGGTGTCGCCCACGTCCTGGTACTCATAGAGCGGGAGACCGACCGCGCCGATGGCTCCCGGGCCGGGTTTCCAGGTCTGCGGGCCGTAGGTGAAATCCTCCTTGGTGAAGGTCTCGTCCACCGCACCCTCGACGTAGGTGTAGTCGGTCGGCGCCTGGCCGTTTACGGATGAGGGCGTCCAGTTGTAGCCGCTCGTCTTGATGTGGACGGCGAAGTCGTCGGGCACCGTGCCGTTCACGGCAAGGAGGATGATGATAGTGTCGTCAAAGCCCCTGCCTCCGGTGTTCGAGACGTAGAAGGTGCCCGACTGATTTTCGCTCGTCGTCACCTGTCCGTAGGGAGCAGCCGGATCGGCGGTGATGTGGAGTTCGTTCAAACCCCCGCCGTCTGCTTTGATGTAGTAGGTGTTGTTGTTCCCCTCGGTCCCGTAGGCCGAGCCGTCGAAGTCGTACTTCACGCCGGCGTCGTTTGCCACCGTGAAGAAGATATGACGATTCTGCGACAACGGCTCGACCGTCGCCGATACGGTGCTGACTGCGATCAGCAGCAGGATTATCGCCACAACAGCCCACTGGATGGGCGCGTGACGGGTGTCTTTCTGGCGTTGTTTCATGACGATCTCCTTTCCAAACCGGTGAAACCGGGGTTTGACCCGGCTAGCAACGATTAACTTGTGCTAAAAATTAACCAGTATCCGTTCTGGGGGCTGATTATATAGTGGTTGCCCTTTCGCGTCGATTAAATGCAGTTAATTTAACAAATCTTATCTGTGTGCCGGGATCTCATGTCAAAAACTTTATTTAATGTCGCTAAAATCCATGGTACTGTAAAATTTCAGTGTTATTGGATCGTGGGCCTATTGGAAAACTTATTAACAAAGTCCCGGTGTTATCCAGGGTCACACCGGATCGGGCAATCGCCTGATCCCGGCATTTCGATCATCTTTAACACGAAGCCGTTCAAAACCCGCCGCTGAGAGGAAAATATCAACTGCGCGCTGCTCTTTATCGAATTTGGAAGGTTCCATCTGCGTAACCTGCCACCCCCCGGATCTCCGTACTCCTTTTGGTGCAGAGTTGACATGACGAAACCTGTGTTTGTCTCTCGCGTTCACCGCGTTTACGGCACCTGCCCTCCGGTAGCCGCATTCCCGGCAGACTACCGGTCGTTCTGTGACGGGGCTCGCCCTGCATCATCACCTGTCGGGCTATGGCCGATACAGTCTCATCGGTACTTCTGGACACCATCCCGTACTCCGGGACTATCTGCGGAGCCCTTGAAGACCCCGTCAATGATGTCCCTTTACCCCGCCCCCAACTGGCAAGCGTCATATAGCATCCCCACCCACCTTTCCCCGGGAACCAGCATGGCAGGCACGGATACGGAGATTGCAGCACTCAACAGCCGGGCACGGGAGCATGCGGCCGCTCTCGATGCGGTTCGCTCCGGCATGAAGACCGTGATCATCGGACAGCAGGCGGTCATCGACCAGGTGCTCGCGGCGGTGCTTGCCGGCGGCCACGCCCTCCTCGAAGGGGTGCCGGGGATAGCAAAGACGCTCACGATCAGCACCCTCGCGCACTGCCTCGACTGCACCTTCGCCCGCCTCCAGTTTACCCCCGACCTCCTCCCCGCCGACATCACCGGGACCCGGATCTACGACCGGAACACGGCTGCCTTCCGGACGATCCAGGGGCCGATCTTCCACCAGATCATCCTTGCCGATGAGATCAACC
>Ga0208041_1001999_pt1 | contig 11686 bp, 10 predicted proteins | sample AD_SCU002_MetaG_FD_184453 | JGI IMG/M metagenome (GOLD analysis project Ga0208041, IMG submission 184453) | Active sludge microbial communities of municipal wastewater-treating anaerobic digesters from China - AD_SCU002_MetaG (SPAdes) (version 2) | ecosystem: Engineered > Bioreactor > Anaerobic...
ATATATCCCCTTGCTAATTTCTTCTCTTTCGAGAAGGGTTAGGCGAGTATATTTAGTATCCATATTTTTTAACTATCTTAATTTATATTTTTATTATATACTTTTGCGATAGTTTCTTGAACTCAGTTACAAAAAGCTTGACAAAATACGCTTTTTATATTATATTAACCGCACAGTTCTTTTAAAAGTTTCTACGGTATGTTCTTTATTCTTTTTATACGAAAGCGTAAGAAACATGCCGTGGAAATACACGGCGAAGGAGATGGATCTTATGTTTGAAAGGATTAGAGGGTTAATCAAAAAAGGCAACGGAACCCCTAAAGGGCTTGTTGCTATCGCGATTATAATCGCGCTTGGTATCGCTGTCATATTACTCCTTTCACCTGCTCCAACTGAGCATGTTGAGGTTAGTGATAGAATTTCCCTAACCCCAACCTCTACGCAAGTAGAGATTGGAGATAAGGTTACAATCACCGCAACTATCCCTTCAGATTTATATCTGGAATGGGAAGTAAATGATCCTAGTCTAGGGTCAGTAAAAAAGGTGTCCAATGAAAAAGCGATATTCACAGCCATCAAAAATGGCACAGCGAAAATCAGTGTCACAGCTCCGAATACACCTTACAAAGATGAAGTGGAAATTGAAATATTCACTCATCCTGAATTAAAGGTAATAGTACTTGCCGACGCTCTTTTGGAAACAAATCAGCTCTATGAGTACGAAGTCGCCTATACAGGCGACAGTGTCTCTATTACTGAAATATATCTCACCGACGAGCTAGGAAACAAGGTAAGTGGCCTACTACCTCTAAATATGCTTCGCTTCGAAAAAGGCGGAACATATATGATAAAGGCGATAGGGGTAACTTATAAAGAAACTCCTATTGAAGGAGAAGTTTCATTTTCGGTGCTTCCGAAAATTGAAGCTATCTCAACCAAGCCACAATCGATTAACTTGGTAAGTATGGCCCCATCTGACATAAGAGCCATAGAAGTTTTCTTCAAAGAAAATCTTGGCCTAAATGTCGACCTTCTGAAAATAAGTAGGGAGGGTAAGCTTGTAAAGGATGTTGATCAGTCTTTCGTTGCTATTCTTTTCACGAGGGATAACAACGAGGAGAGAGTCTGGATGAGAACGGAGGTGGATGCCTTCGATTATTATCCAGGTGAAAAGAAGAGCTTCCGCACTGAAAGAATAGCAAGTTCCAGCGATGGCTATATGTGGACCGTCGTAGTGGATGTAAGTCCATACACACAGCAAATAAGCTGCGTGATGGCCTACCCCTCACAAAAGGGATATTATCTCCAAAAAGGGATAAGCTATTCTGATAGTGGAGGCGGTGGCGACTATACATCACCAACACCAACACCATCAGGAGGTGGCGGTAGTGGAGGAGGAGGCCAATCTCCGGACATTCCCGCGGACGATCCAGGAATGAATCCTTCCCCTTCGCCAGATATTTGAGGGTAGAAGATAAAAAATCTTCTCCCTCAATTCCTATTGTTTATTAATAAAAGTAATAATATTTTTATTAGTAAATAATAAATAAATATATGTTTAAAAAAATAAAAAATTTAATAAAAAAAATAGAAAGTAAGACGCTTACTATTTTATGTTTTGTTTTAATGAGCATGCTTTTTTTCTCATTACAAACAGCATTTGGTGCTTCTACCTTTAACACATTGTCAGGAGATTATCCTTTTAGAGTAGCTAACAATACTCAGGATCCTTCTAACTGGAAAACATCTCTAAGTAATGTTAAAGCAGGAGATGAATTAAGATTTAACACATATTATCACAATACTTCAAGTGATAATGCTGATAATACAAAGATTACACTAAGCTTATCTCCAAGCGGATCAGCTACTAGTTTTACTGCAACATCTACAATATCAGCTGATGGTTTTAACAGCCATGTTCAAAACATCTCTTTAGGACTATCATCATCTCAAAGTATTACAATCAAGAATAATGCAAAATGGTATCACAACTACAATGGTAGTGCATACCAAATTGATGATGTAAGTGTTTCTGTTTCAGGAACTACTGCTACTGTTAATTTAGGGCAAATTAAACCAGGAGGTACTCCTAATGATGGTTTCGTTGTAATTTTTGCTGATGTTTCTAATACAACCATAACACCTCCTCCAACTTCACCAAAAAGCTTTAATACAGACTCAGGAGATTATCCTTTTAGAGTAGCTAACAATACTCAGGATCCTTCTAACTGGAAAACATCTCTAAGTAATGTTAAAGCAGGAGATGAATTAAGATTTAACACATATTATCACAATACTTCAACTGATAATGCTAATAATACAAAGATTACACTAAGCTTATCTCCAAGCGGATCAGCTACTAGTTTTACTGCAACATCTACAATATCAGCTGATGGTTTTAACAGCCATGTTCAAAACATCTCTTTAGGACTATCATCATCTCAAAGTATTACAATCAAGAATAATGCAAAATGGTATCACAACTACAATGGTAGTGCATACCAAATTGATGATGTAAGTGTTTCTGTTTCAGGAACTACTGCTACTGTTAATTTAGGGCAAATTAAACCAGGAGGTACTCCTAATGATGGAATGATAATATTCTTTGGAACTGTATCAAGTTCAGGAGGTGGTGGACCAACATTAACAGCTGATGCTGGAAATGATCAAACTGTAACTCCAGGAACTACTGTACAACTTAATGGATCAGGATCAACTGGATCAGGATTAACTTATGCTTGGAGTTGTAATAATGCAATTACATTAAGTAATACAAAAATTGTTAATCCAACATTTACTGTTCCAAGTTCTGCTACTTCAGGAACTGTATATACATGCACATTAACAGTAACAGATGCAAGTTCTAAAACCGCAAGCGATAGTGTAAAAATAACAGTAAGTACTAGCACGCCTTCAAGCGGTGGTGGCGGCGGCGGTGGTCCTATTGTATATTATGGTGGAAAGATTTCTGCTGAAATTTTAGATGTAACTGATAATAATGATGGAACTGTAAAATTAAACGGAAAAATTAAGGATTGCGAAAAAAATAATTGCAGTGCTAAATTTATCTGGGGAACAAGCGAAAAAAATCTAACAAATACTTCAGAAACAATCAAAGGTTTAAAGGCGGGAAATGAATTCTCATATACATTGAAAAACCTAATAAAAGGTAAGGCATATTATGTGGGATTAAAAATAGAAATGGAAAGCAAGAGCTTTGAAGTAGAAACTCCTATTAAATTTATTGCAAAACCAGATAAACCAAGCCTATTTAATGCAGTATTAAAAGACAACACTGCTCAAATTACATGGAAGCTTGGAGAAGGAGGAGATAAGGTTTTGATTAAAAGAGGTGTTAATACATGTCCAAAGTTTAATGATACTACAGCTCCTACAATTTATTTTGGAGAAGATGAAAAATTTATCGATAATGCATTAGGATTAGATCAAACTTATTGCTATAGAGCATGGATGATAAGTTCAGATGGTTTAGATATAATTTTTTCTGATAGTGTAGATGCTATGATTTCGACAGCTGGAGTAAAAACAACTCCAAAAACAGAAGAAAAACCTTCTAGTACAACATCTACAACAACAACTATTCCATCAAGAACACAAACTCAAACTATTCAAAAAGTAACTTCTCCTAATTTTAAATTATCATTAAATAATTTTGTAAGAAATTCTTCATTGGATAAATTAGAGTGGCAAAAATCTGTTAATGTATCAGCAAACGATGATGTGGAATTTTATATCGAGCTTGAAAACAAAGGAAATGTCTCTCTTTATAATCTTATAATCCTAAACACAATAAAGAGTGGTTTAAAAGATATAAAAAATGTAGTAATTAACGATGTTAAATACTCTAATAAAATATTAGAACGTGCATTTATTAAAGAATTAAAACCTTCTGAAACCATAAAAATTACTTTTTCAGCAAAAGTAGAGGAATCAGCAGATATAAAAGAAATAACTTTATTAACAGAAGCATACTCTAATCAAACAAAGAATATTACAGATGTAGTAAAAGTTATTAAAAAAGATGGACATGGTAACGAGGTAAATGCTTCATTATTTGATGTAGTATTTAAAGGTCAGTTATATCCATGGCTTATACTTATATTAATAATAATTATATTATTGGTTATATATATTATTAGTAGAAAAAGAAAAAAGAAATTAAATACAAAATAATAGTTATCAATACCGGGTTCAAAGCCCGGTATTTGATTTTAAAGACTCGTTGTGGTTTAATAATTATATGCTAATAGATGACGTAACAATTAAAGTTTTTGCAGGAAATGGAGGGAAGGGAAGGGTTGCTTTTGACAAAACAAGAATGACAAAAGGTCCTGCTGGTGGAAATGGAGGAGAAGGTGGAAATATATATTTTGAAGGAGTCTCTAATTTGAGTGCTTTAAAACAATTCAGATATCAAAAAGAAATTAAAGCTAAGGGTGGAGAGGATGGAAAAGCTAAACTTAAAGATGGTGCAAAAGGAGAAGATATTGTTTTAAAAATACCTGTTGGAACTATAATCCACAATCTTTCTAATGGACAAAAAACAGAAATCACTAAAATTGGTGAGAGAATTTTGATTGCGAAAGGTGGAAAGGGCGGAAAGGGAAATAACTTTTTTAAATCATCAAGAATTACAACCCCTATGCATGCTCAAAAAGGACTTCCAGGAGAAACTTTTTCAATTAGATTAGAGCTTAAATTAATTGCTGATATTGGATTAATAGGTCTTCCAAATGCAGGAAAGTCTACTCTATTAAATGAATTAACAAATGCTTCTTCTAAAGTTTCTAATTATTCTTTCACAACATTAGAGCCTCATCTTGGTGTGTATTACGATCTTATCTTAGCTGATATTCCTGGATTAATTGAAGGTGCTTCTGTTGGAAAGGGACTTGGTATTAAATTTTTAAGACACATAGAAAGAACAAAAATATTATTTCATTTAATCTCAGCTGAATCAGAAAATCTAAAAAAAGATTATGAAGTTATTCGAAAAGAACTTGGAAAATATAATCCAAAAATATTAGAAAAACAAGAATATATTTTTATATCAAAAAGTGATACAATTTCTGAAAAAGAATTAAAGAAAAAATTAAAAACATTCAAAAATGCTTTTGCTATATCTATAATAGATCAAGAAAGCATGGATAATGTTAAAAAAATATTAAATAGTATTATTGCAGAAAAGATTAAAAAAGAGTAAAATACTTTTAATGAATAAAAAGCATAAATCATTTACTTTAATCGAACTTCTTGTTGTTATAGTAATAATAGGAATACTAGCAGGAGTAATAATGATCTCTACTTCTTCTTCTGTTAATAAGGCTACCTTGGCAAAAGCTACAGTTTTTTCATCTACTGTTCAGGAAGAATTATTATTAAACGTAGTTTCTGGATGGAGTTTTGATGAAGGCACTGGAACAGTTGGAAACACTGTTACAGCATCGGATATAACTGATGATTGGGGAAATTATAATGGAAGTATAGGAAACACTCCAATATTAAAAGGGGATGGCTGTTTTTCTAAAAAATGTGTCGAATTTAATTCTGTTGATGATGACTTCATTTCGATGAGTAGCTTCTTTGGAACTGCGCTAAAAGGGTCTTCACATGTAAGCATTAATGATTACGACAAAAATGCAACCATTACGGCATGGGCAAACCCTTTTTTATTAGATGCTACAGATCGATTTGTATTTTCAGATAATAATTGGAATGAGGGATATGTTGCACTTCAATCTAATCAAATATCAGCTAGGTGGGGAAGCGGCATAATTTCTCATAGTGCCAATCCTGAACAAAGATGGTATTTTATTACGATTACCCATAAAATGGATCTTACTGCAAATGTCTATAGATTTCATTTATATATTGACGGACAATATGTAGGAAGTATGGCTCCGTCTACTATTCCGATGGCTACAAGCTATGGTCCAGATAGCACCTTAAGAATCGGAAAATTTTGGAATGGTTTAATAGATAATATAATGATTTACGATGAAACTCTTTCAAGTTCTCAAATAAGAGAACAATATATCTCAGGATTAAATCTAATGTTTTCAAATGGAATAATTTCTAAAGAAGATTATAACCTAAGAATAGAAGAATTAACTTATGGAAAAAAATAAATCATTTACTTTAATAGAACTTCTTGTTATTATAGTAATAATAGGAATACTAGCAGGAGTAATAATGATCTCTACTTCTTCTTCAATTGATAAAGCTAATATAGCTAAATTAAAAACATTTTCTGAAAGCATAAAAAACAACTTAATGCTTAATCTAGTATCTGAATGGAAATTTGATGAAAGCTCGGGAACAGAATCCAAAGATAGCTGGGGAAATAGTAATTTTATATTTGGCACATCACCGAATAATCCGGCATGGGTTCTAAATAATTGCGCTTCAAAAAATTGCTTAAGTTTTGATGGGGCTGGAGATTTCGCTAAAGCTGCAGGATTTTCTGATCTTGGAACTAAAGAAAAGCCCTACACTCTAGAGGGTTGGGTTCTAATTGAAAATGGGGAAGAAAATGGAAATATTATTTTTATGTCAAGCTTATCCGATGACACAGGTTGGTGTTTACCTCCCATGACTATTTCAAGTAAAAGATTAAAGCTATTAGCTATAATAATTTAGGCATGGTTTCTGCCACAGATATTAGAGACATAGAATATGACAAATGGTATCATTTTGTTCATGTTTGGGATAATATAAATGGATTAATTTTATATGTAAACGAAGAAAAAGTAGCCACAACTTCAATGGATAATTATAAGGCTAGCACATATTCTAACTATATTTGGTTAGGATATAGCCCTAATAATTGCGTAGGAGACGCAGGATTTTTTAAAGGAAAAATTGATGATATTCGTATTTATAATACATCACTATCCTCATCCAAAATCAGGCAAAATTATGTTGCAGGCTTAAACTTAATTTTATCAAAGAAAGCTATTTCAAACGGAGAATATAGCCAACGAATAAACGAATTATTTTAATGCCTATGTATTACTTTCTTTCCAACCATTGACATAAATTAAATTTATATTATTATTAAAAAAGCTCCTGATGGAGGAATGTAAATGCTTATCAGTGTGTTAAGAAAAATAACGGGAAAAACAGAAGATGAAATGGCGCTAGAAGAATTAAAAAGCGCTAATAACGAGGCAGAGATCTTTCTATTCTTAAGTATTAAAAAAATTGACGAAAGAGACTTAGAAGCAGTAAAAAGGGGATGCAAAAATGTACTCACTGCTTTAGACCAAAAAGCAGAAAAAGTAGAAAAAATATTTCATAAAAATTTAGAACAGGGCACACATAAGAATAACTTCGAGATAAGCCTGAAAAACGCTAGAGAGCTCAAGCAAAAGCTTGAAGCAAAAATTGCGACATTCTCATAAAAACCAGAGACAACCTAAAGTAGAGGTGATAGTCTCTTTTTTTATTATTCTCTTTTTAATTTAAAATATTTATGTTATTCTAAAGTTATGAAAAAACCAGAAGTAATGAGCCCTATAAAAAACTGGGCAAGTTTAGAAGCATGCAAAAATTATGCTGATGCAGTATATTTTGGTATTGCTGACTTAAGCTTAAGAGCTAGAACAAATAGTTTAACTTTAAAAGACGTTCCTAAGTTTGTTTTAAAATGTCATGAGTATGGAATTAAAGCATATATGACTATTAATTCCGTAATATATAATAATGATCTTAAGATAGCCGAAAAGTTAATAAAAAAAGCAAAAGAGGCTAAGGTTGATGCAGTAATTGTTTGGGATTTAGCAGTTATTGAAATTGCAAAAAAAGAAAAAATACCTTTTATTATCTCAACTCAAGCCAATGTATCGAATTATAAGACAGCTGAATTTTATAAAAAACTTGGAGCAAAAAGAGTTGTTCTTGCAAGAGAATTAACTTTAAAACAAATAAAAGAAATTAAACAAAAAGTTAATATTGAAATTGAAACATTTGTTCATGGCGCAATGTGTGTTGCAATATCAGGAAGATGTGTCTTGTCTGCCTATTTATTTAATAAATCTTCTAATTGTGGAGCATGCGCTCAACCTTGCAGAAAATTATGGAAACTAAGTGATGATAAGGGAAATGAATTTGAAACAGAAGGTAAGTATTTTTTAAATGCAAAAGATCTTTGCATGATTGAATTTGTTCCTGAACTTATTAAAGCTGGAATAGATTCTTTCAAGATAGAAGGAAGACGAAGAGATCCTAAATACATTGAAGTAACTGCAAAATGTTACAGAGAAGCAGTTGATGCATATTATAATAAAACATTTACAAAAGAAAAAGTTGAGGCATGGAAAGAACAACTTGTAAAAGTATACAATAGAGGATTTTCAACAGGTTTTTATTTTGGGGAACCAGGAAAAGAAGGAATTAGTTATGATCAAGCAGACAATATTTCTAAATATGAAAAGGTGCTTGTAGGACATATTACTCATTATTATCCTAAAATAGGAGTTGCTTTAATTGATTTAAAACATAAAGGTCTTAATGTAAATGAAAATATTCAGATAGAGGGAGAGAAAACTTTTATTGAACAAAAAGTTGATTCAATGGAAATGAAAAACAAAGAAATCAAAAAATCTAAAAAAGGGGAAGAAATTGGAATTAAAGTAAAAGAAAGAGTATATAATAACGATAATGTCTTTGTTTTAAAAGAAAGAATATGACAATAGACACCATTATTTTAATAAGTTTTGGAATTTTAATTATTGCAACATTGTTTATTTTTCTTTATAAAATAAAAAAAGAAAAAGAACTTTTATTTGAACAATTTAATTTAAAACAAGAAGTAATGGATTCTAAAAAAGACTATATTAAAGAATTGACAGATCAAATTAGAAGGGAACTAGAAAAAAGCCAAAAACAAATCGAAGTTTTAGAGAAAGATAGAATAGGTGAGTTTAGTTCTCTTAAAACAATTATTGAAGAACATAAAATTTTAACTAATGAACTTAAAGAATCTACCGATGGGTTAAGAAATATTTTATCTAACAATCAAATGAGGGGAAGATATGGAGAAGAAGTTGCTGAAGAGCTTTTAAAATCAGTTGGTTTTGTAAAAGGGGAAAACTATATCGTAAACACAGCCCAAGACACTAATTTTAATCGTCCTGATTTTACAATATTTTTACCTGATAAAACAAAAATTAATGTTGATGTTAAGTTTCCCCTAAGCGCGCTTGTTAAATTTGAAGAGGCAAAAGATAAACAAGAAAAAGATAGATATTTAAACGAGTTTAAAAAAGATGTAAAAGATAAAATCAAACAAGCATCTTCAAGAGATTACATTAACCCAGAAGAAAAAACAGTTGATTTTGTTATCTTATTTATTCCAAATGAGATGATCTTTAGCTTTATATACGATAAGCTCCACGATACTTGGCAAGAAGCAATGGCTAAAAAAGTAATACTTGCTGGACCATTTAGTTTTACTGCAATATTAAGAATGATATTTCAATCTTATAAAAATTTTGTTATTCAAGAAAATCTTTATAACATTGTTAAGCTTATTAAAATATTTGAAGGAGAATACGAAAAATATAATAAAGAACTTAACGTCTTAGGAGATAGAATTGCAGGTGTTTCAAAAAAATACGATGAAGTCTCAACTACAAGAACAAAAAAATTAACTCAAGTAATCGAAAAGATAAAAGGCGAAAACCTATTAGAAAATGATTCTAATAAGTTAGAATAATATTGTAAAAGTTTAAAATTAGTGTTAATATGGTATATAGCTAAAATCAGCCTAAACCATATTAAGAAAATATGAACTATTTAACTGCAGAAGTAAAAAATAGAATAAATGAAAAGTTAAAATTATTAAACTCATATAGACCTCTTAGAGAATCTGTTGTCAAAAAAATAAGGGAGCAGTTTGAGCTTGAAATGACGTACAATTCAAATGCTATGGAGGGTAATAGTTTGACTTTAAAAGAAACTTTTCTTGTAATAAACGAAGGTATCACTATTAAGGGAAAACCTTTAAAAGATCACTTAGAGGCTAAAAATCATAAAGAAGCCCTAGATTATTTATATGAATTAATGAATAAGGGGAATAATACAATTATTACTGAAACTTTAATAAGATCTCTAAACTACATAGTTGTACAAAATACCGATAAAATTTTCGCAGGAAAGTATAGGGACGGAAATGTTATAATCGCAGGAGCAGATCATAAACCCCCTAAAGCAATAGATGTGCCAAAACTTATGAATGAGCTTATTCTTTCTATTAGAAAAAATAAAAAGAAATTACACCCTGTTGAGCTTGCAGCTATAGCACATCATAAATTAGTTTTTATCCATCCCTTTTTCGATGGAAATGGTAGGACTGCAAGACTTATCCAAAACATAATAACTATGCAAGAAGGATATCCATTAACAATAATTTTAAAAAATGATAGAAAAAAATACTATAACACTTTATCTCAAGCAGATAAAGGAGATTTTATACCATTTTTAAATTTCATAGCTAAAGCTGTTGAAAGATCTTTAGATATTTATCTCGATGTTTTGATTCCATCAAAATTAAAAAAAGAGAAATTCATTTCACTTAGAGAATTAAGCGAAACAAGTTCTTTTTCTCCAAAATATCTTAACTTACTTGCAAGAAATGGAAGATTGGAAGCGCATAAAGAGGGAAGAGATTGGGTTTCTTCAAAAGAAGCTCTTGAAAGATACCTAGAGAACAGAACAAGAAAACGTGAATCTAAAAGTAATTAAAAAATTATACCTATCTTTATCTGTAAATATGAACAATAAATCCTTCACATTAATAGAACTACTAGTGGTAATAGTAATCATTGGAATACTAGCAGGAGTAATAATGATCTCTACTTCTTCTTCAATTGATAAAGCTAACCTTGCTAAAGCTCAAGCATTTTCTTCTACTGTTCAAGAAAAATTATTATCTAATCTAGTATCTGAATGGACATTTGATGAAGGAGTTAATCAAACGGTTAATAGAATAGCTACCAATAACGATGTTGAGGATGTTTGGGGAATTAATAATGGAACAATAGTTGCTACGCATGAGCCAATAGTGATAGGGAATAATGATTGCATTTTTGGTAAATGTTTAAGTTTTAACGGAAATCAATATATTAATATTCCTTATGTTCCAGTTATAAAAATAAATGGAACATACGCAGTTAGTTTATGGTTTAATAATTTGAATTCCGCTGGCGCACTTTTAACTATTTCACAAAATTCTTCAAACAGACATGGTATTGGCATTGAGTCAAATAAATTAATTGCTGCTTATTATAATGGTAGCGTGTATACAGGGATAGGATCTGTATCAACCATATCTACTAATGTTTGGCATCATGTTGTTTATGAAAATAATTTAGGAAATTTAAACATATATTTAGATGGGGTTGATATTTCAACAATTTCTCAAAACATTCAACTAGCTATTGATGGCGGTTTCATTGGATATGATACAAATAGCCATTACTATTTAAACGGTAAAATAGACGAAGTAAGATTGTACTCAGACGCTCTTTCCTCCTCAGAAATCAAACAAAACTACATCGCAGGACTAAACTCAATGCTAAGTAATGGAAATATATCTAAGGAGGAATACAATGAAAGAATAAATGAACTAGCTTATGACAAATAGAAAGAAACAACAATCATT
>Ga0208041_1002011_pt1 | contig 11625 bp, 10 predicted proteins | sample AD_SCU002_MetaG_FD_184453 | JGI IMG/M metagenome (GOLD analysis project Ga0208041, IMG submission 184453) | Active sludge microbial communities of municipal wastewater-treating anaerobic digesters from China - AD_SCU002_MetaG (SPAdes) (version 2) | ecosystem: Engineered > Bioreactor > Anaerobic...
AGCGAAGGTGGAACAGGAACGGAAGGAAAAGGCCTCAGTGAAACAGCCAGTCAACATGTCTCAACCAGAGGCTGTAGCGGTGAATATGTAACCGGGTCCGAATTTACAGCAGTTCTGGGACTTGACTGGCTTCTTTAAAAAGAGAAGTTTCCCCATCAATTTGTTAGGATTATTCTGCCGTTTTGGATTAGTATTATTGAATGCTTCGAGGGTTACATAATACTGTTGTTCCTCTAAAGATTGGAGCCTCCATATGATTTCTTTGCGTGAGCTATTAAAAATTCCGGAATTTAAAAATGTTATCTTAATTGCTGGAGAAAACGGACTTGATAGAGAAGTCAGAAACGTCACTGCCAACGATTCGCCCGATGGAGCTGATTGGGCAAAAGGCGGTGAAATAGTATTATCTTCTGGATACATCTGGCGGAATGACCCGGTGGGATTGCTTAATTTTATACGTACTCTGGATTCAAAAAAATCCGCCGGCTTTGGTATCAAGATAAAAAGGTTTCTAGGTTCTCTCCCCATAGAAACAGTTTCCTTTGCTGATCAAGCGGGATTCCCAATTATTTCCCTACCTGACCATTTTACTTTTGATGATTTTATTTATCCCGCCTTGAGTTTTATAGTAAATAAACAGGCTTCTATTCTTTGCAAAAGCAAAGAAATCCACCATGAACTTACAGAATCTATCTCTTGCAACGACAATATCGCTGATGTTGTCGAAACTCTATCTGTTCTTTTGAACAGGAAAATAGTCCTATTGAGCCATTATCCTTACATAGAATCCTGTACTTCCAGAGGAGCGGAAAGTTTCGGAGAATACTTACAAAAAATCTCGTTAGAAGAGGCTTTGAAAGAAGTGGTCTCTTTCCCCGTAAATATTTTCCGGAAAACCTATTTCCACATCTTTGTAGACGAAACTAATTCCTCTCCGACCAGTAATCTTACTCAAGAGGCTCTGTACCACGCGGGAACAATTTGTCGTTATATTGTTCAACGGCAGCAATCGAATAATCAGATAGAGATACGTTTCAGGAACTTTTTCTTTCAGGAGCTTCTTTCGAGAAACAGTCCCGTTGATGGGGACTTCGAAAGAAGGGCCAAGTTGTTCGATCTGGACCTTTCTCGGGGTGGTTTTGTAATGGTGATAAAAACAAAGGGGGGTGAACCATCCAAATCTTCCTTAAAGGAGTTGACCTTAGAAGAGTATGAGAAAGGGAAAATGATTAATTCTTTAATTCAAACTCTAAAAAGCATGTGCCCTTCTACTATGGCAGATATGGGATTAGATCGTACTGTTCTTCTTTTGCCATGTAACAAGCATGAGTCAGAATCTTTTATTCAGTCCCTAAAAAATAAGTTAAAGGAATTCCTTTCAAGCTCAGACTTCTCTCAAAATTTTCAAATATGCTGCGGAATCAGCGGCTTCTGCGAGTCTTTTTTTAACTCTGCTGAATGCTTTAAACAAGCCCTTAAAGTCATAGAAATAATAAAGAACGACTCTAACCCGAGGGGGATAGCTTCTTGGGAAGAAGTCGGTTTTCTCCGTCTTGTCGGTGATTGTATAGACACCGTTGAATGCCAGAATTTTTCTGAAACCATTCTTGGGCAAGAGATCCTCTGCCCAAGCAATGCATACCTTTTAGAAACTCTTTCAACCCTTGATTCAAAACAGTGGAACCTAAAAGAAACTTCAGAGGCTTTATTTGTCCATTACAACACCATAAAATATAGATTTAAGAAAATTGAAGAACTAATTGGAAAAAGACTTGATTCCCAGGAAAACCGTTTAAATATATCTATTGCCCTTAGGTTACATTTCTACCTCAAAGGACCATAACAACAAACCAAATTCAATTTTGGTTTATTGGAGCCAAACTGGGGCTATTGGATTCAAATTTTGTGAAGCTAAAGGCCCTTGGAGAAATCTTCTCGATAATCCACCTAAATTGCATCAAATTTCCAACTTTGTTAGCAAGAAAGACCAATAATAATTCGTTTATTCAAAAGGAATATATTCCTCAGAAAAACCGAAATGGGAGGGACCAAGAACTTCGATTCCCTTCTGGTTGCGATACAGAATATTGGGAACACCGATTACACAAACTCCTTGACCCTCTGCGACAAGAGTATTTGTTATTGGTTCTCCTTCCTTTTCACTTACAACACTAATTATATCTGGGCTCATGCAAACAGGTTTGGCATCTTCCCAAGCCATATGATTTTCATTTTTGAACCATATTGAAAAATTTCTTGACTGAAATTCCTTAACGCCAACAATTTTCATAGAACCTTCCATATAACCTTTTTTATTTTTCCATTTTTTTTCAACTACATTTCCCCTAAACAAAAGCCTTCCACCTGTCGAAATACAGACAGCCTTTATTGGATCCTCACCTTTCTCTCGAGTTTCCCTTATGGTTTTGCCTAATTCCATTGATCTAGAAATAGATTTCTTAACGATACTGGATCTTAATTCACCAAAGCGAACTAAATGGGCAGCATGAGCACAAGTTGCGGATGGATCAGAAGACTTACTTATTACGCTTAATGCTTTGCCAATTCCTTCGATAGTTGAGAAATTTGAAGCGTCTTTCAGGATGATAACATTTCCCCAATTATCTACAATTACAACAGGCAACACGGGAATGTTGCTCAAAGCTGCAAGTGTTTGGGTTAGCTCTGGCACTGCTCTTCCACACAAATCACCATCTGGCACCCTTGCGCCAAGATGATAACCTGCACTCATGGCTCTGGGAGTGTTAGAGCCACCTAATTCAAACGGTACGATAACTTCGACCTTAACCCCCGAAAAAGCCTCTAATTCTTTGACAGCTTCAACCATAGGTAAATCGATTTTTCTTTGGACCGGTCCAAATGGGCTTTCATTTATAATTTTCGAAGGAGCAATAGAACCCATTCCAAAAACGACACAAGCCCAAGAATCAGATGGGATATCATTGGGGCAAACCCAGGAAATTTCAAGGTTTTCATATATACACTCCTTTAAAGCTCTAATGCCATCCTCTGGCTTCCCTCCTCCTCCTGTCCCAAAAAAAGTGAGACCTCTAACTAGATCAACAATTTCATCTTCTGAATTAATAATCTGCTTGTTCTTAACTGACATCAAGAAATCCTCCATCGAAAAATAAAATTTCAAAGACAGAAATTATCCTTTCGCAATTGGATGGAAAACCTTCTTATTAGCCTCCCATTATTGGCGGGAAAAAATAGATCTTATCTCCATCCTGAATCTTAATGTTAAGATCCGAAACTACAGCTCCATTTATTACTATTAGAGTATGCTGAAAGTCTATTTCCGGATGTTTTTGTCGTAAAAACGACAGAAAACTGTCATCAAGAACTGATCCAGATGCGATCTCAATCTCCTGAAAAGGGGGGATATTTGGGTTTTCAATCCTATATATTTCAGAAATAAAAATCTTTACTTTCAAATAAAACCCTCTCTACCTAACCAAAAGCATGAGGAAAATTTGTTGGGGAAAAAACCTTTTCCCAAATTCATTAGTGGTTTTCGTTCATTCTTTCGATATATGGCCTGTATCGTTTATCAACTGACAGCTTTTCTTGAAGTTGAGAAACTCCTTTTTTTACAATCGCTGACATCTCAATTGCACGTTTCACAACACTTTTGGCGGCAGTAAGTGTTATTGCCAAATCTCTGTTTTCTTCTTTTTTTAATTTTGCAAAAGAGTCGTAATCTAAACTATTTTCAGTCCAACCACAAGCGCCAATATAAGATTGCCAACCATCCCCTGAGACCGGAATGCAATTGAGCAAAATAGAATGGAGTACTAGGTTATTGATTGCTAACTCTTGCCCGCCAAAATAATGCATTCCTTGAGATAAGAAACCCATTACTTTTAAATGTCTGACCGATGCTACAGGGTAATAACCGAAAAATGCATTACCCAGCCTATCCAGAAAAGCTTTTAATTGACCTGGGATAGAGAGATGGTAAACAGGGAAGGAATATATGATCACGTCTGAATTAATCCATAGTTGCCTTAATTCTTCAAAATCATCATTAATTATACATTTGCCCGTTTTCATACACGCAAAACAGGAAAGGCACGGCTGTATCTGCTTCCCTTGAAACGAATAAAGGGTGGTATCCACATCGAACGGCAAACAAGATACTTCTTCTAAAGATTTATCCAATAAAAAAGCACTGTTTCCTTTTCTAGGGCTTGCACACAACCCCAATAGTTTAATTTTAATGCTCATCAATTACACCCTCTTCATTGTATTATTAACTGTTTAACCATTTACTGTTTTGATAATTCCTTTGCAATTCTCTCAAGATCTAAACTATTCAAGGTTTCCTCCGTGGGGAAACTTGTCTCTTTATCCCACCCATGAAGCAAATAATATTCGTTTAACATCTGATCGAGTTCTTCCTTGCTGCACCTCATCCCTTTGTTGGGTCCACTATTCACTGGTTCATTCATCATCCTCCAAGGAAGAACATCTGCGCTTCGATCAAACCCCTTTCTGACATTGATGCATTTTTCCAATGTAACAATTCGCTTTCCAGCCTCCATTATTTCATTTTCGGAAATATGAAGACCAGTTGCGAAAGAAAAAAGATTCGCCATATCATAAGGACTTACTGCATAGGCAAGGGTTGTTGCAAAAGCGCAAATACCGAGAGAATCAGTTATTGCATAACAATCCTCATGCCATCTAACAATCTCTGCTCTTTTTTCTGTAATGTAAGGATTGGCATATTTTTCGCTCCCACAAATTCTTTTTATTAGAGCTTTGGCTTCCGGAGTACGTCCTGATTCAGCTATGCATTCCGTATGGAGGTGATCAGGTCCCCGCATGTTTACTGCAAAAGCGAGAGCGTATCCTTTTTTTAATCTAACTTCAACTCTTGATTGCTCCAACCCCTTTGATTGAACGGCCCACTTCCAAGAGTCACCTCCCACGATATCTGACGCTTGTTTTACTCCTTTAGCTAAAATTGCACCAAAACCCTTACAAAAAGCGATTTTTTCTAATAATTCAACAAGAACCTCGCCATTACCCCACTCTATACAAGCACCATCAGTCTCCTGTTTTGTCAAAATCCCTTTTTCAACACATTCCATTGCCCATTGAATTACTGAGCCAGCGGAAATTGTGTCCATTCCTAGAATATTGCAAAGTTCATTGGCCCTAAGAACCGTTGCAGTATCGGTAATTCCACATCCTACTCCCAAAGCCGTTAAAGTTTCATACTCTGGCCCACCCGAAAAGCTCCCTTGCCATGGACCTGAATCCACTACCGTGTATCGGTGGCATGCTGTACTACAAGAATCGCAAGAAAAAGATCTTTTAAGGAACTTTGCTTCTTTCAGGTATTGCCCGCCAACCTTATAAGCATCTTCCACATATCCTTTTTGGAAGTTATAAGAGGGGAGCGAATGCGTTGCGTTAACTGTGTCGATAATTCCAGCTGTACCATACATGGAAAGGTTTTTTGATCCAGTGTCCTTAGCAAGTTTATGACGAAGCTCTACTGAATAGTTTTTAAACCTTACAGAATCGAATACTGATATTGGACTTGTCCCCTTAACAGCCACAGCCTTCAAATTCTTGGAACCCATTACTGCGCCTATACCTCCTCGGGCAGCGGCATTGTAATAATTGAACATAACGGAAGCAAAAATTACCAAATTTTCACCGGCAGGACCTATACAAGCAACATTCACGTGATCATCTTTAAGTTCTTTTTTGATAGAATCAGTGGTTTGCCTTACATCTTTTCCCCAAAGATGGGAAGCATCCTTTATCATTACTTTATCGTCATTGATCCATAGATAGACTGGTTTTGTCGACCGTCCTTTAATCACTAAAGTACTATAGCCAGCAAATCTCAACTCACTGCCCCAATGTCCCCCCGTTGAAGATTTCAAATAGCCTCCTGTAGCAGGACCTAGACAGGTTAAAGTTGTTCGACCTGAGGATGGAGCGAGGGTCCCACTCAAAGTTCCAGTTCCAAAAACCAAAACATTTTCGGGCCTTAGAGGGTGCGTTTCAGCATTTGTTTCATCCCATAAAATACAGGCATTTATCCCCCTTGAACCAAGGAACTTTTTCATCATTTCCTTAGTAATTTCTTTTTTCCAGACCTTCTTGCTACTGAGATCCACATACAAAACGGGCAGAGGTGAAACAGATTTTGTATGCATAATCCTCACTCTCCAATTTTTTCATAAGAAACAATCTTAATTGCACCCGGAATACATACCTTTACACAAGCCGGATCTCCTTTACAAAGGTCACACTTATTGGCCTTTAATTTTCCTTCGTCAAAATGAATTATCCCAAAAGGACATTCTTGGATGCATTTTCTACACCCCACACAAAGGGCCGAGTCAATATTTGGAATATTAAGGCTATCATCAAACTTAATCGCATTAAAAGCACAAACGTCTAAACACGGATTTCCTTCACAATTGCCACAAGAAAGAGGGTAACTTAGTGATTCTCTTTCATCTTTTTCAATTTTTAAAAAAACATTTCTATTCGAAAAGACCTGAAATTTCTCTAGAGAACAGGCATATAGACAAGCATTACAACCTGTGCAGGCTTCAGGTAAAATTTCTAACTTGATTGACTCAGACATTTTCTTGTCCTCCAAGAGATCATATTAATTCAATTACAAAAGCATTTTTCAAAAACATATTTGATTTCAATAATGTTAACCTTTTCCCAAAGGTGACAAAACACAAGTAGTTCCACCAAATAAAATACTTTCGTTCAAAAACCTCCGAACAAAACAATTCCCAGATGTAAAAAAGCAAAACCTTCACAGTTCTTGAATCCGTTTTCCGTGAATAACACTCATACAGGATCGACTATTAGGGTACCCTGCCTTGTCTGTCCTCCGGAGTTTACCCGTCCCTTCAGGTATCCCTTCTAATCTTTCTGCCGATCTTTGGAGGCCCTACGCCACCAAAATTCGAAGCCGATACCTCCTCGCCATGGATGAATTCCTTGGGGAAAAGACGGGATAAGTGATGTTGGCGCTCTTCGAAAGACATTCTTATCACACCTTGGCAAAAATATATTTTGTTCTTACTCACCCCGAAGCGGAATCTTAAAAATCATTGGCCCCGTCCCGCACAGGTTCATTGTCCAGGGCTATACCCACAAAAATAGTGAGCTCTGCAGCAAATGAATCCTGAGTCCCCTTTCACAATCCAATATGAGGTCTTCCCTTCCCTATTTTGGGGTATTAGAGCTCTATGAGGGAGCAGAGTTCCCTTTAGGCAACGAACCTGTTCCATCTCGGTCAGAAACTGCTCCCACCTCCGCCTTGTCGGTTTCCGGTTCTTCTTGTAAGTCGTGGCATTGGCGAGGGGCTTTTGGCTCTTCATTTGAGGCCTTCTCCAGAGAAAAGGTATGGTCGAGCAGTGGGTTGGAATGACTAACATATGTGGGCTGCCACCTTATTTTCTAGATCAAGGTCCGTGTTAAAGGAACTGAAGTACCTTTCGATAATAAGCACGGGGATGTTCGGGTTTAACCAACCCCGAACACCCCTTTGGGTCGTTATTGCCATTCATGCTTTTGCTTTAGTAGGATGCAAAACTTTCCACAATTCCGAGATGTCCTCTTCTTTCGAAGACAAACTACCAACAACAAGAAAAACCAAAGAGGACAACAGGCCAGGAAGCACAGGGTGCAAACCAAAAGGTTTGTTTAAATAGAACCAAAGCAAGGATACTGCAGCCCCACCCAACATGCCTGAAATAGCTCCAATTCTTGTTGCTCTTTTCCAATGAATACCTGCCACCAATGGAACAAAAAAGGATGAAGCAATAACCGACCAGGCAAAGGCGGTGATAACCAAGACGGGACCAGGAGGATTCAATGCGACAAAAGCTGCTAAACCTCCTACTCCCAAAGTTGCTGCCCTATTCACGAACAAAAGCTCCCTTGAAGATGCATTTGGTTTAAATACCTTTTGGAAAATATCTCTTCCGCAAGTGATTCCCAAGGTTACCAAAAGGGTATCCATGGTTGAAATAATGGCAGCGATAAGTCCCGTTACTGCCAAAACCCCTATTGGCGTTGGGAGAAGTTTCGTCGCTACCATGGGAAAAGCCAAATCAATACTAGGAAGATCAGGAAATTTTATTCTGGCAGTTACTCCGACAATCCCAATCAATATAATAAACAGAGAAATCAAAAAGGCTCCTAGGCCAACTCCAAAAATTCCCGATTTAATATCTTTGGCACTATAGAAACGACTGATAGTATAAGGTTGTGCGCTATTTCCGAATCCCCAAATGCACGTCCAGGCCAATGCCATAGTCCATGGCATTACACCTCCACCATCGCCTCTAACTAGATTGGGATCTACCGCGGCAAGAGTTCTATTTAACTCTCCAAATCCGCCCATAATATTAAGGCAGTAATAGAAAGTCCCGACACTTGCTATTAGGATTACAAAAAATTGCAAAGTGTCACACCAGATAACGGATCTTTGTCCACCTGCCCAAGAGTAAAAAATTAACACTACTGCCAAAGCGATCATTCCAACTTTATAATCCCATCCTAAAGCTGCTTGAATGACCCTACCGCCGCCCATAAGCTGTGCAACCATAATAGTAAAATATAATCCTACTATTATTAATGCAGCAATCAACCTCACCAGTTTTGAATCGTATCTTTCGCCATAAAAATCAGGTATTGTAAACTGAGCGAATCTTCTCAGGTAAGGCCCGATAAAAAGGATAATGATAATACTTGGGAGAATCGTACCTGGACCCTGCCATATTTGACACCATCCCCATTTGTAGAAGAAACCAGTTGTTCCTATCCACATACTTGCACTTGTAAAAGTAGCAACAAATGTTCCTAAAAGCATGATTTTATTCGCGCTTCTTCCAGCAACCATAAATTCTTCTGCATCAGTTACTTTTCTACTTGCATAATACCCAACACCAACTAAAATTATCAAATAAACGACCAGAGCCCAGCCAAATATTGACATAATATCCCTCCTCTACTCTGGTTATTTCTCTGAAATTAAAAATTATAATCCCTTCAGATTACATCCTTTACACTAAGGGCAAAGAACAACCCCACTAACCCCAAAGCCACAGTTACAATAAATCCGACCCACGCATAAGCGTCCATAAAAGCCCCCCCCATTCTTTTAAATGCGTATGCTTCGCATAAAAGGAAAATCCCTATTCCCAATTATACTTACCTGTTTATCATTTTACATTGGTATATCAAACCAAATTATTAAGGAAATTTTTGTTCTCTAGGGACAAAAGAAGATAAGCACCAAGTTTTTCAAACTTATTTCTCCTAAATATATCAAGGCAAAATAGAATATTTTGCGGTTAGGTCGACCAAGAATCTTGTTTCCTGATATTGAACTTCAACCAAAAACAAGAAGAAATCTTCTCAATGCTGTCATCCGAAAGAATCAGATTAACCAAACGCCTCTTCTGGAAAAATGGGACCATGAATTGGGAAGCCCAAAAACCGCAGGAAAAAATTTCCAGCAGCAATCTCGTTTGGTTATTATTTGTTCTCTAGTTAAGGGGATGGCTTTCCGAGGATTTCAGAAAGGAATTCTTCCTAAGTGCCTTCCAATTACGATTGTTAAAAAAACAACTGCTAGATCGCTTGAGAATATTGTGGGAAACAACTCTTGTAATAGTGCTTGCAATAAAAAAACTCTTCGGGCCCTGCCCTGTAAAAAGAGCCAAATATTGAGAAACTTGCAAACGATTGATGTTATTAGAAATGGCCACAATAAAGTTTATCATTCAAGCGGCTATTGCGAGTTCTTTCAAACCTTTCGACTGTCGGAAAGGCCGCCACTTGTAAATGGAAATATGTGGAAAGACCTAGAATAATCCAATTCCTCAGGGGACGAATCACAAATAACCTCACCCCCCTAATTCCTTTTTGGTATTTCACCATTTACATAATCTATTCTAATAGAACCATCAATGGCATCGCTCACCATTTTGGCACCCTTGTGACCAAAGGCTCCACACAAATCAATTAGTTCAACGCCAAGGTCTAGTAAGTCTCTTGCAACCTCACATGCATCCTCTATTTGGGAAACACCTACAATAATGGCATCGAATTCACCTGAGCTTAAAAAAGTCTTTTCTCCAACAAAACCCTCGCCTTTGAAAATAAAAGCATATGATTTTAGTCTTCCCATGGTTTTGTTCTCACTCCAAATCTTCTGGATTTTGAGGTTTCCCCATTAACCGATTGGCTCAATAGATGGAATAGTTCAAGAAATAATATTTTAACTCAAACTATTTTAACTTTTTCCCCACTGCGATCTCGATTGGCTCAAAGAGCTCTTCACAAAACATACCGGACCCTAAAATCAAATTGGATGCTGTGGTTTTTAATAAGAAAACTTCTTGGCCAGAACATAAATCAGCAGTGGTAACAGGTATTCCTGTTAAAGCATCAACTGTCATAATAAGGTCGGGAAAAGTTGCAATTCTTTCTCCTTCAAAATTTTCGAGGGTGGTATATTCATTACAGAAAGTAACCTCATATCCTTTTATCATCATTTTCCCTACATCAAATCCTCCCTGGTTTTCTTTCTTTACTCCATCGGCAATTCCTTTGCAAATTACTTCTCCTCCAAGGATTTCCATCGCTGCTGAAACCATCGCTTCAGGACCTTCACTCTCTCTTAGTAACATGGCACGACCTATTTCAAGCGCCTTTTTGATAGCCCCAGGCGCACCATTCTTGCGCAGAAAACTGCTTTCAACTGGATTTCTTGAAACCGCTACCATTCCCCCTGCTAAAATAGAACCATACCTTGCAATCTGTGCAGTGTTTTCAATACTTCCTTTACAGAACCCGACAATATGTCTATTTTTTTTCGGATCTCCTCCAGAAAATGCCAAAGAAGAAATATAGTCCTTGTCCCTATGCAATCCCATTGATCCCATAAGCCCAGTTGGATGAGCTCTTCCGTTACATGGGGCATCAACTAAAAAGAGACCTTTGATACTAGATTGAAGCCAACCGTTAACACATCCGACAGCTCCACATTCATTAGAAACAACACCCGAAATACCCAGTTCTGTCTGTAATTGGAGATAATCTATTGCCTCAATATAATGGCCCGGCTCTATGTATGTATCTGTTGATGCGGGTGCTCCAACTAAAGAACAAGTCACTAGTAAATCGGAGGGGGAAACCTCTTCGATGTCTTTGAGAACCACTTCGCCTTGCTTTAACGCCTCAAAACCTAATTGCATTCCAAGTTCGATTGCCCCTCCTCCTCCTCCTCCCAACAATGCACCCCCAATGACAGCCTGTCGAATATTCTCTTGTTTTAAAAACATTTATATTCCTCCAAATCTGTGAGCTAATAAATTTTTGTTCTGCAAAAGTACTCCTGCTTCAAGTATAACCTCGAAAATTGGAAATAGTATTGGCAATGGCGAACTCTTTCAAGTGTTCCCGAATAAATGTGTGGCGGGACAGTGATAATGTCACCCCTTAGCGGGACAGTGATAATGTCATCCCCATGAAGACTGGAGGAGACATTTTCTTGAACAGCCGCGAATCGAGGAAGGTATATGTCATGGAGCAGGTTCT
>Ga0208041_1002012_pt1 | contig 11623 bp, 10 predicted proteins | sample AD_SCU002_MetaG_FD_184453 | JGI IMG/M metagenome (GOLD analysis project Ga0208041, IMG submission 184453) | Active sludge microbial communities of municipal wastewater-treating anaerobic digesters from China - AD_SCU002_MetaG (SPAdes) (version 2) | ecosystem: Engineered > Bioreactor > Anaerobic...
GAATGCCCAGAACAGATCTAAGCATATTCTAGAGTCATTATGACAAATAGCAGTCAGAAATGCAAAATCCCTCAAACATTGTTGGTGGGCTGAGGGAGGGAGAGGAGGAGGATCTTTAATCTACTGAAGATAGGAGATGTACGCTTCCCGCGAGATCTTCCGGTGCTCTTCCCGGCGCAAGAGGTAAGGGGGGATCACCGTTATGGATTTCAGGTTCTCCTGGTGCAGGCGATCGAACGGGATCTCGTTCGTCGTCCCATGAGGTGTGGCGTTGACCCGGTTGCACCACTGCAGGAGCTGCCGGTTCATGTCGTCGAGGGAGGAGAAGGTTCCTCCGAGGAGGAAGTCGCGTTTCACGTAGCCGATGGTGTTTTCGATCTTTCCTTTGGTCTGAGGGCAGTAGGGGTTGCAGAGCCGGGGAATGAACCCATGATGCGAGAAGAAGTCCTCGAACTTCGGGTTCCACTGGTGATCACGGACGCGGAGCGCCCGTTTGAGGATCACCGTTTTGATGTTGTCATACAGGATCTCCTCGGTATACCCGCCGAAGTAGTCGAAGGCATCAAGGTGGCACTGGATGAGGGTGGAGGTATCCGTGGAGAGGGTGAAGACCACGTACCGCATTCGGGAATAGCCGAGGATCATGCTGAAACAGTACAGTTTCCTCCGCCGACCATCGACATCCAGATGGCCGCACTCGCCCCAGTCGACCTGCGCCTGGATGCCGGGTTCGGTCTCATACCGGAAGACCGCCGGTACACTCGTGGGTGGCCGGATCTCCCGGATGTAGTCTTTGACGATGGTACCTTTCCCGCTAAATCCCATCTCCTGGATCTCGCGGGAGATCCGGGCGGCACTCAGGGGGTAGTCGCGGATGCGCTGCTGAATGTACTCCTTGAACGGATCAAGTTTGCTCGGCCGTATCCTGCGGGAAGCCGGTATCGGCATGGTTTGGGCAGCAAGGTATTTTCGCACGGTATTTCGATGATACCCGGTCTCCCGGGAGATCTGGCTGATGTTCAGCCCCTGATGATGCAAGTCGCGGATCACGAGAAATTCCTCCACAGTGAACATTGCTACGCCCCTCAAGTACGTCCGTGAGGGTTAGCAGGTGTACACTTTTAGACCGCCGAAAGTGCACAAAGTTACGCCGCCGTTGACAGTTGACCCGGCCTGTTGCCTGTTCCTGTTCACGAGCGAGATCCTTGAGCATGAAATAACTCTCCTCGTCTACCATGCGGCTTCAACCGGGTACTACATGGGGCCTGGTTGGGGAATGGTATTCCGACATGACTGGGGAATCTTATTCCGACGTTGACAAGGGGGTCACCGGCAGAAGATATTTGACCATGGAGAAGGGATGATCAGGCAATGAGATAGGGCTCAGACAAATTACAGAAAACTGAGACGTTACCTACGTCCCTATTCGACAGATCTCGGTGCATACTATTCTCGAATGCGTTGCTGAAGCGTTCCTTCAAAGTAAAGTGTTTAGAATTTATACTCGTGTGAATAAATGATTATGCATGGGCGCCTTGCGAAACCAAGAAATGGGACATATACGAAATTCGAAAAAACTCACTCGCTTGATCGCGATAATGATATATTACAGCTTTGCACAATATTTGCCAGACTTATTCTTCTTAAAACCAAAATATAGGTTTGGAAACAAGATCCGAGTGCTATTATGCAAGCACTTATTTCTAAAATGTGGAAATAATGTGCTAATTGGCAAAAAAGCACATTTCGGATACGGTACCAGTATAGAAATCGGATCGAATTCGAGTATTGGACCTAGGGCAGTTATACTTGGTATGGGATGGGGGGGAGCACTAACCATCGGGGATAATGTGATGATGGGACCCGATGTTGTAATTTGTGCTTCGGAGCATGTGCATAGTAACTTAGATATCCCCATGTGCCAGCAAGGCAGTTTCACGTCTAAAGTCGTAATAGAGGATGATGTCTGGATTGGTTTACGGAGCATAATTCTACAAGGGGTCTCTATTGGGAAGGGAACAATCGTTGGTGCAGGTGCTGTTGTAACAAAGGATATCCCTCCATATTCAATTGTTGGAGGTGTGCCAGCTAAAGTGATAAAGTCTAGAATTCCGAGCGATAGAGACCCCACAGAACTATATAAAGAATGATTTTATGAAGTCGCTCTATAATACACTTGAATCGTTCCATCAAAAAATAATAGATCTAAACCGTTATTTATGTCAATATCATGGGGATTCAGGGGTTCAAACTGGTTCCAAGACTCAAGTGACTCAAATATCAAATGTCGATTAAATAATTGCCGGTTAATTACTAGAATATCATTTCCACTATGATACTGTTGATTTGCAATAGCACTGTATGTATTGTATCCTATACTCACGATATCAAGACTGTTTTCATGCTGAAGTTGCATTATCATGTGATTTCCCCCGGTATGCGCGTCGGCGTATTCCCTCTTATCATAAAAATGATCTACAATCCATTCACTACTGGCACCAAATGTCGTATGTTTGATATTCTGCTCGGGACTTTCCACAATATAGCTATATGAAATCCCAATGCATGATAACACCAGAGGAAAGACGATGAAGAATGTTAAAATATATTTTAATGCATTACTGCCACATACAACATTTGAATTGATCAAATACAGAAGCACAGTTGGATATATGAATGCGACAATCATCATTACCGAAGCAGATCCAGTGGCAATAAAGTACATTAAGAATATAACAAATTGAGCAACTACAAGAGATGGTAAAAAGAAGAAACCATTGCGCTCAGTTGCTCTACAGTCTTTAACGGAGAAGAGTATCTTCAGAGTAACTAAAATCGCGATCATTTCAGTTATCACGTAACTCAAATAGCGAAACCGATCCAAAAAGGACGTTGGAACTTGCGATATATATGTATATTCGTTAGAGAAAGATCCTTTGCTAAAGATTTTAGAAATTTCAAAGTCTAAAGAAAAATCACTCAAGATGCCTTCCAAAGTAAAAAATCTTAGATAAATCCAAGTGATGATAAAAATAGTTAGAATCATTAATAGAGTGGTAATGTATGGGATTGGAGATTTATTTGTCACCAGGGCCGCACAGGAAATGAGCAACAGATAGACCGCAATAATCACCATTGTCAGAACTTGCATACTGTGCCAAAAAAGTCCTAACGTAACCCAGCAAATAATTAGGATCAACCAGTTGTATGAAAGGTTTGTACAATCCCTATAATTTTTCATCAACAGATACAAAATAGCAGAGGACAATAACAGCGAAAAACCCAAGACATAGCCAGCGAAAATCGAACCTGGAGCACTCGCAATAAATAAGATCGGATAAAAGATCGCCAGTATTTTATACGAAGATCGGAGGGGAGCAGTTATTCGGAGGATAAGTAAATATGAGATAAATATCGATAAAATTGACATAAGACCCAGAATATGCGTTGTCAAAAATAAATCCTGATCAAACACGACGAAAGTGCACTTCACCAGAGATAAATAAGTTATAATAGATATGTGACCTGGATTTGCATCGAGATCGAAATTATCAACGAAAATAGAAGACAATACCTGTGATTGGTAAAACCCCATATATGACTCAGGTAATAACAGAGGAACTATGACGAAGAAAAGGGCAAGGAAAATATACAATACACGATTCAATGCAGATGCCATAGAGATCCCATTAAACAGTATCATCTATGCGTTAGAGAATTATAGATGTTTATAGTCTGTTCAGTGGTATTGTCCCAATTATATGCATAGGCTGTGTTTCGAATGAGGTTTTCATCCCATTCCGTATCTAAAGCAAGCAAAATTTTTTGCCCCAAATCAACGGGGTCACCCGGACGACATAATAAGCCTATATTATCAGAAGTAATTATGTCCTCACTACCTCCATTTCTCGTCGCAACAACTGGCTTTCCGCAGGCCATAGCCTCAATTTGGACAATTGGAAAACCTTCTCTTAAACTGGGCAGAACAAAGATGTCACATGCGTTTAGCCAAACATGCAACACACCAGTGGGAATAAAGCCAAGCAATTTAACATGATCACTTAAACCCAACTCATTGATCTGTGTCTGCAATGATTTGTTCAACTGACCGGATCCCCCAATAAAGCAAATGACATCATCCCTTGCCTTAAGTATCTCTGCCATGCTTAGGACAAGATAATTAAACCCTTTTCTTTCGATCAACGTCCCAATGGTGAACAGAATTTTCATATCTGATGAAAGCCCTAGGATGTTACGGCATGCGGTTTTACCTAGAGCGTCTGGAATATCAGCAGCGTTCGTAACGATAGATACCTTACTCGGATCAAGTTCAATCGTTTTCAGGAGCGTTTTTTTCCAAGACTCACTTAAAACAACTACTTTACTATATCGGGAAAAGATCCAAGATATAACTGCTTTTCCCAGAATATTGGAATGACTATAATTTTCGTGTAAAACTGTAGAATGGATATGCATGATACTAGGTACATTAAATAAGTTAAAAATAAGCATATATAGCGCATTTTCATAAAAAGATATCCCTGCAGCTGTATGAACATGAACTAGCATCACATCATGGTTCCTACAGATGCTGAGAATCGTCCACAAGTTCTCTAGCATCCTACTTATTTTAGAGAGTATACTTCGTAAAAAATTAATCTTGAAAAAATCACGAACATGAACCTCTGCCATATGGAAAACGTAGAGTGAAACAGGAAGTACCGTATACCCTCTGCTTATCAGGTTTCTTTCCAGGTGAGAAATATATATTGAGATTCCACCCATAGTAGGAAGACGTGGACCAATTATTACAATGGGTTTGCCGCTTTGTTTGGAGATGGACATATTTAGATCAAGAGTATCTTCATGTTCATTGTGTGTTAGCGCAGTCACCATAAATTCACCAAGACTCTTCCACCAGTCTCTGAAAAATTATAGAATCGTAATTCATGGGTAACCTGACATGGGTCAAATGAGTGCCATTTAGTGCATCCATTAAAAATTCAGATAACAGTAGCCAATAATTTGAGATGTAACTGTCAGGAAAGACATATGAATAAGCACACATATACTTTAAGAAATTTATTTTCCCCAACGATCTCGATATGCCAGATGATACCATCTCCATTTTAGAGTTATTTATCAGTTTTGATGCTGTAGATCTCACATCAAGATCCCTTGAAACAAGTTCTGAACTATCACTTTTTGCAAGGAGGATGAATTCACTCAATGTACCTATGTCTGAAAAGTATTTTAAGCGAGTATCATCCTCAATATTTGAGTTCAGATATTTCAACATCCTATATTTATCGAATATCGAAGAGACATGTTCTTCACTGAGGCAATCTGCCTTAAATCTAATTAATTTGTGATAGAAGGGATAAGAATATACCTTACCATCACTGGATAAAATTACTCGATCATCACCAATTAAGCGATAGTTGTTTCTCAGGGCAGTCATAGCAATACTTGTTTTATGAGAGCCCCCTCGTCCTGCCAATATAACAGATTTACCGTTTTTCTCGAGACCCAAACCATGTATGACCGCGTAACCTCTCTGGAGTAATTTTAACTCAATTAATGGACGCAAGATCATATTCTGGGCCAAATAATCTGGAATTAACAACTGTTCCAAACCATGAACATTCCCATCAAAATTAACAACAGATTTACCCTTCTCGAATCCAAAAATCTCCACATTAAATTTTACATTACCAATTTGGTCGCTGCAATAGAAGTAATTTTCTTTAATATAATACTTATGATCGACAATATAGCAATCAGTATTTGAGGGTGAGAATTCCCCTATGTTTAGCTCAATATCTGGATTGCCGATGTCTTCGGTCTCAAAATAAGAAAGAAAAAAGTTTAGATCTTTTAGCAGATCGAGTTTGCTACGAGTGAGTATCTCGATGCTAATTAGGTTGTGGATATCGTAGTTTATCTTTCTAGTCATTTTCGTCCCCCTCCCTAAGATTGCTGACTACATCATTCCATCGCATAGTTTTCGGAACCTCCACTCGATAAAACTTGATAGATTCAGGAAGGTTTATCATAAGATTCTGATGATATTTATCCCAAAACCTAGAGTAACCACTATCTGGGAACATATAACCATACTGAACAAAGTATTTCGGGATAAACCAAGAGTCCATCATAAGGTTGTTTGTGATATGTTTTACGGCATCATTTTTCGATAATGGCTTCAAATTAAACTCTGTATCGCCGTTCTTAGGGATAATTATTGTAACAGTCGATACTTCAGACTGTCGCGACGAGACATTTGGTATGATCGAAAGGGGGTTCAACTTAGTGAAAAATTTTGCATAGCCACCAGTTACGCGATATATCCATCCTTTAAACTTAAAATTAAGTTTCTGAACCCTACTAAATTTTTGGAGCAAAAATGAGTTTACGTTGTAATTAAAGAGGTTTAGCGGAGTAAAGTAAGGGAGGCTGTGCCCATCCTTTATCAATACGAAATCATCACCCATATAGTCAAAACCTTGGTCAGACGATATTAAATGAATTGCAATACTGGTCTTCCCTGATCCCCCTCTTCCTGAGAATAGGTGGGATCTTCCACATTTTGACACCGCTGAAGAGTGGACTATAGAGTAGCCTTTTTGGGTCAAGACATACTGGATAACAAAGTCGATAAAGAATCCAGATATAAACAATTTCGCAGCCACATTTGGTGCGATATTAACAATGCATCTCCTATCGCTTTCGATAACTTCGATATCCCATTTTGCAATTTTGTAGGAATCGCTTGTATAAATATAGCCTTCATTAACGTAGTACTCATCATCTAGGATATAAGTATCTCTTCTCCGTTCAATATTATCGACTATATTGACAACAAAGTCTAAATTCTGATCTTCGACGATATCCTTGGATAGATAATTTTCGTACTCCTGAAAAGGGTCCCCAATAATTCTATCAACAAGAGATTTTTGCTTATCAATAATTTTAAACCTCACTACATCATGGATGTTGTAATACGTTTCAGCCATAAATCTTCTCCGTCTCAAAAATACCCTTCAATATAGAGGTAAATTCACCCTTAATCCTTTTATTTTCTTCAAAGGATACTTCCGAAGAACATCTACATTCCGAAAGGACATATTCGACGATATCATCGGGGTTAAGAGAATGGTACATCTTTCTTTGATTAATTAAAGACGCATCCACCGCCAGTAATTGATCCGGGAAAAAGGATACTGCTGGTTTCCCCATACACGCTGCTTCCCTGGCAAATGTACCAGATCCTGTTAGAATTGCCTTTGAATAATACACTAGATCTAACCCATTTAATGCTTTTGGGGGGATCCAGATATTTGATTGATCTGCTACGCCATCAATATAACAAGTATCCTCTTTATGCCTAGGAAGGTACACGATATTAACTCCTTCTCTAGAGAATTTTTTCAGCAATTCGGGCGTGATACTCCCTTTATTATGAACATAAGTGGAGTATAATGCTTCCGGCCTAATCACAATGAAATCTTTAAAGGGAACTTTTTCCATAAATGCCATATCAGGGGCATAATCCGCGATATAGATATCTTCCTTATATCCATTGAATGTAACAGTGCGGTCCACATTTGCTCCCTTTTCTATTGTTTTCTCTATCGGATACGAAGCAGGCGCAATTATCCAGTGAGCTTTGGCGTGAATTTTTGCCGCGATTTTTTCCATCTTCGACCTTTCATATTCAATCAGGTCGTTGTCAATTATAGAAATGCTTGGCCTATTTCTCATTAGAGAAATAATTATACCATATATGTTTGCTAAAGACAGTGAAATATCAAAAGAAGGAACACGCCAGTATAAACTTAAATTTCTACGGGTAAAACTTAACATCTGAAGATAAGAGTTTGAAACATCATGTTCACCTATAATTTTTGCGTTAACGTTATAATCCACAAGTAATGACTCAGTTTCCGCATGTGACCTAGCAGTTAAGATGGTTTCCAACTGTGGCACGTCTGAAAATTCTTTCAGTATTGAAGAGAAGAAGAAAACGTCGCATGGTGCCATGTAATCGATCCAAAGCCTAGACATCATAACTTTCCCATGAAATTGCTTTCAAAAAGTCCATAGCGCTCCGTATGCATCCATCCATATTTAAGTACTGAAACTCAGCGAATCTACCTACCGAATCTATACCCTGCGATTTTAGAAACTCACTAACTATAGTGAGGTTTTTTTGGTAATCTAAATCATTAATGACATACGCATACTTGAGCCTCTTCAAGATTGTGAAACTGACATCCGTTTTTGAAATAATTCTCAACCGATGCAGATCGTTTATTGTTTTATCGATTAATTCATCATCACTTAAGTTCCAAAGAGCGTCATCGTAATTACATGTAATCTCAGCAAGTATTGACGATGTTCCTGGTGGTACTGTGCTCACACTGTAACCAGATGGAAAACTTATGCGATGAGTCGTAATTTCTTTATCTGGAATATATAACCATGACAGATCAGGTAGATTCGACCCGCTAATACCAATGCCAATAGTGATTAATGAATTATACTTTAGATTGTTGACCGCATTTATCACATTAAGGGGCACACCATCCAATGCAGATATTAATTCATGTACAGGGATCGTAGAGATTAAGCGATCAAAATGAACGTCGATATCTCCATTTGACACTAACCACCCATGATGTCCCTTGGATATGTGTTTTACTTCAAAATTAGGCCTAATGCTCTGCGATATATCTTTCGACAAAGCCCTAACTATCTCTTGGATCCCTCCAGTTAAAGGATAGTAAAAATACAACTGATGGACATAGCCTTCAGTATTTATACCCAAGGAAGATTTAATTATATCTTCGAGAGGAGGCTGCGGAATTCTCTCGACCCAATCTAAAGCCGTGCGCTCAGGGGGAAATTTCCAAATTTTCTCATTATAAGGCAATAGATACTTCTCAGATATACCTAATCCAAAGTTATAGTAGCACCATTCGCGTAAGTTTCTGGGGGGGCATAGTTCACCTTTCTCTTTCTTAATATGGTTATGAATAAAGGTCATTAGGCATTCATAATTATCTTCTATCGGCAAGTCAGAGAGACCATTCTCGAACGGGTATTTGACGTAATTCCCCTCATACAAAACTTTTGTGTTCCTTTTATTTCGGATTTTATTGTCACCAAGTAGATTCAGTATAAAGTCCATTACTTCCGTATCTCTGGAAAAAATTATATGAGATCCACCATAATCAAATACATATCCATCGCTTTTTATACTCCTAATTAACCCCCCAGGGCTAGACTCTTTCTCCAAGATTTCAAATTCAATATTTTTTTGGCTCAGTAAATAACCCAAAGTTAAGCCACTCAGTCCTCCGCCTAATATCCCCACCTTCATGATATCATCCGACCACATAATGCCTTATAATAGTTCAAGAATGGATTCAAGACGTATTTTACTGCAGGATTTTGGTTTACCTCAGAGAAGTCGATTGCACCTGCAAATTGATCGATCAAATCTTTATCTGAAACAGATTTGAACTCTTTTATTTTTGTGCGCTTCTGTCTAATATTACCAAAATTTTTGATGATATAGGTGTACGACTTAAAATACTCTCTATAATATCCATTTATCATCGCATAGACTAAAATTGAAAACTCATAGGCCAACAGGGGAGGCAACAACCAATAATATGTCCTTCTCTCGTATAATTTAAGATACGTCTGAATTCTATTTCGATTTAAGAAATAAAAATTCCTTCGAGTTCTTAGAAACTTATACTTGTGATATACAACACTTGTGGGACAGTATAGTACTTTATATCCTGCAAGTCTAATCCTCAAACCTGCATCAAGATCGTCAGCGTAGATAAAATAATCAGGATCATACATCCCCACTCTCTTCAATAGATCCTTTTTCATTATCATTGCTGCTCCACTAGGAAAAGAGATCTCACTCATGGCGTTATAAGCAACATCAGATTTACCATATCCTTCAGGCCATCCCACCGCTAGGTAATTTGCCTTATTACCGCCAGTATTCAAATAAAGTGGCTTATCATGTAGCATTATTTTCGACTGAACTGCACCAATCCAGTCATCTACTTCTATACATTTGACCAGTTCAATCAACCAGTTTTTATCGCAAACGGTGTCGTTGTCTAGAAATGCAATATACCTCGAAGAAGGATCAGAAGCCTCAATTCCGACGTTATGCATCGCCGCAGGGCCAATATCTTCATTTAACGCTATCAAGCGCACATCGGGATACTTACTTCCAATAATTTCTTCAATATCTGGAGTTAAACAATCAACTACTATTTTTTCAAAATCTGGATAGTTTGTACATGCCAGTGAGTCCAGACATTCCATTAGATCATCCATTTTAAATGCATTTAGTATTACCACTGAAACCTTCGGGAAATTAACCATAAAGATGCTCCTTTTTAATTCTAAGACTCCACAAGATAGTAAGGAGAGAACACGTAAGCTCAACCGCAACCGGACCGCTGAAAGGCCTCACTAGAAACTTTCTAATACACAAACAGATCTCAGCACCTATGCCAAAGAAAAAGCCAGAGTTTTTGGGGAACTGTATCAACTGCTGATGGTCAGTAAATACAGCAAGGCCGGTAACAAGAATTCTTTGCACCCCCATAATCTTACTGAGTTGCTGAGCAACTGTTTCGCGAAGGTATGCCGTTGCATATCGTGACAATCATCCTGCCCGCTGTACCATCCCCATAGGGGTTCTGCCAATCCCCGGTCCGGGAGAGCATCTCCCGGGCAGCTGCCAGGATCTGCTCGGCCCCTGTCCCGGCCAGGATATTCCCCCCCACCTCGATCGTCTCCGGCCGCTCAGTGTTCTTCCGGAGGGTGACACAGGGCACGCCGAGGATGCAGGTCTCCTCCTGGACGCCGCCGGAGTCGGTCAGGACGAGGCGGGCGTTGGACTCGAGCTGCAGAAATTCGAGGAACCCGACGGGGCTCATGGCGGAGATCCCATCGAGCGGGACCCCGAACTGCTCAACCATCTTTTTGGTCCGGGGGTGCATCGGGAAGATGACAGGAAGTGCGTATTCCTGGTGGACCGCCTCAAGCCCCGCGATGATGCTCCGGAGTTTCTCGGGGTTGTCGACGTTCTCCTGGCGGTGGGCGGTGACGAGGAAGTATTCACGTGGCGCAAGGCCAAGTGTTTCGAGGATGTCTGCCTTCTTCTTCGCGATCTCCCGGTTCTGGAAGACCGCGTCGACGATGGTGTTCCCGGTCACGCAGATCTTGTTCTCCTCAATGCCTTCCCTGTGGAGGTACCGCCGTGCGGTCTCCGTGGGGGCGAAGAGGTAGTCGGAGATGTGGTCCGCGATTACCCGGTTGATCTCCTCGGGCATTGTCCGGTCGAAACTCCGGAGACCGGCCTCGACGTGGCCGACCCGGATGTGGAGTTTTGCGGCCGCAAGAGCCCCGGCCATGACAGTGTTGGTGTCGCCCTGGACGAGGACGATGTCGGGGGACTCCTTCACCAGGACGTCCTCGATCCCGGTCAGGATCTTTGCGGTCTGCCCGGCCTGCGTCCCGGAGCCGACGTCGAGGTTGTACTTCGGCTCGGGCAGTTCGAGTTCCTCGAAGAACGCCCGGT
>Ga0208041_1002013_pt1 | contig 11623 bp, 8 predicted proteins | sample AD_SCU002_MetaG_FD_184453 | JGI IMG/M metagenome (GOLD analysis project Ga0208041, IMG submission 184453) | Active sludge microbial communities of municipal wastewater-treating anaerobic digesters from China - AD_SCU002_MetaG (SPAdes) (version 2) | ecosystem: Engineered > Bioreactor > Anaerobic >...
CCGTCCAGCCCCGTTGAAGCGCCCGCACAAAGCCATACGGAAGTGGTCTCGCATACACCCAACCGCATCGAGCTGAAAGCCAGCACCGAACGTCAAAGCCTGCTCTTGATCTCTGAAACCCATTACCCCCCGGGCTGGCGTATCTACCTCGATGGTAAGGAAGTTGAGGAGATCATCGAAGCCAACCACGCCCTGCAGGCCATCGTCGTGCCCCCAGGCGAACACCAGCTTGAACTGGTCTTTGCACCGCCCAGCTATTTCCGCAATATCAACTACGCCAAGGCCAGCCTTGGTATCATCTACCTGGTCATCGCTTTTGGGTTGTTTATGCACTTCAAGCCGCGTCTCTTAAAAAAATCGACACAGGTTTAAGAATGAGTGAGCCATATGATTTGGAAAGGTAATACCCTTCTGCTACCATGCAACGAATTTGGTCCACCTTGCATTTGCATTTATTGAATGAGAAAAGTACTGATCCTTACCTATTATTGGCCTCCGAGTGGAGGCCCGGCAGTGCAGCGAATTACACGCTATGCAAGATATTTACATCTGCATGGCTGGCAACCACTAATATTGACATCAGACGCTCCAGATAGCCCTGCCATAGATAAGAGTTTACTCGGTGATCAGGATGTCACGGTTTACCGCTCGCGGATATTTGAACCCTTTTCCATCTACCGCAGGTTGACCGGACGGGGAAAGTCGGTCAGGTTATCAACGAATGTCTTATTGAATGAGAAACCAGCCGGATTTAAGGAAAAGCTTGCTCGCTGGGTAAGGGCAAACCTGTTTATTCCTGATGCAAGGGTTGGTAGTGTGCCCTGTTTTTATAGACGCGCACTTTCAATTGTGAAGGCGGAACAACCAGATTTGATTCTCTGCACGTCACCCCCCCATTCTTTACAATTGGTAGCAAAAAGAATATCAAAGAAATGCAATATCCCATACATTGCTGATCTCAGAGATCCTTGGTCTGAGGCCTATTGGCTTGAAACATTGCCTCGTACACGCATGGCCAAATCACTGGATCTGGCATTGGAGAAATCCATCCTGAAGGCAGCAGATGCGGTGATCACAGTAAGCCCAGGTCTTGAGCGTATCTTTCGGGATAAGGTTCCTAATCGATATGAGGTTCTGTTTAATGGATTTGATTCCCTCGAAAGAGAACCCTTTTCCTACCATTCTTTTGTGATACTGTTTATTGGTGAATTGAGTCCAATACAGGACCCAACAACGCTACTTCAGGCTATTAATAGGTTTAAGGACAACGATATAAAACACATCGAGCTGCATTTCATTGGCAGAACATTTCCTGCATTACAGCAAATACTTGAAAACTTTCCAAGAGTGCAGGTAGTGTCGAGGCCTTATATGCCTTTCAAGGAACTTCTGGGATATAGCAAAATTGCTTCTGTTCTGTTCAAGCCTTTTACCCGCACGAGCTATAGTCATGCCATCATTCAGTCCAAGACATTCGATTATATGGCCATGAGAAAGCCCATTCTGGCACTGGATACCCCTGACAGCATTTCGATGCAAGTGATTGAAGGGACACTTAGTGGGCGTGTGATTCACCCTGATGATACAGATGCTGTTCATCAGTATCTGAACGAATTATTCGGTAAGTGGCAAAAGGAGAAGTGTTTATTGTTGGAAGACCATCCGGGTCTTAATATCTACAGGGCAAGCAAGAATGTTGAGAGTCTGGCCAGGATCTTCGATGACGTTATAAGTTCACACTCGACAAGCTAAAGAATGAAGGTAAGAAAGTACGTTTTCATGGTAAAAAAGCTTATTCGTGATTTATTCTATCGAAGGAGTTCATATAGAATAGAGGCGGATAGAAAACAACGCCTTGGCTTTTACTACCTGGATTTCGAGGAGGACTTTGGTAAACTGAATAAATTGCTTGCGACTTTTGATGAGAAGGGGATACCCTTGAACCGTGCATATATTGATGTTGAAGGGCATGGTCTGCATTACTACCCAATCAGTATTGGCCAATACGCCCTGGCAGTCTATCATACATGGTTAAGGACACAATCAGCAGAGAAGAAAGCCCATTTTTTGCGTATCGCCGACTGGTTTATGGAGCAGGCCGTTGCCGATGAAAAACTGGGTGTGTACTGGCTTACCGATGTTCCTAAGCCCGAATACAAAGTATTTACACCTTGGAAATCAGCTTTTTCGCAGAGTCGTGGTCTTTCTGTCCTGCTCCGTGCCTGGCAGATCAGCGGTAACGAAGCCTACCTTGAAACCGCCACCAAAGCCCTGATACCGTATACCATCGACCTCAGGGATGGGGGCGTGGCATCATGGCTGAAAGAAGGTTGGCCATTCTATGAAGAATATACCGCCAGCAGTCCTACCATGGTCCTCGACGGACATAATTTCTCCCTGCTGGGGGTCATGGACTATATACGGGCCGTTCCCGCCGATCTGGATCCGGCAGGCCATGAGATGGCCCAAAACATCTTCCGCCGCGGCATCGACAGCCTCATCCATTGGTTGCCCCAATATGATCTGGGATGGTGGCTGCGATTCAACCTCTGCAAAATGCCGCATTATCCGCCCATTGACCCATGCACCGTCAATTATTTCCGCCTGGTGCTGATGCAGCTGGAGCTGTTGCGACAGATCAGTGGCCGCGAAGAACTGGATACCTTTGTGCAGGCCTTCCGGAAGCATGACCGTATTCACAACATCCTCCGGATGTATCTGGTGAAGTACAAGGCATTGAAACAACTGAAAAGACTCTGAAAATGTGTGGAATATGTGGTATATATGAGCCAGGGCGCGACAGGCAGCAACTAGTTGACAGGATGCTGCATATCATGCAGCACAGAGGACCCGATGATGCTACCCAATATACAGCCGGCGCGTTTACCATCGGCCATCGCCGCCTGGCCATTTTAGACCTGCACACTGGCCAGCAACCCATCTTCAATGAAGATAAAACCGTGTCCGTGGTGTTCAATGGAGAGATCTATAACTATCAGGAAATCAAGACTGAACTGATTGCACTGGGGCATACTTTCTATACCCGCACCGATACAGAGATCCTGGTACATGCCTATGAACAATGGGACACTTCCTTCTTTCACCGCCTGAACGGGATATTTGCATTTGCCTTGTTGGACATAATGCAGTATAAACTCATCCTTGTCCGGGATCATTTCGGGGTGAAACCCTTGCATTTCTATGCCGCCCCCGGACTGTTCCTCTTTGCTTCGGAGCAAAAGGCCATTTTGCTGCACCCGCAGGTGAAACGTAAGCTCAATACCGGGGCGCTGCATTCTCACCTGAATCTCAGGTTCACACAGCGCGACACCACCTTGTTCGAAGGTATTCGCCGGCTCAGACCCGCCCATTACCTCACTTTCGACGGGCAAACCCTGACCGAGACACGGTACTGGCAGATGCAGGTCGACCCGGATCCTGCCATGGATGAGGCCTGGGCTTGCCTGGAATTAAACCGCCTCCTGAAACAGGCCGTCGAAAGGCAACTGATGAGCGACGTGCCCCTTGGCGTTTATCTTTCCGGTGGCATGGATTCATCAGCCATCGTACAGAAGATGCACGAACTGGGCGTTCCGGAGATCAATACCTTTACCCTGGGCTTCAACGAACCCACCGATGAATTCCCGGATGCCGATATCATTGCACGTCATTTTCAAACCCGTCACCACACCCTGAGCCTGTCTCTCAACCCCATGCAGCAGTTTCCACGGGTGCTCTGGCATGCCGAGGAGCCCAAGATCAACCTGCTGCAGGGATACAATATGTCGGCCTTCGTGCGTCCCAAGATTACCGTGGTGCTGGGCGGCTTAGGAGGTGATGAACTCTTCGCCGGGTACGACATTCACAAGTTCATCCTCCCATTCAACCAATGGCATAAGCGAATGCCGGCCTTCATGCAGCGCATCCTGGAATGGAAATCCGGCCTGCTGTTCAGGCTGCAGGCACGGCCCGGCCTGATGCGCTTTGATGAATACCGCCGGGGCATGCAGATGCTGATGGCCCTGGGCAACATCGAACGTTTCTACCTCATTCTGCGCAACGCCTGGGACGCCGATGAGGGCTTCTATCATCAGATTTACCATCCGGACATCGTGCCGCAGATGAAAGAGGAAGTCGAAAAAACCAGGGCCGATTTCAGCGAATGGTTTGCCCGCGTCGATTCCCTGAACGCCCTGGATCAGGTGCTGTACACGGAATTCCATACCAAGATGGTCAACGATTACCTTCTCGTGGAAGACCGCATGTCCATGGCCAATTCCATCGAAGAGCGCGTGCCCTTCCTGGATCACGACCTGGTTCGGTTTGGCTTTTCCATCCCCGTCCACCTCAAGATGAAGGCCGGCCATACCAAAGCCCTCTTTCGCAAGGCCATGGAACCCTATCTGCCGGAGCACATCATCCGTAAGAAGAAATGGGGCTTCACCGTCAATCCTTATCTGCAATTCCAGAAGGACCTGAAAAACACAGCAGAACGGATATTGACGCGGGAATGGGTGGAGCAGCAGGGCTTGTTCAATTATGAATACATACGCAGAATACTGGCCCATACACCACATCCCAGGCTCCGCTGGCATTATAATTATCTTTGGATCGCCATGGGGATCGGCATCCTGGATAAGATGTACCTGCAGTCGGATGATTTCATGGATCCTAACCTCGTGCTTGAATCATATTACAGTTAAACATTGAAGGTAGATAGCGCCGGCATGAAAGAAACCACCTATACGTTTATCATTGCGACCTATAACCGTCTGGACGAGGTGAAAGAGCTGCTTGCTTCGGCTGAAGTCCTTGTTTTTCCGAGGCACCGCTTCGATCTGCTTTTTTCTGATGATGGTTCCACGGACGGCACAACAGATTTCCTGCAAGGGTACGTTTCGGAATCAGGATTGAATATCAGCTATATACACCAGAAGAACCAGGGGCCGGGGGCAGCCCGCAACCATGGCATGTCTGTGGCCCGTGGTGATTATTTCATCTTTGTCGATTCTGATGTCATGATACCGCCTGACTATCTACAGGAGGTGGACAAGGCCATACAGCAGCACCAATGGGAGGCCTTTGGAGGACCGGATACCTGTCATCCGGATTTTCCGCCCTTGCTGAAGGCCATCGACTATTCCATGACCTCCTTTATCGGCACCGGAGGAACGCGGGGCAGTAAGAAAGCCGTGACCCGTTTCTATCCACGCTCCTTCAATATGGGCATACATCGCAAGATATGGGAGACTATTGGTGGGATGAATGCCTTGCGGCATGGGCAGGATATGGAGTTTTCTGCCAGGATTTACAATGCCGATTACAAGGTGGGGCTTATCCCCGATGCCTATGTATATCATAAACGTCGTACATCGTTACGCCGTTTTTATAAGCAGATTTTCAACTGGGGGATCGCCCGGGTGAACCTGGGTCGCATGGATCCTCAATTGCTGAAACCCGTTCATTTCCTGCCCATGCTTCTCTTGCTGGGCATGGGTTTGCTGATCCTGCTTGCGCCGTTTTGGCCGCTTGGCAGGGACTTGCTGGGACTGGCCATGCTGGGCTTATTGACCATCCTGCTTCTGGCCTTCATCCAATCATATAGAAAGTATTCAAGCATGAAGGTGGCAGGTCTATCCCTGATTACCCTGTTGATACAGGTATTTGCCTATGGTACAGGAATGCTGAGCGCTTGGTTACAGGTCCTCAAAGGCGAAACCGCCAGGGGGTATACCAAAGATTATTATAAGTAACCCTCTGTTTGGCCGGCAAAATATCGTGCCGGATGTATATGGTAGATTTGTATTTATTTCAATAACAATACCTTTCCCAGTTTGATCTGCTGGCTGCCATCACTGCAGAGCGTTGTATAAACAGCCCTCCAGGCATAGATGCCGTTCATGCAAACCTTCCCCTTAAAAGTGCCATCCCATCCCCTTTCCGGATCTGAACTGTGAAAAATCTGCTCTCCCCAGCGCGTAAATATCCTTAACTCATATTGCCCGATACCTATGCCAATGGGTTTAAAAATATCATTAAGCCCATCCTGATTAGGGGTAAAGGAGTTGGCGAAAAAGACGGCTCCGTTCAGATGTTTGATTTCAATATTATCAGACGATTGACATTGGCCAAGCGAGACAGTGAGCCAATACTCACCTGGTGCCAGTGCAATGATCTGAGCGGTGGTGTCTCCTGTCGACCATCGGTAGTGGTCCATCTCCGCAGGGCCATTGAGAACCGTGCTTTCTCCCTGACACACAACCAGGTCTTCCCCCAGATTTATAGGCTGGAGTTGATGAACATTTATGGTATCGCGGCCATAGCATCCACCTTGCCTGGCAACAACCCAATACAGACCCGGGTCCATCACCTGAATGCAGGAATCTGTAGATCCAGTGGACCACAGATATGCATCCATGGCTTGCTGAACCTGTAACACCACACTGGAATCGCCACATATCACCGTGTCTCCAATGATGACAGGCTCAGGCAAAGGGCTGTATAGGATATTAATCGTGTCGGAACCCATGCAGTTGTCATCCAGCACCTGAACCCAGTAAATCCCCGGATTTGCGACAGTGATGGAGGAGGAAGAGTCTCCTGTTGACCAGAGGTGAACCGCGGCCGGGTGTCCTGCATCCAGCGTTATGATGTCATTTTCACACAGCATAGTGTCATTGCCCAGATGAATCAAGGGCGGGTCTTTGATGCTGATCTGTATGGTATCTGTTCCGGTACATGAACCAGAAGTTACCCGCAGCCAGTATTGTCCTGCCTGGTTGACGATTGTGCCCTGGGTTGTATCTCCTGTTGACCATAGGTACTGCAACCCGGGTTTTCCTGCATCCAAGGTTATCGTTTCATTGCTGCAAATGGTCGTATCGTTTCCAAGATGAATGTTGACGCTGGAGTCAACCGAAATAACAATCGTATCACTGAAAACATGACAGATATTGCTTACCTGCACCCAGTAAATACCAGGCTGTGTAATCGTAAGGAAGGAATCAACAGACCCATCCTGCCACAGAAAGGATGTTGAACACTCTCTGGACAGACTCATTGTTATCGTGTCTGAAGCACACATAGCCGTATCAGGCCCCAGGTTGATGCTCTGCTGTTTGGGTGTATGCAATGAATATGGATTGGGAAAAACAAGGCCGAGGACATTGGAGGTGCCGCTGAGCAGCATCTGACCGGACGGCATGTACTGGCAGCCCAGGCCAGGTATATTGGGTGACTGGATTACAGCAAGATAATTTTGTAACCTTCTGGCCATATAGATTTTCTGGTCTCTCCCCAACTGCAGGCCTCCAAAGTGGTAGTTGCCTGACATGCTTGCCACGGTAGTCTTGATGCCGGTCGTGAGATTCAATTGCAATAAAATACTGGTGCCCTGAATGACTGTGACATAGAGCAGACTGTCGTTGGGTGAAAACTCCAATCCATAAACACCCGCGGGCAGCGAGTATAATTGCCTCAGATTTACCATATTGGTAATTTGCCCATTGGCAGGGTTGAAATCAAACATCTCACATATCACATCAAAAGTGCAGGCTGTGACCAGTTTGTTAGACTGATGGGAGATCCTTATTGGGCCGATCATTTTGTTGTTGGGGTGGACAGATCCGACCGCTGAAACGACAGGTGTTGTATTAATCCCTGCTGCTGTGACCAGATAAGCCATGAATTCATTCGTCCCCAGTTTGTGTGTCAATACCCAGATATCGGTGCCATTGGTATGCAATGTTGCAGTGAGTTTCTCAGCCATACCTGTGGTAAGCAGGACATTCTTTGTCAATGTATCCACATCTCCCAGGCCATTATTCAGGCACATATCGACGATAGAATAGCGGATGTCGCCGATGCTGGACTGATCGCCCACTGTTAATACCAGGTACTTATTACAGCTGGAGGGCCAAGGTAAGATAACAGCAGCTTGTGTGGATGAGAACCCGCCAAGCAGGCCACTGCCATTGGGCATGATGTTGTGGTTCTTATCCCAGATGTTCATGCCATTTGTATAGAACAGAAGATTGCCATCCGGGTCAGAAATACTGGATGATCCTTCTTCTGCAACCAGTTGTCCTGATATAGCGGTAGGAGGGGTCGTATTAAAATCCAATCCCGCGTTGGTTCCAAACAACCACACATTGTTCGCATTTGAATTCTGAGCGCCTGTAAAGAGGGGCAGAAGCAGCAGAAGGACGGAAAGCAGCGCAGGCCTCATTGCATTGTCATTATCTGGTTAAAAATAATCATTTATTGCATACCTATGATGGATCTATGTGTTATGAAAGCTGTCAAGCATTGCTGATCTGATTTTGCAGATTTTCGGAAGAGGATAGGGCGTGAGAACATAACGGCACGAGATGCCCTGATACTTTTGCATTATGCCTTTCACCAGATTTCTTTTGATTTCTATTCGATTGATTTGGTGAATGAGAATCCCATCAAGGAAGTCAGGATTTGCAGCTAAGACAGCAATCCATTGATCTGACAGTAGATCAATCTCTGTACAGTAACTGTAATGAATATCAGATAAATCCCCTCCCTCCTTTCCGGAACTCCGTCATTTTTCGTCTATATAGATTGGGTTACGGCATGAATTCGGGAACCGATCCGTGACTACCTACAAACACCCGCATACATTCCCAACCCCGGAGGGTGCTATAAACCCGTGATAAAATGGACAAAACGAGATAATCATGGCAGGAACATATACCAGGATTTACATTCATTGCGTCTTTGCTGTAAGAGCCAGAGAAAACCTCCTGCAAAAGCCATGGAGAGACGAAGTGTTCAGCTATATGGCTGGGATCATTTATAGTAAAAACCAAAAACCTTTCATTGTCAATGGTGTGGAAGATCATGTTCATATATTATTAGGCTATACGCCAACCACAATTCTTCCTGATTTAATACGGGATATAAAGAACAACTCCAGCAAGTTTATTAACGAACGAGGATTTATGGAGACTACGTTTGCCTGGCAGAGAGGCTATGGTGCTTTTTCGTGTGGACATTCTCAACTGGATCGTATATATCAATACATTGCTAATCAGGAACAACACCATCTCAGGAAGACCTTTAGGAATGAATACCTGAGGTTGCTCAAACGATATGATGTTAATTATGATTCCCGTTATGTGTTCGATAGGGAGGATTGAAATATTACCCCTTCGGGGTTTGATACAATTTCGGTTCGCCTCATTATGTCACCCCTTCGGGGTTTTGATACAATTACGATTCGTTTTCCTATCATAATGCCAGCCCTTCGGGCTTTTGATGAAATTTTTATTTGTGATACCAGCCCCTGGGGTCTGGTGCAGGCGACTCTTTCCAAAATGATATCAACCCCACCAACCCCGAAGGGGTGAAATAATTGATCGATGATATTGGATATGTCAATGGCATCACCCATGATGTTCACCGGAATAATCCGTAATTTTACCCCCGGTGAATGTAAGAGCCCCACACCCCATGCGCAAAGCCCTCGTTTTAGGTGTTAATGGTTATCTGGGAAGCAACTTCGCACATATGTTGCAGACCAGCGGCTACCACGTGACCGGCAGCGATGTGCAGGCAAGCGGTATCCTGCCGGGTATCGATTACATTTCCTGTGATGTGACCAGCATGGATGCCTTGAAATCGCTGGACTGGCAGACCGATGCGGTCTTCTGCTTCTTTGGGGCAACCGGGACACAGGCCGGGTTTCAATATTACCGCCGCTTCATCGAAATCAATGAAATAGGCCTGCTCAATGTGCTGGAGTCCATACGGCTGGCCGGCACCCATCCGGTGGTGCTCTTCCCTTCCACGCGACTGATGTATGCCGCATCAGATGGGAGTCCGCTGGAGGAAGTGGCGGCCCTCGATCCAAAGACCATTTATGCGGTGAACAAGATCGCCGGGGAGCATTTCCTGAAGGTCTTCAAAAACCGCTATGGTATACCTTATGTCATTTTCCGCATCGGGGTGCCCTATGGCAACCTTGCTCCGGGCGCCTACTCCTTCGGTACCATGGCCCATTTCCTGACACAGGCGCGAAACGGACAGCCTATCCGCGTCTTCGGAGATGGCCGTCAGCGCAGGAGCTTCACGCATATCAGCGATATCTACCTGCAGGTAATGGCCGTCGCAGCGCAGCAGCAGCATTGGAACGAGGTCTATAATATCTGCGGTGAGGAGCTGGACCTCGCTACCATCGCGCAAGCCATGGCCGTGCGATTTGGAGTTCCGGTCCATTTTGAACCCTGGACGGAAGAGGATCTCCTCCTTGAGGTCGGCGACAGTGCCTTCTCGGGGAAGCGAATCCGTCAGGCAACCGGCGTTTGTATGCAATATCAATTCAAAGATTGGGTGGCAACCCTCTAAGTGCTAACGCCAGGCTGGAAGATAGAAACCCTGATACCAGAACCATACATATCCTATGAGAGCATCGGTCATCATCCCCATCTACCGTGAAGCCAGCATCATCCCGGAGTTACAGCCCAGACTCGAGGAAAATGTCGCCCGTATCACCCCTGATTATGAGATGATCTATGTGCTGGACGGTTGCCAGGACAATTCCTACGAAGTAGTCACCGGTCTTGCCGCCCGAAACCCACATGTCAGGTTTATCCGTTTGTCGCGCAACTTCGGCCACCAGATTGCCGTCTCAGCCGGCCTCGACCACTGCAGCGGAGATGTTGTGATCATCATCGACGGCGACCTCCAGGACCCTCCCGAGCTCATCCCTGATCTCTATGCCAAATACCAGGAAGGTTACAAGGTGGTCTATGCCCAGCGGGTTTACCGCAAAGGAGAAAGTTATTTTAAAAAGCTGACTGCCAAGCTATTCTACCGTATTCTGAAAAGGATCGCCTCTGCAGACATCCCCCTCGACACCGGCGACTTCCGGCTCATCGATAAGACCATCGTCATGCACCTGCGCAGGATGCCGGAGCGCAATAAGTTTCTGCGCGGACAGATTGCCTGGCTGGGCTACAAGCAGGCCTTTGTTCCCTATATCCGTGAGCCCCGGAAAAATGGCAAGGGGGGGTATACGCTCCGGAAGCTCTTCTCATTGGCTTTTGATGGTATTACAGGATTTTCGGACTTCCCATTGCGTCTGGCCACAACGCTCGGCTTTGTTTTCTCTGTCGTCGCCATGCTGATCATCGTTTACGCTTTATTGAGCTATTTCATGCATGATAAGATCGCGCCGGGCTGGACCTCTGTGATGGTCAGCACCATGTTCATTGGTGGTATTCAGTTGCTGGCCATTGGGATGATTGGAGAATACATTAGCCGCATCATCTCCAACATCAGGCAGCGCCCACTCTATGTGGTCGATGAAACCAATCTTACAGATGCACCCTCATCACCCGCTGAGGCGCCTGCCTCCGATGTGAAGTAAGGCAGGCAGCGACACTAGGATGCCCCGTCCTGCTGTACCGGCGCCGTATCCGGAATACGGACCGGGTTCTTATATATCTTCAGAGGAACACCAAACGGGTAGCTAGCCTGGTCAAACTCCCTGACCAGCAATGGCTCAAATTCAGGAATACCGCTGAGATCGTAATACGTGACCAGGTAATCGAAAGTACTGTTTTTGAAAAGTTCCATCAGGAATTTCTCGTTC
>Ga0208041_1002017_pt1 | contig 11592 bp, 16 predicted proteins | sample AD_SCU002_MetaG_FD_184453 | JGI IMG/M metagenome (GOLD analysis project Ga0208041, IMG submission 184453) | Active sludge microbial communities of municipal wastewater-treating anaerobic digesters from China - AD_SCU002_MetaG (SPAdes) (version 2) | ecosystem: Engineered > Bioreactor > Anaerobic...
ATACAAGGGCAATGGGGGACAACTATTAATATCGAGTTAACAAGGGATATAAAAAGGTAATCACACCTCATTATTACAATATTGCTGATTCGTGTTATCGGTGCTGTAACCCTCTCTGCGCTCCCGGTGCGCATCGCTTGAGGTACCTCACGTTCGTCCGGATGATCGTGGGGACCCTGATGAGGAACGTGCGCAACGTTCTCCTCAACGTTCTCCTCAACGTTCTCCTCAACGTTCTCCTCAACGTTGTGTTGTATGTCGGCTGATGAGCTGGGACTGATTGACAAAAGTACCTCGGCAATCGTGCCATTGAGGATTGCGTATAACGGCACATCTCATACCCTCGTGGAGGATTCATCCTCCCGACATATGCGGGCCGTCAGAATGACACTATATGCCTCTACTGCGAACCGTTGAAAAACAGGAGGGGTATGGAGGTATGTTCCCGGCGCCCTGCGGCAACAAGGCACCAGATTTTATATTGTGCTGCTCAACCTGGGTGTTGCTCGACACCTGACCGGCGGGATCCGGCATTGTGTGGTAACGGGATCGGGCCTCCCCACCTGGAATGTAGGGGGGCCTTCATCCCCCGCGCATCATCATCCCCACGCATCAAGAGCTGTCTGACCCATTACATCGGGCCGTGATACTGGATACGTGAACACCGGCGCACCTTCGGGGACGGGGGCCGGCTCTTCCGGTGGCTGGGTGACTTCTGATTGATTTCGTGTAAGACGTGCAGTTTTGACCCTCTCCAACATCAGGTCAAGGGGGCCGGTCTTGACCCTCACCCCGGAGATCACGCGAGGCTGTTCACCGGAGGCGATGACCACATCGCACGGGGGCCGGTAAAACATGCTCCTATCCTGCCTCATGGTGCCTCTCCCTTACATCCCTTTGATAAGGGCCGCATCGGGCCGGGCATCAACCCTCACGGTCTGAAGTCGTGCAGGGCTCCACGCATCCGGGAGAGACATGAACGTCGGGCCTTCACTGAAGACAAGCGGGATAATCTCGGTGTATCCCTCGATGGTCTTGACCGTCGCCTGGGGATCCCCCACTAGAGGGGCGATCTGTGCGGCAACATTCTGATCCTGCAAGACCGCATAGACCTGGGGGATCTCAGGGTTCCATACAAGGTATAGTGTCATTCCTCACTTCCTCTAATTACAACATAATTACATAACCGATAGTATTTATCCTTTTGTAATTACATTATAATTGTGGATGAGAGCAAAAGCCGGTTTACGAAAATACGAGTATCGATAGAAGGTTCCGAAGAATTACGGGTATACGATATTCTTGAAAAAGAAGTGAAGAGAACAGGGCATAGCGGGCGTATATACGTCCCTCCGTCGTGGATCGGTAAGCGGGTTAAGATAATTCTTCTCGATCCGCTTGATGAAGTTGATGAGGGGTAACGTCCTTCCTCGTCCGGACATACCCGGATACCCGAACCTTCCGATCACGGCCCGGCACGGTGCGAAGATGTCCCCGGACATTTTGAGTCTGCTCCATACTACATCACGTCCTGAACTTGTGGCACCTGCCCCGCTGGTCATACACCCACGTCTCACGGCCTGCCAGGGTCTGACCGATGATAATCGTCATGATTATGCCGCGAAACGGCTCTGCGTCGAGGAATGTTACGGTTTTGAACATATGACACCTCATTCATTTCCAGTGTGATCGTAATTCGGTACGGTTTTGCGGAGGCGATATGTGCGGGGTAAACCCAGTAAAACCCCTATACCGCCACCAAAAGGCTCAAGGGTCCACCACATTTTGCCTATAACTGCCCTCGCGGGCCCAGTGGGTTATATGCCTCACTCACTCGGTTCTCACCCCCTACAAAACAGTTATTCGTTAGGGAAATACTTATATCTTCCCTTTGGCTGATGAGGGGCAATATATATTAGTTTGCGAAACAAAGAAGAATTATGAGTGATGAGGCAAACGGGGAGGGATATGTAAGGGCGAAGAAGTATCCTATCCAGGAAAAGGCCGAGCAAGAGGTGATATCCGCTCTTCTTAAGGCTGGGGTTCGAGGGGGGGATATGGATGCTGTCCTCGATGCGATGGATAAGCACATAGATGCTGAGTTGTGGGTCATGGGGTATCTGCTCCGGAAGGAACTGGTCGATATGGGGTGTAGGCTTCGAAAGGAGGGGGTCTACTGGGAACCGTTTGATCTCCGGTTAAGGCAGGTAATTATGTTGGCGGGCCTGCGGGCCGAACGTACCCGGCATGTCACTATAGAGGAGGGGCGATTGTACCTCTCGCTTCGGGACCTTGGATTATCGTACCGGGAGGTTGCTTATGTGGTTGGGCGATCTACGGAGACAGTGCACAGAGGAACACAGACCACCGAAGAATATCTGGCGCGAAACGGGAGATCGATAGATGACGAGTGGGAGGATGGATGGGCTGGCGTGTGGGGGGATGAGGAGGCCGCCACAGGGGAGGGGGAGGCCTTCATAACCAAACAAACACCCTGTTCGTCCACAGGCGAATAGTATAATGTATATACAGAAAAACGATTTTTTTCTCCCGGCGGCCGGCTCGGGGGTCGGTATCAAGCGTTGTTTGCTCATCTCGCCTCAAATATTCATCTTTTGAGAGAAAACACCTGCCGCCATGATCCTCTGCAATGCGAGCATGGAAGTGCTGCCGCCACACACCCCGGTTATACCGTACCCGCATGTGGCAGCTGTTGCAGAGCGGCACAAAAACCGGGGGGGAATCATCACAGCAGGTTTGAGGGTTGCCGTCAACGTGATGGACGTGCAGGTTTTTCCCGTTCTCGTCTGGAGTTTTGCCGCAGACAAAACAGACGTTTCCAAAAAAGAGCCTTACCCGCTGCTTAAACACTTTGTTGAACCGGAAACAATACGGTTCAAAACTTCGCCCGCCCTGCCAGTTGGTTGCACCGGGGCCGCGTTGAGCCTCAATCAAACACGCGAGGCTGCAATACGTACCGCCGCCACGGGCCACCCGCCACCGTTCGATCTCAAATTCTTTGAGGCATTGTGTACAGACTCGTTTCTCTCGCTCGATCCATCGAGGGCTGTTCGGGCCGATGGCCTCCCCTACTGCTCGCGCCCAGCATTCCCGGCTGCAGTACGACCGGATCCGGCCGGGTTTGACCGGGAAGGGCTTTCCGCAAACCGGACAGATCCGCGTCACCGGCTCGACCCATCGAGGGTGTGCAGGACCGCGGCGGGCCTGTTGGGATTTGTCTTTGCATGCCCTGGAGCAGTATGATCCGGATCCCTCCCGCATCGCTCGTGAGAAGGCGATATTGAACTCTTTGCCGCAAATCTGACAAACACGGCGTACCCACTTCTCCGGGTCGGGCGGGCGGGGCGGCTTCCCTCGTGCGGCGGCGTACTGGCACGCTTTGCTGCAAAATTTCCCCCGGGTGCCTCCACGAAGCGCCGACCGCTTCAACTTGAACTCTCGACCGCAGCGGAGACATACGAGCGTCACCTGGTTCTGTCGGCACTCCTGGCTGCAAAACCTTGCGTTCCCGCGCCGGAATCGCCACCCTTCGACGGGAAGCGTTTCCCGCATCGCTCGCAAATTATCTCATGAAGAGGCATTGCGTCTCGGGCTTGCCGCCATCAGACACCTGGGGCTGCAAAACCATACCTTTTTGTGTGTGGCTCGCCGCTCCGTCAGAAACTCCCGCCCGCAGCGCTCACAACAAACTTGTTCTGACAAATTCTCACCGGAGGGGGGAGGGGTGGCGCGAGGCAATGAATTTTTCGATTGGTTCGGAAAAAACCACCTCTGAGGATTCGATTTAAGGCACTTTCTCCGGTGCGCCCTAGGGAAATATCGGAAAGGAGGGGTGAGGGGTTTATAGAGAAGATATAGGGGTGGTTTTCTTTGGCTGTTTTCCGATTCGTGCTGTTTAGTGCCTTTTTTTGGCTGGGATAATTATGGTGACCACTGTTCCCGGCAGTACTCTATCGTCCGGAGAAACGCATCCCCTCTAAGCGGCTGTCGCTCGTCGGAGAGGTAACCCTGTTCGAGGGCGATCAGTTTGAAGAGATTACCGGACTTCCCTCGTTCATCCCCGCCGTGAAATGAGGTCCACGTCTCCCCGTTCTCGGATACAGCGAAGTTGTTGCCGTGAGTAGACCCGTAGACCGGGTGCGGGCCTCGCTCACCCGGGGCGATCCCGGTATAGGCAGAGAGAGACGGCATACGGGTTTTCAGGTCGTCGAGGTCAACGCCGCCGGACTGCTTGCGCTTCTTCCCTCCGGAGGCTTCCCACCGCTGCCGGGAGACAATCGACCGGAGGAGGGCGGCCGCCTGGTGTATTTCCTGCTGCTGCTCCTCTCGGACTGTTGGATGATCTCCGGCGGGGGATGCTGTCGATAGGACTGTCTCGATATCCCCCCCGGAACGGAGGAAGTCGTTTAGGTCCACCTTCTCTACGCCTTCGGGCCGGGGGAGTGTCCCGATGTAGACCCGGCCGATCCCCTGTGTCATCAGGCCTTGGGCGATCTTCGCCGCTCCCTGGAGCCCGGCCCCTGACTCCTCGTTATCGTTGATGATGTAGACCGGGGCGGCTGCCTTCTGGCACCATGCCGCCGCCTCTGCTATCCGCTCTTTCTTAAACCGGGTCGTTACGGGAGATATACAGCTCCGGGAGTCTTGAAGCACGGCCAAGGCGTCGGCGATCCCTTCAGTGATGATCAGGGGTTCGCCGGGGGTCACGGACCACGTGCCGAAGATCGGTTCTCGCGGGCCGTCGGGGGTAACCTGTTGCTTCTGGTACTTCGCCGGTTCCCGGTCATGGTATGCCGGAGTCTCCGGGGTAGCACGTCCGATGAAGTACGCCGGTTGGAGGTCGTCCACGAGATACGGGAAAACGATTCGGCCTCGGAGGAGATCCCCCACACCGGACCGGGCACCATCCTTTGATTCCCACCGTGCAGCCAGGCCGGACCCGGTGATCTCGTCGGGAGAATATCCCCGGTCCATGAGGTGCAGGAGGAGGGCGGACCGGTCCGCCGGGGCGTACCCTATCCGCATCCGCTCGATAAACCACGGCTCCAGACCGTAACGGGTGCGCAGGTGGTCCCGGTGCTCGTCGGCAAGGTGCCGCTCGTAGAACCGGCAGGCGTCTTCCATTAGGGCGCTGTAGTCGGTCATACTGCCCTCCCGAAGAGAGGCCATACGGGGGTGAGGTAGTCGAAAGAGATCAACGCTTTAGATGCCCGGGTCGCGCCTACGAAGAAGACCCGCCGCTCTTCGGCAAGACGGGCCGGATCTGTCAGGGAGTCCAGGAGACCGCCCAAGTATCCGCTGTGCAGGAATACCGCTGGGGCCTCCAGGCCTTTTGATGCATGGATGGTGTCCACCCGGACCATTTGCGGATTGATTACGGTCCCGCTCCGCCTCTCCCGGGAGAGACAGGCTTTTATCTGCTCGATGATCGCCGGTCGGAGGTTCAAGGCGTCGAAGATCCGATCCTGGGAGACGTTGACCCACCTCATCACATCCCCGATCCGAATCGCGGTTCCCTGTCGCACCTTCGCCTTCAGGTCGGTGAGGGCGTGTTCTCGCCGGTCGGCCGGAACCGTCGCCATCACGAAGGCCTCCGCCTCCTCAAACGGGATCCGGTCGATGTCGCCGCCGGTCGTCACCCGCCGGACCGCGCACACCAGGGGCCAAATGTTAACCGTCTTCCGTTCAAGGGTTGCTTTGTGCCGCCCGATCCGCGCCGGTCCCCACGGGCCGCCGGTAGTCTGCCGGATCCCGGTGGATGGGATACCGGCCGCCGCAAGGTGTTTTGCGATCTTGGTGACATGCTGCCGGAAACGGGAGAGAACGAAAACCCGCGCGCCGTTCCCGGGGTAGGCGCGGATGGCATCCTCGATCCGGGCGGTCAGGCCGTCAACGTTCCCGGAGTAGTTCGCCCGGATATACCGCCCGGGGCGGGGGGCTGGGCTCACGTTTGCCGCATGGCCTAAGAACCGTTCAGCTTCTGCCATAACTTGTTCCGGGCAACGGTGCGAGACGGGCCGCTGTCCGGCGGCGGCACCACGATCTTTAGCGTCGAGGGAGAGGAAGAGATCAGGGCTGCACCCTCGGAACCCGTAGATCGCCTGATCGGGGTCGCCGGCAACGTAGACCCGCTCACTCTGGGTTATCCATTCACGGATCAGGGCGGCCTGTAACGGGCTCACGTCTTGATATTCGTCCACGAAGAGCACCGGGCCGCGAGGCTCTACCCGCTCATCTAGTGCGAGTTGCACATAGTCCGTATGTTCAAAGACGCCTTTTAATGCCTTGAACTCCTGCCAGGCGGGGAGGATATCGGCAATCCCCCATACCGCGCCGTCGAATCGGAGAAGGCCGAGCGCCGCCGCTGCATCCCGCCAGGCCGTCGGGGGCTGCATGGTCGAACGGAGATAGGCGTTTATCTCGATGATCTGGTTACCTGGCGGGAGGTTCGCCCGGGCAACCGGATCGGCGGCGTCAATGAGCTGCGCGTTTGGTTGATATGGGATCCCGTGCGCCGCCATGAACTCCCGATACAACGGGCTCTCTTTCGCGCCCGTCTGGATGATCGAGTCGCGGGAGAATTCTATGATACCAGCCTCCCGAACCGCCCGGAGTGCTCCCGCGTCTATCGTAGAGGCGCGATCCGTGATGGTTTTCATATCGGCGTCCTGGAATACAGCGCCACGGAGCCGGGCCGCAAGGTCGGTTGCCTGTGACCGGCTGAAGCTCATCAGGCAGAGATCGTCAAGAGTCCGGCCGTCCTCCACCTCCTGCCGTACGTCCTGGAGGAGCTGGTATGTCTTCCCGGACCCCGGGCCACCTGTCCATCGGACCACTTCGGCACTCATTCAGACCGCCTCACCAATATACCGCGCGCGTGAGGGTGAGAGACACTTTTGTCAGAATTCTGACAAATGTCCGTCCAATATACCGCGCGCGTGAGGGGAGAGGTGCACCTATTCGGTGCTTTTACTAAGTCCTTTCCGTCTAGGAAGCGTTTGTTCCGGGTGTTCCGGGATGCATTTTTATCCCCGTAACAAAACCCTCCTCGAATAGGGCTCTGTTTGCGAAACGATGAGTAGTTTATGAACAGTGTTACAGGGTTACAGGTGTACAGGTTAGGTAGTATAGTGCATGGGTTTCGTGCAAAAAGTCCCCTCGCGCGCGTAACATAGGGATCACCTGTAATAAGTGAGGTCAGGTTCATGCCTCTCCTCCTGGCTCACTTGATAGGGAGTTGTCCTGATCGCCATTATCCACGTCGATCTTAAACTCCGGTTTGAGGCCATGCGCGCGCAAAAGCGCGCCAGAATCTACCCGGATCGGTTTCGTCCTCTCGATAAGGATCCCTTCCGCCTTAAGATATCGAGCAAACCGATTATCATAAGGGCTGAATCCCGCCTCCCGTAACAGGTCCTGGAATATCTTACTCCGGACCCATAGCAGGCCGTCGGGCTCCTGCCAGATACCGAATTTCTCTAGCGCACTCCGATCAGTCTTCCGGGGGACAGGGGCTAACCGGGCTGCGAGCTCTTCCGTGACCACCGGCCAGGGTGATTCAAATTGTGACGGTTCCGATTCTTCCGCAACCGACAACCAATAGTTTGCTATTCTCACGAAATCGGATTTTTTCGCTAGAAGAACCTCGTGCCGGGCGGAATACCATCTCTCATTTAACGCGTAGGTTGAGAGGTTCCCTATCTCCCGAGCCGTGAAAGTCAATATCCCGTGATCGTCCAGATTTACGATAGTGATCGGCGGATCGGTCATCTCGATTGTTACAGATTCCGTCGCGTTGATCACCCGGGCGGCCGGTTCGGAGATTAGCGCCGCACCATCTGGAGATTCCCGGAACCCGTCAAAGGTAGTCGTTATAGCGTCCTTGATCGCCTTCTCGTTCAATGTTGGTGCCACCGTTGCCAGCGCCTTTGTCAGTCGCCCCGGCGCGCGTCGGTCGATCCACGGCTCCGCCGCGCTCCGGTCATCGGTGAGGGTCGCGCCGTTCCGGACGAACCGGGTTATCCACCCGCCGCCGGGGGCGGCTGCGATCTTCATCTCGATCCCCTCGATCAGGGGCACCGTAACGGAGGAGTCGGCGGCCGGTCTAGCTTCGCTCATGCCCGGATCACCTCCCGGCATTTACGCTCTTTCCATACGCGGTGCAACTCACACCAACCGGGGATGTATTCCTCGGCCCCGATTTTATAAGTCATCGGAATACACCTCCGATTGTGCCACACGGCACGCCCCTAAAGTATTTTTCAAAAATATACTCTGCTGGGTATTCTTTCTGTAAGTCGGGCCAATCTACCGGATACGGTAATTCACCGTTGATAAGGGCTGCTAAAGTATCACCGTGACATTCTAACGGCCTGCACCAGCACCCGAGAACACATCCACGCAAGAACGGCAGAATATAGAGGGTCGCCGCTCGCCGCTCCTGGTCCCGGTCGGTTTCGTACTCTCCCATCAACCATAAGCGGTACTTCTCGCAAACCTCATGCCGATCACCGTCTTTGCGCTCTTTATAGTGATTACGGAAAATAGAGGCTCTAAAGGGCTCACCGTCTATCGTGGCGTGTGGGCTAAACCTCACCCTATCGCCTACATATACGTCATAATGTGGCGTTATCTTCCGTATCCTGTGGATATTCACCACATATGCCGGGCCGGTCCTCAACGTGAACGGTGCGAATAAGGATACTTGGCGATCTCCGGCGCTCCCGATCATAGCGCACCTCCGGGGTAGATCAGGCAGCGCGTGATCGTGCCGTTGAACACCTGGCCTAACTCGCGTGCGTTTAGGGTGTACTGTCGCTCCCCGATCTCAATGAATACCGCCCGCCGGCATCGCTCTAACCGGGCGCTGTCAACGCAGACCGGCGCGCCGTGGAACAGTAACCTGCTCCCGTCATTGGGCGAGAGGCGAACCGCGCCCGTTGGCGTGGTCAGGATCACGCCGCCGTCAGGAATTACCCGGGCGTTTCCACAGGCGCGGAACGAGGAAGGTTTTTTATATTGGGGTGCTAATAAAGACATTACGCACCTCTTACAACGAGTAGTGCGAACGTACCACCTGGCCCCACCAGGCGGAATGTTCGGGTCGGGTTCGGTCTGTGAGCGCAATACCCGGGCGTCTTAACCGGATTGATCCGCTTCGCTTTCGTCATCAAGCAACACCTACCCGGGCGGGGTTTCCCATCGTTTCCCCGCTCTCGTCTCCGTCGATTATTTTTACTAACCCTTTACGTACACCAACATCCGCGATGGCTTGATGAAAGCAATCCATCGCTTTGTATTCCGAATGAGTCAGTACCAAAGGTTCTGAACCGCTCATTCTGATACCTCCGCGCTCTTTGGTCCCGGGTAGAGGAGGTAAAAACGATTTAGTACTTTCTTGGGGGCTAGATACCCGTTGCCGGACAATCGACGAACGCGGTTTCTGATGGTGTTTTCAGGCGTCGCCGGATCGGCCTGGTCCATCACACCCCGGATTCCCACGCCAGGTTGCTTAATAACGGTTCTGACGATCAGAGTATCTAGATCGTCTAAAGATACGTTTTTGCGTCGCATTTCTTCACCCGTTCTGTTTTAGAAGAGCTGAAACGGGGCGAGACGGGCAACGTATCGAGGTTGGCAAAGTCTTTTATACCTTGCTTCCTCAGTCTTTTTTGTCGGAATTTTCCGACGGGTTTTAATTTTCGTTGCCGGTCACCCGGTTGGGACGTTGTTGGCGCAACGTCCCTCAACTCTCTAAATGAAAATGGTGATAACCACTCATATAAATCTTCTGCTAGCCCAATGCTCTCAAAAAGGGTTTGGAGAGATTAGAACTACCTGTTTCCGAAACGAAAGGATTTTAGAGGATTTCTTAAAACAAGTCTAATTTAGTGTATTATTACTCTCAAAATAGACGGATTATAATACCATATCTACCATTTTGGACGCAAATAGGCAATATTTTGCCAAAACTCTCAACAACCACACCTGTTTAAAGTGAAGTGATATCCAGTGCTATCTAGTGCTATCTAGTGTATTCTTTTGTTGTCTTGTATTGTCTTGTGTATTTAATTGGAAAGTGTTATAAAAATATAAACACGCAAAAAATAGGTTATTTTGCCGCGCGTCGCTCGGAAAAAAGGTTTTTGTAATTTACTCACCTGTTAATCAACCTACCTTGTTTTCCTCGCTCGTACAGCCTTAAGAGCCTCTAACATTTCTTCATCGGTGAACTCACCGAGCAAAAGATCCAACTTTGACGCTTTACTATCGAACACCGTTCGGGCCTCTTCGGTTAACGGTGCAGCGCACCGGGAACAATACGTTGCATCGGGCTTGTTCACTAGATAGCACCTCGGACACTGCCGGGGCTCCATCGGATCGGGGGCTGCGTTCTTATCCGCGAGTCCGTACAGTTCCCGCACCTGCCGATCTATATCCTGGTTGGAAAGATGCTGATACCTTCCCAGCATCGAGGTACCGACATCTCCCCATATCATCAACTTAATCACGCTCTCGCTGAGTCCTTCGGCTGATAGGTGCGTAACCCTGGCATGTCGGAGATCATGAAGGGTGATCTTCTTCTCGATCCCGCTCCGCTCGAGTATCCGGTTGAACTGGTGCCGGTAGACTCCATAACGTATTGATTTGAGTTGTTCGGTCACAAAGACCGGGGCATCGTCGGGTATTGGCTGGATCGGGTAATTACTCAACCACTCCGCGACATAGGGCCGGCACCATACACACCGAATATAGCGCCTCTTCTCCTTCTTGGTGTTCTTCCGGGTCGTGATGGCGATCCCGGTTTCCTCGATTGTTATATCCTTCCACCGAAGATCGCACACCTCGCTTATCCGGCCTCCGCTCTCATACGTGAGGGCGATAAGTGCGCGGTCCCGGGGGTTTCGGCAGGCTTGGATTAGTTTGATAACTTCCTCTTTCGTGAGGATGTCGCTAGGGGTTAAATCAATCTCGTATCGGTTTTCAATGCGGATCTTCTTTAATTGGGCCTCGGTGATCTCGGTATATCCGTACTCCATCAAGAACCTTACAAACTTCTTCAGCACCTTAAGACTCTCCTGTACGGTGCTCTGTGCGTAGTGTCCGGTTCTGAGGGCTCCTACACCCTGCATGAGTTGGGGATACGTTATCCCGGGATACGGGGGTATGTATCGTCTCATGCTCACCAACTTAGAGGTGAGCGCGCGGATCCTCGCCGGGGAGAGTCCTTCACCCTGGGCGGTCCCGATAAACTCACGTATCACCCGGGCGTCGTCCGGGGTGATCTTGCCGTCCTCGGTCGCTTTAGAAATGCTATTCTCGTTAAACTCCGGGCGGTAATCGTTGAATGAGCGAACATCAATCCCCCTGGTGCTCTCTTCCATGAATCTGTATAGGGTACACACACATATAGATGTTTCATTTTTTTGTATACAACCTAAAGTAAGTTCTGCCAGAACTTCGAGGTCAGCCAGTGCGGGGTCGGCACGGCTGTCTCGTACGAAGACCTCGCCGGAATCATGCTCCACCTGCAGGAGCGCCGGTGCCATAACATTAACTTCGTCTCCCCCT